>Ga0302240_1000864_pt1 | contig 27286 bp, 15 predicted proteins | sample AAG_UR_His_MG_FD_193538 | JGI IMG/M metagenome (GOLD analysis project Ga0302240, IMG submission 193538) | Enriched activated sludge microbial communities from anaerobic digester in WTTP, New Holstein, Wisconsin, United States - AAG_UR_His | ecosystem: Engineered > Bioreactor > Anaerobic >... | reverse complement strand
ATTTAAATCTCTCAGGGTCTTCCCATATGGTTCTGAGCTTTTCTGTTCTTATATTTCCCTCTATCATTTCTCTCGGTAAAGACAGACATCCTTTAATAGAACCATCTGCGTCGACTCCCATAAGATGACGGCCTGCATAACAGCCTTTCCAGGGGGTTTTTGTAATGGGAGGTTCACAATAATATCCCATATTATCCCCCTGTATCACCCTTATTCCCCCTTTAATCTGTTGTTTTTCATAGATAAATTGTGCAATTTCAAGAAGATCTTCCGGTTCCAGAGCATATTCATTATTTTCCTTCATTCTGCCCTGTTTGAAAACAATCTGAATCTGCCAGGATTCTAAAGCTATATGAGAAAGAATTTTATACATTTCTTCCATATCTTTTATATTTAATTTTGAGATATGAGTGACTGCACCTATAGAGAGACCTTCTTTAACTCCTTCAGTGGCTGCTTTTACGGATACCCTGAAAGAATCCGGGTGATTTCGAATAAAGTTATGGGTTTTTTCTGTGCCGTCAAAACTTATACCTACACGGCGAACTCCTGAGGAAAGAAGCCTGGGTATATTTTCTTCCAGTAAAAGTCCGTTTGTTATTATATTCGTCTTAACTCCTGCATCTACAAGCTTTTTCCCGTAAATATGCCATGAGGGATGAAGAAGTGGTTCTCCTCCTGAAAGGGTGAGAACTTCCGTACCCAGATCCACTAATTGTTCTATGAGGTCCAATCCCTCTTTTTCAGTCAATTCATCAGGCCTTGCCGGCCCTGCACAGGAACCACAGTGAACACACTTCATATTACATCTTAAAGTAAGTTCCCATCCTACTACACGCGGTTTAAAAGGAAATTCAGACATTTACATCAACTCCTATATCAGTTAAAGGTGAAAAGTGAAAGGTGAAAAGAAGAAAGAAACCTGATTACTGTTCACTGTTCACTGCTCACGTTATATATATTATCTATGTTCTCTCTAACTCCTTTTTTGACTTAAAGGAAAAGTATATTATTCCGATAAAGACACTTAATAAAATCATATATGTAGCAAAATCTGTTGTTACCCTTATAGGATATTTATCTATAAAAAAACCTGAGAGGCCCATCCCGAAAGCTACGGTGCTTATAACCATAGAACTTGCAGTTCCAAGTATTTTACCTCTCATTTTATCAGGAGTATCCTTCATAAGAACAGTAAAAAACAGTACATTAGAGAGACCGTCTCCAATACCTCCCAGAAATATACTTATCATTGCCGGGTAGAGAGAATTGAAATGAAAAGTCAATCCCATACCGAGAGCCATAATAAGAATAGATATACCGAAAAAGGTTTCTGTAGAAATTTTAAATCTTTTAGAAATATAATCAGTCATAAGGGAACCAAAAAATACCCCTGCAGACCATATGCCTACAAGCCATCCATAAGCTGCACCCCGGCTCATGGCAAGTGTTTTTGCAAATAAAGGAAGGCCCATATTGTAAGCTCCACTTCCCAGTGCATCTATTGTTTTTACAATTACTAAAAATATCATAATAGGTTGAGTTTTTAGAAATTCAATAGTACCTCTGAATTCCTCAAGGATCCCTTCTTTTGTAGATCCTTTCTTTTCTGTCTGTGTAATTATTATTATTAAAGTGACACATATAGTAGAAATAACAAATGAAAGTGAGTCTATAATAAAAATCCACTGAAAATTTAAGAATGAAACTATTACAGCTCCTGCCATAGAAGCAATAACAGTGGTGGGAGAACTTGCCATTCTCATTATGGAATTTGCTTTCATAAGATCTTCTTTTTCTACTATATTGGGAAGAATTGCATTGCTGGAAGCCGTGTAAATCTTATCAAGGGCAGATGTGATAATCCCTATAATAAAAAAAGTGGTGAGATCCTTTGTAAATATATAACCGAGTATTAATAAGGCCCTTAAAGTGTCACAGATAATCATAATCTTTTTTCGAGAATAATGATCTGCAAGATATCCGCCCAGAGGGCCGAAAAAAATAGCAGGGAGCATTTTGGCCATCATAAAGGTACCAAGTATTTTACCTGAACCGAAGACATGGTGGACATAGAGGTTTAATCCAATGAAATCAATACCGCTTCCCAGTCTGGATATGGTCATACCTGTTAAAAGTAATACAAAGTTTCTATTCAACAGTATTTTATACAAAATATCATCCTTAAAATTAAAAACGCCTCTTGGAGGCGATGATTTTTTCTTCTTTTAATGATTGAGTTTAACCCTACCAATCGGGATCAATTATATAACATCCATGAATTTCCTCACAGGTTATTTCTTCTCTATCAAGATACATTTTTTTATCCCTCCTTAAGTTATTTTATTTCATTACCTATAATTTATAATATTTTGATTAATAAGTCAATGGTTTTTGTTAACTTTTTGTTAACTCAAGAAAGAAAGGTTTATTTTCAAAAGGCTCGAATTTATTTAATAAAGTGAAAAGAAGTGAAAAGTGAAAAAAGGTTTATAGTTTAAGGTTTAGCGTTGAGTGTTTGGGAAGTTTAAAAGATATTTTGTAATTTAAGGTTTTAGTCAACTTTAAACTCTCAACTCTCTACTATAAATTACCATTCACTACTTATAAGGAGGTTTGATATGCTCAAAGACAAGGTAGTAATTATAACAGGTGCATCAAAAGGTCTTGGTTTATCAACAGGAAAGATCTTTTTAAGGGAAGGGGCAAAGGTTGTTGTAATAGCAAGAGATAAAGATTTACTCGAAAAATCATGGCATGGAGTCAGTAATGTTCTCACCCTGGAGGGGGATATCTCCTCTGAAAAAACTGTTAAAGATATTTTCGAAAAAACCCTGTCTCATTATGGTAATATACATATACTCGTTAATAATGCATCCATACCCCTTATAAAGAAAATGACAGAGACAACACTCGAGGAATGGGAAAGACTTTTCTCTGTCAATATGACAGGTACATTTCTTATGTCCAGAGAAGCTGTAAGTCACATGATAAAAAATAATATAAAAGGAAAAATTATTAATATTTCCTCTGTTTCAGGTGATGTGGGAGCACCTCTGGGAACAGCTTATTCCGCATCAAAGGCTGCCATTATAGGTTTTTCAAAGGCCCTTTCTAAAGAAGTGGCATCTTCCGGGATAAATGTTAATTGTATATGCCCCGGTGCTATGGATACAGACATGTTTCATAAGGATACTACAGGTGTCCTTGCTGAAATGTTTAATGCCGACAGAGAGACTTTACTTAAGAAAACAATAAATGCTATTCCCTTAAAAAGGCTTCTCACCCCGGATGAAGTAGCAGAATTGATTTTGTATCTTTCTTCCGAGAAGGCTTCCGGAATAACAGGTCAGACTGTTAATATTGATTGCGGATATGCTATTCATTAATTTGTTGTAGAGAACAGACAAAAGCCTGTTCTCTACAGTATTAACTATTTATCGGCAGGACCATAATTAAATTCAATAGATTCAAGTACTTTATCTTTATAAATTATTTCAAAGGTATATTTACCGTAAGGATCATCAGATAACATACCTATAGTTTTTATAAAAGAACCTTTTTCTTTATCAAATTTTAAATTATAATCATAAAAATTGACGTTTTCTGCTACTGTTTCTCCTTTGGAATCATAGAAATTGCCGGTATCTGGCATTCTCATTCTCAGTATAACACCTTCCACAGCTCCTTCATAATCAAAGGATATACCGATAAGTGTGCTTTTTTCAATCTTTTCTCCCACGGTAAAATTATAATTCCCAATAGCCTTTATAGTGGTTGTTTCTTCAGTAATCTTTCTCTGGTCTTCCTCTTTTCCTGCATAACCAAATTTCAGGTTTGAAATTTTAAAGTCCTCTGCAAAAGCTGTTACAAAAGTAGTAAGAATAAGTGAAGAGATCAGAAAGATTGATAGAAAACTTTTTTTATACATTATACATACCTCCTTAAATTTATATTATATTAATAATTCTATATTCAGGCATAATATCCTACTGAAATTTTTATTATAGTAACAGGTCTGAAAATAATATAGGAATATTTCAGGATTTTATGGAATATATAATAGAAAAGTTCGACTTATAAAGTGAATTTATTTCATAGGAGGAATTTGTATGAAAAGATCAGTTTTGCTGTTTTTACTTTTGTTTTTTCTTCTTTCTACTGCCGGTTTTGCTGATAAGGAAAGTTATTATTTGAGTTTTTACTGTAATTCTTATTTTCTTTATCCCGGTGAAAAAATACCTGTAAATGTGAGTTTATATTATTATAATCTCAAGAATCTCAAGAAAACCGGGGATTTGACTGAGAATATAAATTTTAAAATCTATAAAATCCCATCAGATTTGACTGCTGATAAATATAAAGACTATACTGTACAGAATGCTCCTGTAAAAGAAATAAGTAAGACAGTAACTATTAATAATAATAATAATAATTACTGGGAAGGATATTTAAATACGGAACTACCGGAACTTACTTCAGGAATTTACTATATAGTGGGAAGTACCCCTAAAACCTCCTATAAAGCTACAATAAGGGTCTCTAAAATTGGTATGTCAGCAAAAATGTCAACAGAAAGCATTATTTTCTTTGTTCAGGATAGAAAAACCGGCCAACCTATTGATAAAGCAGAGGTAAATCTTTTTCTTCCCCAGGAAGTCAAGAAATTTAAAACAGATAAAGAAGGCCTTATCAATATACATATTCAGGAACTTGGAGATATAAAAGACAGCGATAGGCTTAGAGCAGTTGTTCACAAGGGAGAGGATACTGGAGCGATAAACCTGTCAATACGTGTGGAAGAGGAAATCTTCAAAGGTTATATATATACGGATCGTCCTGTTTATAGACCATCTCAGAAAGTTATCTTTAAAGGAATTCTCAGAGTGCAGAAAAAAAATAATCTGGATTTTGCCTCAAATGAAGATATAAATATAATAATAAAAGATGCAAAGAATACAGAAATTTATAAAAAAACTCTTAAAACAGATTCTTATGGTGCTGTGTCAGGAGATTTTACTCTTTCAGAAGAGCCACCTCTTGGAACTTACTACATAATTTGTACCAATTCTAAGAACCAGAAGGCCACGGGAACCTTTCAGGTTCAGGAATATAGAAAACCGGAATTTGAAATTACCATTAAACCCGAGAAAGAACAGTATGTTCAGGGAGATAAGATGACCTTTAATATGGAAGCAAAATATTATTTCGGTGCTCCTGTTCCTGAGAGGGAATATACCTATCAGATATACAGAGAATATTACTATCCCTATTGCTGTTATTGCTGGTGGGATGAAGAACTTATGCCCCATCCTTCCTCTGGGATGGAACTGGTAGGGTCCGGTAAGGGAAAAACAGATAAATATGGCCATGCTTTCTTTAGCTGTAAAGCTTCAAAGGTGAATTATGATGCAAATTATAATATAATGGTGAGGATGACAGATGAAAGCAGAAGAGAAGTTACAGGTTTCACAAACACCCTTATAACCAGAGGTGCCTTCTATATGACGCTTACATCTGATAAATACTTATATAAACCGGGAGAACAGGTTCATATTAAGATTGAAGCAAAGGATTATTCGGGAAAACCTGTAGAAACTGCTGTAACATCAAAGGTAAAATATGAATATTATGATAAACAGAGTAAAAAATGGTTATGGCAGAACATAAAGAATATAGAATTTAAAACCGATAAAAACGGTATAGGCTCTTATGATTTTATTACAGATAAAGACGGATATTATGAACTGGAATGTACTTCAGAAGATCAGAATAAAAATAAGATAAGAGCAACAGGTTATGTTTATTCTTATTCAGACGGTGGTTATTACAACTGGTATCGTCTGACCAATCTGGAGATAATCCCTGATAAAAAGATTTATGAACCCGGTGAGCAGGCGAATTTCTTTATCGTTTGTCCCTTTGAAGGTGTAAAAGCTCTTGTTACAGTGGAAGGTGAGAAGATATTTACTCAGAAGGTAGTTGATTTTGCAAACAGAACTGCCTCCTTTAAAGTCAATATCACAAAGAACCATACTCCCAATTTCTATATAGGTATAAGCTTTTACTACAATGGACAGTTTTATTACCAGAATAAACAAATAATCTGTCCTTCGAAAGATAAATTCCTTACAATATCTATTGAGGCTGATAAAGAAAAATATCGTCCCAGAGATACAGCAAAATTCATACTAAAAACTACTGATAAGGATAACCGCCCTGTAACGAGTCAGGTTACTATGGGGGTTGCAGATGAATCTGTTTATGCAGTCGTAAGTGACAGTACTCGTAATATTCAGAAATTTTTCTATGATTTTAAAAAGAATCTAACCTGTACCTACAGTTCCGATGGTTATGTCTTCAGAAGAAATTACTTTGATAATGATTTATTCTCTGAAGAGGATATAGACATATTACCACAAGCTGAGTTAAAGTCCCTTGCACCGAGCACAGCTGATTCTATGAAACCAAGGGGAGTAGATTTGCCCGATAGGGGAGGAGTAAATTTGCACGATCAAAAACCTCTGGTACAGCCCAAGTTTATCAGATCCTTTTTTCCTGATACAGCTTATTTTAATCCGAATATAATAACAAATGAGAGAGGTTATGCAGAGGTTATATTCTCTATGCCTGATACCCTTACTACCTGGAGAGCTACTGCCCGGAGTGTGACAACTGATACAAAGGTGGGAGAAAATAATAAAAAAATTATAGTTACAAAGGATCTCCTGGCACGCCTCATAACACCCAGATTCTTCACTCAGAGAGATGAAACTCTTATAACAGGGATAGTGCATAATTATTTAAACACTAAAAAAACTGTTCAGGTAAAACTTGAAATAGATGGAGGAATTGAACTTGTTGATAAGGCAGAATGTAAAGTAGAGGTTCCTCCTAATGGTTCAACACCGATTGACTGGAAGATAAAAGTAAAAAGTTCTGGAGACTGTAAGATAAACCTTACGGCTCTTACAGATGAAGAATCTGATGCAGTGGAATTGACTGTTCCTGTTCTCCCTCATGGCACAGAGAAGTTTGTTGCTCTTGGAGGAAGTACAAAAGACAGAGCAGAAGAAGAGTTCACTCTTCCAGAGGAAACAGAAGAGGGTTCTGCAAAGTGTCTCATAATGCTTGAGCCTTCTATTGCATCTTCTATTCTTTCTTCCCTTGAATATTTAATCGGTTATCCCTACGGATGTGTAGAACAGACTATGAGTAGATTTCTGCCAAATGTGATTGTTTCCAAAACCCTCGGTGAACTAGATATATATGATCCCAATATGAATAAAGAACTTCCCAAAATGGTTCAAGATGGTTTTTCAAGACTCTATAGTTTGCATCATTTTGACGGCGGATGGGGTTGGTGGAAAAATGATGAAAGCCATCCCTATATGACTTCCTATGTAGTTTATGGGCTGGCCCTTGCAAAAGAAGCAAATTATGCAGTAGATGAAAATAAGCTTAAAGACGGTATACACTGGTTAAAATGGCATTATTCCTCTGAAAAAGATATAAATACAAAGACTTATATGGCTTTTGCCGTTACCACTGCCGGGGGAAACTGTAAAGACTGGCTTATGTCTTTATATAATAAGAGACAGGAGCTCAACAGCTATTCCCAGGCAGTCCTTGCACTGTCTCTTAAAAAAGCAGGCTATAATAAAGAAGCTCTGGAAATAGTAAAATTACTCGAAAAAACTGCCGACATAAGTGGAACTACAGCCTGTTGGAGCGGGCTTACAGGAAGCTACGGATGGACTGATAATAAAGTGGAAACCACATCTTATTGTCTGAGCGCCCTTCTCGCTATTAATCCTCAGAGTGAAATCATCCCGAAAGTAGTAAGATATCTTTCTTTTAACCGGAAAGGAAATTACTGGTATTCTACAAAAGATACAGCTGCTGCAGTAATGGCTCTTACAGGATATATAAAGATAACAAAAGAAATGAATCCTGATTTTGAAACAGATTTTTATTTTAATGGCACAAAACTAAATACTTTGAAATTTACAAAAGATGATGTAGGTAAACCGGGTAAAAAGATAGAGATACCTTTTGATCAGGGACTTCTTGCCGGTAAGAACAAGGTAAAATTTGATATAAGAGGTAAGGGGATGCTCTATTATACTATCTATCTGAAATATTATACCTCAGAGGAAAATGTCAAAGCCTGGGATTCCGGTTTTAAGGTTAAAAGAACTTATTATCTTTTAAAAGAAAATACAAAAGATCCTGAGAAAGCTAAAGTAAAACTGGAGAATGAGGCAGAGGTAAAGAGCCAGGATACGATTCTTGTAGAACTGGAAGTGACAGGGAGTGCTAATTATGAATACCTTATAATAGAAGATCCCAAACCTGCAGGTTGTGAATATGAATCTCTGGAGGTAAAACAGAATTATACGTTATGGAATTACTGGTATGCTCATAAAGAATTAAGGGATGAAAAATGTGCTTATTTTGCTACTTCGTACTTGCCCGGTACTCAGAAGATTACCTATAAAATGAGAGCTGAAACACCGGGGACATTCCATGTAATGCCGACCAGAGCTTATCTTATGTATAGCCCTGAGGTAGGTGGCAACAGTGACGAATTGATACTAAAAATTCGAGAGAATAAGAAAGAAAAGACCGGTCTTACACCGGTTCCTGTAACGGAGAAAACAATAGAAACTCCTGTGGCACAGACTACTCCCGGAACGGAGGAAAAGAAAACTCCTCCTTCCAGAACAGTCCTCTTAGTGAGTATTACAGGAGTTTCAGTAGTAATCATTCTGACTGTATTGAAGGCTTTTAAGGTGTGAACAGTGAAGAGTGAAGAGTGATCAGTTTTGTTGTCCCCTCTTCACTCTTTAAATTACATAATGGGTGGGACAGAGAGAATCTCCACAACTTCAACATAGGGAGTATGTCAGTTCTATTAAATTACGCAGTTCTTCATCAGGCACCATAGAAGAAAGAAGAAACTTGAAATCTTCTATGTCTTTTGCTACAGATTTATAAGCATCCCAAAAATCGCTAAAACTATAACATTTTTTATCAGTATGAACATTTTTAACTATATTTTTGCTACTACATTTGCTACATTCATATATTATAGCTTCTATAATCATTAATCTTTACTTCTTCGATTTTATTAACTTTGATAAAAATTTCTATTCATACTGATTATTATATGCTATAATATTTGAAATACAATACTCTAAATCAGTTTAAAATTAACCACTACCCTAAATTTTTTCTCAGCCTGCTCAGGGAAACGAAAGCCCATGGCCGAAAGCTGAAAGCTAATTAAAATGTCACAGGAAATAAAAGATTTTACAATTAAAATACTCCAGAAGCTCGGCGGCAAGCTGGAATATATTACTTCCCATAAGTTGATAGTCACTTTTCCGGAAGCAATTTCATCTTCTATTGGCAATAAGGTATACCTTTCTTTTATCCCTGTATCTGATGAACTGGAAGGACAGGACTTTGAACTGGTTATTCCCGGCAGTAATTTCCTGGAGGAGCTTATATCTATAGCCAGAAGTAACGGGGGAGGTGGGCAGAGGGTTTTTCTGGAAACAACAGTCCTGCCTGAGACAGATATGCCTGTAAACTTATTCTCAGTCTCTCTGGAAAGTATTGAAAGGGTATCCCGTTATATACCTTTAATGGAATTTAACTTTCGTGTAAGTTTCCTGTCCGATGAAAAAATTGAGAGTCTTTATTCTATTTTTATAGATGAAGAAAAAAATGAGTTTGAAATTATTATTCCTGAAGATCAGAAACTCTCTTATGAACCCCGTCAGGGATTTATCTATTCAGCCTTTTCCATTCCTCCGGAAGAAGTCTATAACAGAGCAAAAGAGCTAATACTTTCAAAAATAGAACCACAGACAAACAAAATAGAAGAAGAGCATAAAGAATTTTTAAATGATACATTAAAAAGTCTTGAATCATATTATGCCAGAGAAAAAGAACATATTAAAAAGAAATATAAAGATGAAGCAGGTCCTTACATAAGAGAAATCACAGAAGAATTAAAACAAAAGAAGAATGAATTAATTGAAAAACATAAAATCAAAGTAGGATTATCACTGATCAACTTCAGGGAAATCTCTCTTCCTGCCACAGGTTATCAATGTATTCTTGTAAAAGAAGATAAAAAGAAAATATTTCAATTTAAAAAAGAACTCCTCAGGGGAAAACTTTTTCTTCCTCCCTGCTCTTCCTGTAAAAAAATTTCGCAAGCTTTTACTATTTGTTCCGGGGAAGGACATCTACTTGGTCCATGCTGTGTATATAAATGCAGTAACTGTTCTTTAGAATGCTGCCTTATCTGTAGACCGGCGACGGTCTGCTATATATGTAATGAAAAAATCTGTGAGGATTGTATCAGTACCTGCCAGAACTGCAAAAAACCATATTGTTTCTCAAAACATAGTATCAGATGTGGTACATGTAATGAAGAATTCTGCGGAAATTGCATAGAGAAATGCGGAAAATGCAATAGAGATTTCTGTTTAGATCATATTTTATTGTGTAAAGACTGTAAAAGAAGTTTCTGTACGGATCACTGCGGAAAATGTGGAGTATGTAAAAAAACAGTCTGTCAGGAAGATTCAAAAATCTGTCCCGGATGTGGTAATATATCCTGTAATTCCCATTTTTCAAAGTGTTTTCTCTGTTCTGAGTATTACTGTAAAACCTGCTTAAAAGAAATTAAAAAAAATATTCTCTGTAAAGGATGTAGATCACTTGAAAAGGTGGAAAACCCTGATGAAATAGCAGTTATTTTCGCTCCTCATCTGAGTAAACTCTCAAAGGTTCAGATTTTAAAATTAAAACACTGGAAAAAAGGAGTTACAAAAAAATATCTCATTTTTACGGCTTCAGGTCTGTTCAATTCTTATATTTTCGTTTTGAATAGTGAGAAGGGAGATATCGTAAGTTATAGATCCCTGGGATTTCTAAAGGCCTTAAGAGATATGTTTTCGTGATATGTAGTGAAATATTTTCCTCTAAGTCTTCTGAAGGATTTTAGAACATATTGTAGAAAATTCTGACATAAATTGTATTTAGAAAGGAGTACAATCGAAAGCTTAAAGTTTTTATTATCTAAGGAGGTTTATATTTTGAACAAATTAAGGAGCATTTTTTTTATTATCTTTATCTGTTTTTCTCTCCTGTATCCCTTATACAGTATGGCAGAGGAAATAAAAGGTGAATTATACCCTGTATCTAAATACGGCTACTGTGATGAAACAGGTAAAACTATTATAAAACCAAAATTCGATTATGCAGGATATTTTTCCGAAGGTCTGGCAGTGGTAGGAATTGGAGACAAATACGGATATATTGATAAAACAGGAAAAACTGTTATAGAACTCAAATTTGATTACGGAGGAGATTTTTCCGGAGGCCTCGCAGTAGTACTTTCCGGTGAGAAATGCGGATATATCGATAAGACCGGTAAATATGTCATTGAACCGAAATTCCAGGCAGGAGGACCTTTTATTGATGATCTGGCTGTAGTAATGATTGAAAACAAATGTGGATATATTGATAAAACAGGAAAATATGTCTATGAACCCACTTTAGATTATGCAACTGATTTTTCAGAAGGTCTGGGACTGATAAATATAGGAGGCACATGGAATCAAAATGATAATTTAAATGGCGGCAAATGGGGGTATATTAATAATACAGGAAAAGTAGCCATAGAAGTTAAATATGACAATGCCTTTCCTTTTTCAGAAGGTCTGGCGGCTGTAATGACAGGAGGTAAATGGGGATATATTGATAAGACAGGGAAAATGGTTATTGAACCGACCTTTGATTTTGCAGATGTTTTTTATGGAGGACAGGCAAGGATAAATGTAGGAGGCAAGATTAATAAAAATGGTGAAATAAATGGTGGCAAATGGGGTTATGTTGACAAAACGGGAAAGGTAACCTGGGATAAATAAGTGAAACGTGAAACGTGAAACGTGAAACGATAATTTAACAGTTCTTAAAGTAAAGGTACTCTTCTTTTCACTTTTCACTTTTCACGTCAATAATTGATGAATCTAATTATTAAAAAGTAACTATATTTTTAAGAAAAATATGCTAAAATATAAAGTAAGAAATTTTATTTATCACTGAATTAATGAAAGGAGATCCCCTGTGAGTTTATCATCTGAAGAACAAATAAAAGAAAAATATGGTAATGTTTCTCTTGAGAGTGCTCCTGTAGATCCGAATAATCCCACTTTCGATTCGCTTCTTGGAGCTTTAAAAGAGGTATTTTCTGGAAACTCCAGTATGGATGTATTAGTTAAATATCACAAAGGCCTTTCGAAACAACTGGAAGATTCAAAAAAAGCCTTGGAAAATATTGAAACAGAAGAAGTAGATGGTGTTTCGGAGGAGTATAAAAAGACTGCAAAAGAGCAGAGAGATATAAGTCTTGGAGCTCTGACTATTACCCGTAGTACTTTGGATTTACTTAAAGTTTATATTGATCATCCTTCCAGAGAAAACATGGCCAACTGTATTGACTCTCTCCTGACGACACAGCGTATTATGAAAGGAGTCCATGATATGCTGAATGAAACTATTAAACAGGCAATAGAAGAGTTTAAGGAAGAAGAATTTGAGGAATCTTCTTAACTTATGTATGAGACTGCCACTATAGAAATAACTACACGGATTGGATGTAAGAACAATTGTATTTATTGCCCTCAGAATAAACTTATAGAAAAATACACACAGAAAAGTAATATTATAGATATGTCTTTTGACACCTTTAAAACCTGTGTAGATAAAATTCCCCGCCGTGTCAGAATTGATTTTTCAGGTATGGCAGAACCCTGGTTAAATCCTGACTGCACAAAAATGCTATTATATGCAAATAAAAAGAGATTCAAAATCCAGGTCTACACAACCTGTGTGGGAATGACAGAAAAAGATCTGGATTTAATTAAAGATATATCCTTCGATCTTTTTGAAGTCCACCTTCCTGATGAAAACAGATGGATAAAAATAGATATAAATAAAGCATATCTGCGATTAATCTCAGATCTTCAGGAAAAGAATATAAAGAATCTTAGATTTATGACTATAGGTAAGGTGCGTGAGGAAGTAAAAAAAATTATAAAAAGAGATATAAGAGAAGATCTGCCCCACAGCAGAGGAGGAAACATAAGAGATGTGGAAATAATTTCTCCCCCTCCGAGGAAAGAAGGTTTTATTACCTGCGGAAGATTCGGCTATCGCCTGAATAATAATGTACTTCTCCCGAATGGTGATGTACTTTTATGCTGTATGGATTATGGTATGCAACATATCCTGGGTAATATTCTTACGTCAGATTACAGAAGCTTATTTAAGAATAGCGAATTTTATAAGCTTCTGAAGGGTATGAATAATGATAAAATGGATATTTTATGCAGATACTGTGAATCGGCAAAAAAAGTGGACACTCCTTATATGGCGAGAAAAGGCCTCATATGCAGAATCAATGCATCTCTGAAAAAGTTTTTAAACATCTTGTGAAAGAGGAGATTTTGCTATGAAAAAAACTTTTATTCAAAAAGTGCCCATATATTCGTATCTGTTTCCATAGTTTCCTGAAATTTCTGTCTTGCTTCCAGAAGTTTATCTCCAAGACGTTCAATCTCTTTCTTCATATCTTCATCAGAAGATGAGGAAAGCCATATCTTTTGAAGTTTCTCTTCAAAGGTTTCATCCTCTTCAAAATCGCCAAGGATAAGATCCAGTTCACCTATTACAAGTTCAAACATACGTATCTTTTCAGAAAGAAGATAGAGTATGTATTCTTCGAAGGTATCCTGAAGGGAGAAATTAAAGATCAGGACTTCTCTTTCCTGTGTAAGCCTGTGTATTCGTCCTATCCGTTGTTCCAGTCTCATAGGATTCCATGGAAGATCATAATTTACCATTATATGACAGAACTGAAGATTTTTCCCTTCACTGCCGGACTGTGTGGATATAAGAACCTGTGCATCTTTTCTGAAATAAAGAAGTTCTTCGTCTTTTTCTTTAATACTCATCTGACCATTAAAAAGAGCCACTTTATATCCTGACTCTTCCAGGAGTTTTCTTAAATACTCCTGTGTCAGGAGAAATTCTGTAAATATGATTACCTTATCAGAGGTTCTCTTCAGTATCTCAAGAAGAGCACGGCTCTTCCTGTTAACTCCAACATTTTCTCCAAGAGAAGAAAGTTTTGATAAAATTTCATATTCCTGTTGAGAGGGGTCTGTTTTTTCTTTCCAGTTTTTCAGTATATCCATGGCCGCAGCACTGCTGCTTCCAAGAGCTTTCTGCAGTTGCATAAGGGAAAGAATTACACCTTTCGTATCCTTCTTTCTTCTATAATATTCCCTTATAAACTGTGTGACTTCAAGACGAAATTTTTTTTCCGGAAGAGATTCCCGGAGATAATATATACCGGCTTTCCTGGGTGGAAGGTAGATGTCAACATTTGAACGGCGATTCCTTATCATTACATTTTTAATCAGTTTTTTCAGCTCTTCCGGATTGACTGGCATTCTCTTATCTGAAACGTCTACAAATCTTTTACGAAATTCTCTCAGATTTTTAAGCTGTCCCGGCTTTAGAAGTGTTATGAGATTGAACAATTCTTCCAGATTATTTTGTACAGGTGTGGCAGTAAGCATAAGAATATAGCGTTTTGTTATTTTATTTATAAGCTTCCAGGCTTTAGTAGAACGGTTTTTAACTTTATGTGCTTCATCTATTATGAGAAGATCATATTTGATTTTTGTTATTATTTCAGCGTGCTCTTCTCTCCTTGCAGTGTCTATGGATGCTATAAGACGGTCATATTCCTGCCAGTCACCTTGCTCTTCCTGTATATGAAATTCCTCCCGAAAGTGGAGAAGCATTTCTTCTTTCCACTGTGTTGTAAGAGAAGCAGGGACAAGTATAAGTATTTTCTTTATAAGGCCTCTCAGAAGAAGTTCTTTCATAATAAGCCCTGCTTCTATGGTTTTCCCCAGACCAACTTCATCTGCAAGAAGAACCCTTCCCCTCATTATCCTGAGGGCATCAAGAGCTGCTTTCTTTTGATGTGTAAAGGGCACTACAGGAATTGAGGGAAGAGATATTAATCTATTAAATCCGGTTGTTAAAGAGAGTTTTTCAGCTTTTATTCTGAGCAAAAACCAGTCGGGATCAGACATTTTACCTTCTGTAAAATCTTTAAACATATCTTTCTTCAGAGAGGCAAATATAACTTCTTTCCCCGGAGATACCGCTCTGAACTCTTCCGGTGGAATATCAGTTTTTAAGTCTTCCTGACTCAACCTTCTTGTAAAAGCAGGTTCAGAAGGTTTTATTAACGGACGGGAAGTCTCCATCCAGATGAAATTTTCTTCTCTGTTGGATGAAAGATTTTTCCAGAAGATCCCACTAATGGCTTCAAGCATCTCTCTGGCAGATTGAAAACGTTTATTTACATCATTCTGAAGGGCTCTGGATATTATAAGTTCTCCTTCTAGAGAAATAGAAGGATTAAGACTTCTAAGTGGAATATCCTGACAGGTAAAAGGTTTTTCCTTTGCAGGGTCCCGGCCTGAAAGTAAATAATGAAGTGTAATTCCCAGTGCATAAATATCAGCTCTGGGGTCTTCCTGACCTCTGTATTGTTCAGGCGGGGCATAACCTTCTGTGCCGACTTTCAGATTATTCAAATCCTCCGGTAGAAATAATCGTGTAATACCAAAATCTATTACTGTTATCTTTCCGTGATAATCTAACATAAGATTGGCCGGTTTCAAATCTCTGAAAATCCAGGGACGTGGTTTTCTTGTATGGAGGTAAATAAGTACCTCACAGATTTCCATACCCCACTGAAGGACCTGTTCCTCAGGGAAAGGACGATGTCCGTTATCTTCCATAAGAGCTTCCAGAGTTTTTCCATTTATATATTCCATTACGAGATAGTATCTATTATTTTCCTGAAAATAATCTGTAATACGGGGAATATGTTCGTGTTTAAGCTGAACTAAAATCTGAGCTTCTCCTTCAAACATTGCTTTTAATCTATCGGGCGAGATGGGTAGAACAGGGGAAGGAGTCATTTCTTTTATGGCACAGAAGGGACCGAAAATTCTACCCAGTTCCTGAGAAATATAGGAAGCTTTATAGACTGCTCCCCATCCTCCAGCACCTGATAAAGTTTCTATACGGTACCTCTTTTGAAGTACTGTACCTGGAATTAATAGAGAATTGTTATGAGAATTCATATCTCCAACATAACACATTCTCAATACCAATGCAACTTTTGTAATTATAAAAAAATAATTTTTAATAACGTTGACAGTTTTTGTGATTTATGTTAAAATTAAAAGTGCTGTCTATAAATGGATATTTATTTTCTTTTTAATGAGCAAGAAAATATTTCAGTGAGAGTTGAAAAATATTTGGCGGTCTGACCCCGCAGAAAGGAAATATATACTAATTAGATTGCTTTCTATTGAACAAAGTTTTTACAATATTAATATAGACAGTAGGTCAGCAAAACAGCACATTAAAGAAGGAAGGACGAAGATGCCATAGGAGTCGTTAAAATCTTTCCTTATTTTTATTTGTGGTGTTATTATTTTTTTTAGTGCTTTTTTATAGAGAAGAGAGGTGAGTTGAAGATCTCCGGGGTCAATGGATTGCTACGAAAGCAACTATAATACAGGTTTTGTAAAGGAGTGTCTGAGAATTGGTAATTACACGTCATGGAAAACGTGAAAAAAGTTTTTCGAAAATTTTAGAGATTGCAGAATTACCCTATTTGATTGAGACTCAAATCAATTCATATGAGTGGTTCCTGAATGAGGGAATGCGTCAGGCCTTCAGGGATTTATCCCCTATAACGGATTTCACCGGTAATATAGTACTGGAGTTCCTTGCTTATTATCTGGGAGATTGTATAATTTTTATACCTGAAACCGTTGATAGAGGCTCAGAGAATATATCTATTAAACAGCTTCAATCTTATACTAAATACAGTGTAAAAGAATGCCGGGAAAGAGATATGACTTATGCTATACCTCTCAAAGCAAAAGTCCGTCTTATAAAAAGAGATCAGGGTGATATAAAAGAAATTAAAGAACAAACTATATTTATTGGAGATTTTCCATTGATGACTGAAAAAGGCACATTTGTTATAAATGGGGCAGAACGTGTTATAGTCAGTCAATTAGTGCGATCTCCCGGTGTTTATTATCAATCAACTAAAGATAAAACAGGTAAAGACCTTTATACAGTTACAGTTATCCCTGATAGAGGCGCCTGGCTGGAACTGGCAAACGATATAAAGGATGTTATAACTGTAAGGATTGATAGAACCAGAAAGCTTCCAGCTACAGTTCTTTTAAGAGCTCTTGGATTTGAATCTAATGATGATATAACAAAGTTACTTGGTGAAAGTCAATGTGTAAAAGCTACTCTTGGTAAAGATAGTATTGAAAATCAGGAAAATGCTCTGGTAGAAATTTATAAAAAATTGAGGCCAGGAGATCCTCCTAACCTTGAAAGTGCTCAAAATCTTTTAAATACACTATTTTTTAACCCCAGACGTTATAATCTGGGTTATGTAGGACGCTATAAACTAATAAAGAAATTATCTTTAAATGAAACATGCCTTGAATGTGGACTTGAGAATGGGCCGGGTCGGACTGAATGTGTTCGATGTGATGCTCCTTTAGTTCACAATCAGGTTTTGACAAATCATGACATAGTGGAAATTATGAAATATTTAGTTGGTTTAATAGAGAATCAGCAGGGATATAATGTAGATGATATAGATCATTTAGGAAATAGAAGAGTCAGAGCAGTGGGAGAATTGTTATTAAATCAATTTCATGTAGGTCTTCTAAGGCTTGAAAGAGTTGTAAAAGAACGTATGACTGTTCAGGATGTAGAAACTGTTACTCCCCAGGCTTTAATAAATATAAGGCCTGTTGTTGCAGTTCTAAAGGAATTTTTTGGAAGCAGTCAGCTATCTCAATTTATGGATCAAACTAATTCACTGGCAGAACTCACACATAAAAGAAGATTAAGTGCTCTTGGCCCGGGTGGGCTGAGCCGTGAAAGAGCCGGTTTTGAGGTAAGAGATGTCCACCATTCCCATTATGGTCGTATATGTCCTATTGAAACACCTGAAGGACCTAATATTGGTCTTATCGGTTCTATGGCTACCTACGCGAAGGTTAATAAATATGGTTTTATAGAAACACCTTACAGGAAAGTGGTAAATGGCGTTGTTACAGATCAGGTAGATTATATGACAGCAGATGATGAAGATAAATATGTAGTGGCTCAGGCAAATGCTATTCTGGATGAAGAGAACAGATTTGTTCAACCCAGAATTGCAGCCAGAACAAAAGATGAAATTACAACTAATAAACCTGATGAAATACACTATATAGATGTTTCTCCCAAACAAATAGTCAGTGTAGCTACTGCTCTCATACCTTTCCTTGAGCATGATGATGCAAACCGTGCTCTTATGGGAGCGAATATGCAGAGACAGGGTGTTCCGCTTCTTGTTAAAGATGCTCCTCTTGTTGGTACCGGTATAGAATTTAGAGCGGCTATGGATAGTGGATGTCTTGTAATTGCTGAACAGGATGGTATTATTAAGAAGGTGGTGGCTGATGAAATTATTGTAGAGGATAAACATGGCCAGGAAAATAGATATGAACTTCTCAAATTTGTACGTTCCAATGCAGGAACCTGTGTAAAACAGGATCCTATAGTAAAACTCGGTCAGAAAGTGGAAAAGGGACATGTTCTTGCAGATGGTTCCTCCAGTGTAGAAGGTGAACTGGCACTTGGCAGAAATGTACTTGTAGCTTTTATGCCCTGGGAAGGTTACAATTATGAAGACGCCATACTTGTAAGTGAAGAATTTTTAGTAGAAGATATGTATACCTCTATACATATAGAGGAATATGATGCAGAGGCCAGAGATACAAAGTTAGGTTCTGAAGAAATAACAAGAGAAATTCCGAGTGTTGGAGAAGATGCCCTTAAAAACCTGGATGAGAGAGGGATAATAAGGGTAGGGGCCGATGTAAGGCCCGAAGATATTCTTGTGGGCAAGGTTACTCCTAAAGGAGAAACAGACCTTACTGCAGAAGAGAGATTGCTTCGTGCAATTTTTGGTGAAAAAGCCAGAGATGTAAGGGATACTTCTCTAAGGGTTCCTCATGGTGAAAAAGGAAAGGTTATAGATGTAAAGGTTTTTTCCCGTGAAGATGGAGATGAACTTTCACCTGGTATAAATAAGCTTGTAAGAGTATATGTGGCTCAGAAAAGAAAGATTCTTCAGGGAGATAAAATGGCTGGCCGACATGGAAATAAAGGAGTTGTGGCAAAAATTCTTCCTAAAGAAGATATGCCTTTTTTACCAGATGGAACTCCTATTCAAATAGTCCTTAACCCTCTGGGCGTACCATCCAGAATGAACATTGGCCAGGTACTGGAAACATATCTTGGCTGGGCTGTCAAAGCTCTTGGTATTAAGGTACAGACCCCGGTATTCGATGGTGCCACAGAAGAAGAGATCAGAGCTATGATGCGTAAGGCAGGCCTGCCGGAAAATGGGAAAAGTATTCTTTATGATGGAAGAACGGGTGAACCTTTTAATCAGGAAGTTATGGTGGGTTATATATATATGATGAAACTGGCTCATCTGGTAGATGATAAGATTCATGCCAGATCCACCGGGCCTTATTCCCTGGTAACACAACAACCTCTTGGAGGAAAGGCCCAGTTTGGTGGACAGCGTTTTGGAGAAATGGAAGTATGGGCTCTGGAATCCTATGGAGCCGCTTATACTTTACAGGAACTTCTCACTGTCAAGTCTGACGATGTTGTTGGTCGTGTTAAAACTTATGAGTCTATAGTAAAAGGTGAGAATGTTCTTGAACCGGGAGTACCTGAATCCTTCAAGGTTTTAATAAAAGAGCTTCAGAGCCTTGCTTTAGATGTAAAGGTATATTCCGGAGATGATACAGAAATTGATATAAAAGGAATGGACGATGAATTTGATACAGCCTTTGATGATCTGGGGTTGGATCTGTCTAAACAACAGGATACAGAAGTTCAACCTGTTCAGATAAGTGAAGAGTGAAAAGAAGTGAAAAGTGAAGTATACACTTCACCTTTCACCTCTCACCTAAATTAAGGAGGAGAAGTCTTTGTTTGATGTCAATAATTTTGATGCATTACAAATTGGTCTTGCGTCTCCAGAGTTAATCAGAGCCTGGTCCAGAGGTGAGGTTAAGAAACCAGAAACCATTAATTACAGGACCTTAAAACCTGAAAGAGATGGACTGTTTTGTGAAAAAATTTTTGGCCCTACGAAAGATTGGGAATGTCATTGCGGTAAATATAAAAGAATTCGTTTTAAGGGTATAGTCTGTGATAAATGTGGTGTAGAAGTTACTCGTTCCAAAGTCAGACGTGAACGTATGGGACATATCGAACTGGCTACACCTGTTTCTCATATATGGTATTTTAAAGGTGTACCCAGTAGAATGGGATTATTACTTGATATGTCTCCAAGGACTCTTGAAAAAATACTTTATTTTGCTTTTTATGTGGTTATAGATCCGGGTGATACTCCTCTTAAAAAGTGGCAGCTCCTTTCTGAAATGGAATTTCGTGAACGGAGAGAAGAATACGGCAATCGTTTCAGATCCGGTATGGGAGCTGAAGCAGTGAAAGAACTTCTTAGAAGTCTGGATCTGGTTACTCTCAGGAAGGAACTGAGGAGTTCTATAAATCGTCTTTTTGGTCAGAAGAAGAAAAAAGCTATTAAAAGACTTGGAGTTGTGGAGGCTTTTTTGACATCGGGAAATAAACCTGAATGGATGATCCTGGATGTTATTCCTGTTATTCCACCGGATTTACGTCCTATGGTACAGCTTGACGGCGGAAGGTTTGCTACCTCTGACTTAAATGATCTTTACAGAAGAGTAATAAATCGTAATAATCGATTAAAAAGACTTCTGGAACTCGGTGCCCCTGATATTATTGTAAAAAATGAGAAGAGAATGCTTCAGGAAGCAGTGGATGCTCTTATTGATAATGGCAGGCGGGGAAGACCTGTGGCAGGACCAAATAATCGTCCTTTAAAATCTCTCAGTGATATGCTTAAAGGTAAACAGGGACGTTTCCGTCAGAACCTTTTAGGTAAGAGAGTTGATTATTCAGGCCGTTCTGTTATAATAGTAGGTCCCCATCTTAAATTACATCAATGCGGTCTTCCAAAAGAAATGGCTCTTGAATTATTTAAACCTTTTGTAATGAAAAGGCTTGTCGATAAAGGCCTTGTACACAATATAAAAAGTGCAAAACGTATGGTAGAGAGAGTGAGGCCTGAGGTATGGGACATACTTGAAGAGGTTATAAAAGAACATCCGGTTCTCCTTAACCGTGCTCCCACACTTCACAGGCTTGGTATTCAGGCATTTGAGCCTATTTTAATAGAAGGAAAGGCAATACAGATACATCCTCTGGTCTGTACCCCCTATAATGCTGATTTTGATGGCGATCAGATGGCTGTTCATTTACCACTTTCTGCAGGTGCCCAGGCAGAGGCACGGCTTCTTATGCTTTCTTCTAATAATATACTTCTCCCTGCTTACGGAAATCCCGTATTAACTCCTACTCAGGATATGGTACTCGGGATGAATTACCTTACTATTGATAAAGATGGTGCCAAAGGTGAAGGGAAGCTCTTTACCAGCATGGAAGAAGTAAGGCTTGCCTATGAGTTTGGATATATTGAGCTTCAGGCAAAAATCAAGCTTATGCATAAAGGAGAGATTATAAAGACAACTCCTGGAAGGGTTATCTTTAATGAGTTCATTCCTGAGGAATTGAATTTTCCATTTATAAATGAAACTATGGATAAAAAAGCTCTCTCACGTTTCGTCGCAAAATGCCATCGCTTGCATGGTAATGCAAAAACCGCGATATTACTTGATAATATTAAGGATTTAGGCTTTAAATATGCTACTAAATCGGCTACAACTATAGCAGTGGAAGATGTGGTCATACCCAAATCGAAGAAAGAAATACTCGGTAAAGCCGAAGAAGAAGTTGGAGAGGTTGAGAATTTCTTCCAGTGTGGTCTTATGACTGATGATGAAAAATATAAAAAAATAATAAAAATCTGGAGTGATACGACTGAAAAAGTTAAAAATGCTATGATGGAGGATCTCTCCAGACTTAATCCAATTAATATGATGGTCAAATCAGGTGCCAGAGGTAATATTGATCAGATGAGACAGATTGCAGGAATGAGAGGTCTCATGGCAGATCCTTCCGGAAGAATACTTCCATTGCCTATTAAGGCCAACCTCCGGGAAGGTCTTACGGTACTGGAATTCTTTATATCAACACATGGAGCAAGAAAAGGTCTTGCCGATACAGCTCTTAGAACTGCAGATTCCGGTTATTTAACAAGAAGACTCGTGGATGTTGCTCAGGATGTAATTATAAGAGAATATGACTGTGGAACAAACAACTATATAATGACTTCTGCTGTTCAGGAAGAACTTGGAGAGAACGAGATGAATGTTATTGTTCCTCTTTCTGATAGAGCAATAGGCAGGATTGTTGCTATGGATATAGTTCATCCCGATACAGGTGAGATTTTATTAAAAGAGGGAACTATGATGGATGAAGATAAATTTGTCCTTATAGAGAAAGTAAATATAACAAATCTCCCTATAAGATCCACTCTGGTCTGTAGATGTAAACATGGAATCTGCCAGCTCTGTTATGGTCGTAATCTTGCTACAGGACGTCTTGTAGAAATAGGTGAAACTGTTGGTATTATTGCAGCTCAATCTATTGGGGAACCCGGCACACAGCTTACTTTAAGAACCTTCCATTACGGAGGAGCAGCTGTGGCAGATATTATTCAGGGTTTGCCAAGAGTGGAAGAGCTTTTTGAAGCGAGAAAACCCAGGGTTCACGCTATTATAAGTGAAATAGATGGAGTAGTCAGATTATCCGAAGAAAAGGGTATGAGGAGAATTATAGTTCAGTCCGTGTCTGGTGATGAAAAATCTTATTATGCTGCGTTTAATTCCCGTCTCAAGGTTAAAAATGGTGAAGTTGTTCAGGCAGGTGTCCAGCTTACTGATGGTCCTATAAATCCTCATGATATATTAAGAATCAAAGGTGTAGATGAAGTTCAGAAATATCTTGTGGAAGAAGTCCAATTTGTTTATCGTCAGCAGGGTGTTGATATTAATGATAAACATATAGAAGTAATAGTAAGACAGATGCTCAGAAAAGTCAAGGTAGAAGAAGCGGGTGATACAGATTTACTCCCCGGTGAACTGGTAGATTCTTATACATTTGTTGAAGCAAATGCCAGAGTTATGACAGAAAAGAAGCAACCTGCTGTGGCCCGTCCGGTATTACTTGGTATAACCAAAGCCTCTCTGGCTACAGATAGTTTCCTCTCAGCAGCATCTTTCCAGGAAACAACAAGGGTATTAACCGATGCAGCCATTAGAGGTAAAGTTGATCCTCTCATAGGGTTGAAGGAAAATGTAATTATAGGTAAACTTATACCTGCAGGAACCGGTATGCCAAGATATCGAAATATTAAACTTGATATCATTGAAGATAAAGATGAGGAAGAAGATACTGAAGAATATATGGGAGAATTAGAAAAAACCTATGAGGAAGAAGATGCAGAAGGAGATATGGAAGAAGTAATTCAGGATTCATCTAGCTGATTACTTCATTTTAAATGGGTCTTGTGTGTTGGATTAGAAAGCTGAAAGCTAATAATAATTAATTTGCAAAGCTCGAGTTTTGCATTATCCTGAACAGGTGGATGCTGGTAAGAACTTATTTGTTGAAGTTTTTTCTTCCTGTTGACAATTTGGATTATCAGCACTTGCAAAACTCGAATTTTTTTAGGAAATTAATAAATAACTTCACTAATTCTTGACAGCTTTAATTAGTAATGATAAAATATATGTCTATGTGTAAAAATTAGCATGATTTTTAAAATTCTAAGGAGGTGGAAAGAGCTGGTTTGACACAGTCAACCAGTCATACTGGTGGCAACTATAAATCAGTTAGTCCGTAAGGGAAGAAAGGCTGTTACTAAAAAAGTTAAGGCCCCGGCCTTACGATATTCTTATAACACACTTAAATTCAAGTTGTTTAGTAGCCGTAAAGGAAATCCTCAGAAACGAGGAGTATGTACTCAGGTAAAGACTGTAACTCCTAAGAAGCCTAACTCGGCTTTGCGAAAAGTAGCCAGGGTTCGTCTTACAAATGGTATAGAAGTTACGACCTATATCCCCGGTATAGGCCATAATCTTCAGGAACATTCAGTGATACTTATGAGAGGTGGTAGAGTAAAAGATCTTCCGGGCATTCGTTATCATATAATACGTGGCACCCTGGACACAGCAGGAGTCGAAAATCGCAGACAGGGAAGATCTAAATATGGTGCTAAAAGACCTAAAAAATAATTACGAAATTTTGATTAAGAAAGGCAGTGAAAGTCAGTGTCCAGAAAAGGATCTATACCAAAAAGAGAAATCATGCCTGATCCTATATATAATAGCAGAGTAGTTGCTCGATTTATAAATAAAATTATGCTCAAGGGTAAAAAGAGCCTGGCAGAAAGAATATTTTATGGTGCTCTTGAAATTGTTGGTGAAAAAACAAAGAAAAATCCTCTTGAGGTTTTTGAACAGGCTATGGATAATGTGATACCCTTATTAGAGGTCAGGGCAAGAAGAGTGGGAGGAGCTACATATCAGGTTCCTTCAGAGATCAGAGCCGATAGAAAACTCAGTCTTGCTATGAGATGGATTGTTTCATATTCCAGGCAAAGACCGGGAAGAACAATGATGGGTAAATTGGCTGATGAACTTATGGATGCTGCCAAAGGTGTTGGTGCATCAGTTAAGAAAAAGGAAGACACTTACAAAATGGCAGAAGCTAATAAGGCTTTTGCTCATTATAGATGGTAAACTATTTTGAAAGGAAGTCTAATTTTTGTCTAAAAAGGGGAAAAGAGCAGAGATAGCTCTTGAGCAAATAAGGAATATAGGGTTTGCTGCCCATATTGATGCCGGTAAAACTACTACTACTGAAAGGATACTTTTTTACACCGGTAAAGTCCATCGTATTGGCGAGGTGGATGATGGGACAACAACAACAGATTATTTGCCACAGGAAAGAGAAAGAGGTATAACCATAAATTCTGCAGTAGTATCCTGTGAGTGGAAAGATTGTATGATAAATATTATCGATACTCCGGGGCATGTGGATTTTACTGTAGAAGTGGAAAGGAGTTTACGTATACTTGATGGCCTGATTGTGATATTCTGTGCAGTTGGTGGTGTTCAACCTCAATCCGAAACAGTCTGGCGTCAGGCAGATAGATATAATATTCCTCGTATAGCTTATATAAATAAAATGGATCGAACAGGTGCAGATTTCTATTCTGTCATAGAAAAAATGAGAAGACGTTTTGGAAATAAAGTGATGCCATTACAGGTGCCTGTAGGTTATGAGAATACCTTTGAAGGTATAGTGGACCTTATAAGTTTGAAGGCTTATAAGTATATAGATGAGATTGGTTCTGAAATTCAGGAAATACCCATACCTTCAGATCTGGAACTAAAAGCCAGAGCTATGCGAGAAGAACTCCTTGAAACAACGGTGGAAGGACAGGATGAATTACTGGCAAAATATTTAAATGAAGAAGAAATCACTCCTGAAGAGCTAATAGGAGCAATAAGAAGATCTACTATCAAGAATAATATTATACCTGTTTTTTGTGGATCTTCTTTGAAAAATAAAGGGGTTCAATTTTTGATGGATGCCATAGTATCTTATCTCCCTTCCCCTCTTGATATACCTGATATTTCAGGTATTAATCCGAAAAATGGAGTATTACAGACTATAAAACCCCTTCCCGAGGGATCCTTAGTTGCACTGGCATATAAGATTGTAGCTGATTCTTTTGTGGATAAATTGACATTTATCAGAGTTTATTCCGGTATTTTAGAGACAGGAAAGAGTCTTTTAAATATTAATAAAGATTGTAAAGAGAGAGTTAATCGTATCTTTAGATTGCAGGCAGATAATCGTCAGGAAATGCAGTCAGTGACAGCAGGGGACCTGGCTGCTGTTGTGGGATTGAGAAATACCACTACCGGGGACACCCTCTGTGATATTAACCATAGAATAATATTGAATTCTATTCAGGTGCCTGAAGCAGTTATATATGTGGCTATAGAACCAAAAACTGTTCAGGATGAAGAAAAATTATCTCTTTCTCTTAAAAAGATTTCTGAAGAAGATCCTTCTTTTAAAGTTAAAATTGATGAAGAAACCGGTCAGACAATAATATCCGGTATGGGAGAGCTTCATCTTGAGATCATTGTAGATAGACTTCTGAGAGATTTTAAAGTTGAGGCCAATGTAGGTAAACCTCAGGTTTCTTATAAGGTGGCTATTACTGAAGTAGTTGAGTGTGCTGGCCAGTATGCTCAACAGGTAGGTGGAAAGGGTCAGTACGGACGTGTAGTCATAAGATTTTCTCCTTTAAATCGTGGTAAAGGCTTTGAATTTGAAAATTTACTTTCTCCTGAAGTGATTCCAAAGCAGTTTATACCTTATATAAAAAAGGGATTGCACCTTTCCATTGAAGCAGGTATCTGGGGTTTCCCTGTTATAGATATAAAATGTTCTCTTATAGATGCTGAGTATTCTGTGGGAGATTCTACAGAGATTGCATATCAGGCAGCGGCATCTATAGCCACACAGGATGGTTTACTCAAAGCCAGTCCAATTCTTATGGAACCAATTATGAAGGTAGAGGTATTGGCAGGAGAAGAGAATATTGGAGATATAATTGGAGACTTTGGAAGTAGAAGAGGTAAGATTGAAGGTATAGAGCAACTCTCTGGAGATGCGAAAGCTGTGAAATCAATGGTTCCATTATCTGAAATGTTTGGTTATTCTACAGCCCTTCGTTCTAAAACTCAGGGACGAGGTACTTATACTATGGAATTTCATCATTATGATGAGGTTCCATCTGATATATCAAATAAAATTATTTCACGAGGTTATTAAGTTTAGAGAGGAGAGAAATTTAGATGGCAAAGGAAAAATTTTCAAGAACAAAACCACATGTAAATGTAGGTACCATAGGACATGTAGATCATGGTAAGACAACTCTTACTGCAGCTATAACGAAAGTATTGGCTACAGC
>Ga0302240_1000851_pt1 | contig 27512 bp, 20 predicted proteins | sample AAG_UR_His_MG_FD_193538 | JGI IMG/M metagenome (GOLD analysis project Ga0302240, IMG submission 193538) | Enriched activated sludge microbial communities from anaerobic digester in WTTP, New Holstein, Wisconsin, United States - AAG_UR_His | ecosystem: Engineered > Bioreactor > Anaerobic >... | reverse complement strand
TTAGAAAAAGAAGAGTTAGAAGAAGAAGAGTTAGGAGATAAAATAGAAGAAGAAATAGAAGAAGAAGAGTTAGAAGATAAAATAGAAGAAGATAAAATAGAAGAAGATAAAGTAAAGCCAGAAAAAGTAAAACCAGAGGAATTGGAAAAGGAAATAGAAGAAAAAGTAGAAGTAAAAGAGACAGTAGAGGAAGTAAAAGCGATTAAGAAAGCATCAGGAGAGACAAAAGAACCTCTTATAGAAGATGTAGAAAATGAAATTGCCCGGTGCAAAGAAAATTTGAAAAAAAATTTCAAAAAACTGGATGAAGTCATAAATATATATGAAACACTTTATGAGAAGTATCCAGAATACTATCCTTTGTGTTGTGCAATAGGTGCTGCATATATAAAGAAAGGGCTGCATATAAAAGGCATTAAATATTTCATGAAAACTGTTGAAAAAGGCGCCTTTGAGAAAAAAGATAATTTCTTAAGCAAGCTGACATAAACCTTGTATTGATAAGTAAAATAAATAGCTTATGATAGGTGAAAGTAGTAATAATTTTAGAATGTCTAACAGCAGGGCTTTTACCAGGAAGAAGAAATCTTATGAAAAAACCGGAACAGATGATTCAGACTGGCAAATTGTAGAAATTAGATTAGATGAATATTTTGGTAGTTCGGAAAAATTTTTTATCCCTCACAAGAATATACTGGAAATAAAAGAAGAACCGCCGGAAGAGCTTCTTGATGCACCGGAACTACCGGAAGTTTATGGAGAAGATATTTTTGTAATTTTATCTGTGGATCCTTTCAGTTCCTATTGTTACTGGGAAGTAACAGAAAAAACAAAAAAAGAAGCATTTGAAAAGATTAAACCTCAAATTTTATCTGACACCAGGTTATTTATAAGATTGTACAGACAACAGAGTAATACTCATTGTTTCGAACAAAACATAGATAAAGAATTTTCTTCTGGAAGTGTATATATAGATTATTCAGCTCCATATAATCTTTTCTATGGGAAAATAGGATATTTAAAAGAAAATGGTGATTTTATAACCTTAGTAACATCTCCTGTTCCTGAAAAGATTTCACTTCCTTTAATCCCTGAAGAGGAACATGAAAAAGGATGGACTGAAATGGACTTAAAACCAATCCCTCCCATACCTCCATCTCCTATATCTTTTGATTTACTTGTTACAGAACAAATAGAACCGATTTTAACAACACAGAAAAAAGAAATATCTTCTCAGAAAGAACTTATTTATAAAACAATCCCACACACTGATAAAGAAGAAGCTTCCCAACATATCTATAAAAAAGAAACATCCCTCTATGTCCACAAAAAAGAAATAACATCTCAGAAGGAACATATTTATACAAAAATTCTGAAAACCAATAAAGAGAAAATTTCCCTGAAAGATAGGAATTTACCTGGAACAGTTGATATATCATGGGAGTTTTTGAATTTCACACCCCATATTCACGACCTATTTCACGATAGTTCTGAAGAAGATACACAATTTTTTCAACAAAGAGAAAATAAGCCAAGAGGGGAACTTTCTCCTGATATTCGTATTCTCTTTAAAAATAATTTTATAAAAGTACCAGCTCTATTCAGAGCTCCAGAAAAAACAGACGATGTACACTGGAAAATATTAAAACTTCCACCGGCTATTTATAAGAGTCTTCAAGAAAGGTTTACCGAAGAGATACCTTTTCCTTTTGCAGGTAGACCGAGTAGCTGAAAAGGTAAAATACTATGGAAAAAGGTTACTGGATGCTTGTACTTCATGCTCATCTTCCTTTTGTCAGGCATCCTGAATACAAAGATACATTTGAAGAAAGATGGCTATATGAAGCCATATTTGAAACATATATTCCACTGTTGCAGATCTTTGAAAGACTTGAGAGAGATAAGGTATATTTTCGTTTGACTATGTCTCTTACACCACCATTAATTAATATGTTAAATGACACCCTGCTGAGGAACAGGTTCCAAAAGCATCTGGAAAATTTAATAGAACTAACAGAAAAGGAAATAAAAAGAACAGAGAAAGAACCAGAATTTCATTCGACAGCTCAAATGTACAACAGAAAGCTCAGAAAATATCATAAAATTTACCTTGAAGTATACAAATGTGATCTTGTAAGAGCTTTCAATAATTTTCAAGAAAAAGGGAACATTGAAATAATCACCTGTGGTGCAACTCATGGATTTTTTCCCCTCATCGGTATCCACCGTGAATGTGTAAGAGCACAGATTGAGGTTGCTGTAAATAACCATAAAGATGCTATCCACAGAGCACCGGCAGGTATCTGGCTTCCAGAATGCGGTTACAATCCCGGAGATGACGAAATACTTAAAGCTTACGGTATTAATTTTTTCTTTGTAGATTCCCACGGTGTATTTTTCTCAAATCCTATGCCCAGGTACGGCACATATACCCCTGTATACTGTCCTTCCGGTGTGGCAGTTTTTGCAAGAGATATAGAATCCTCAAGACAGGTCTGGAGCTCAAAAGGAGGATATCCCGGTGATTTTGACTACAGAGAATTTTATAGAGATGCAGGTTATGACCTGGATATGGACTATATAAAACCATATATTCATGAAAGTGGTATAAGAGTAAATACAGGTATAAAATATCACAGAGTAACAGGTCATGAAGTCGAACTGGCTGATAAAAAGCCTTATTCTTATGATAAAGCTCTGGCTAAAACCAGAAGTCATGCAGAACATTTTGTAAGGACCAGATATGAACAGATAGAATATTGTAATAATCTCCTCCATATTCGTCCCCTTATTGTATCTCCTTATGATGCAGAGCTTTATGGTCACTGGTGGTATGAAGGGCCCTATTTCCTTGAACATGTATTCAGAATTATAGATGCAGAGAAAAGGATACTTCCTGTTACTCCTGTAGAATATCTTGGACGTTATCCCTTACACCAGATAGTAGTTCCTTCTGCATCAAGCTGGGGACATAAGGGTTATAATGAATACTGGCTTAATCCAAAAAATGACTGGATATACAGACATCTTCACAGGGGTGCTGAAAAAATGATAGAACTTGCAAATATTTATAAAAATCATGAGGGAGATGAATTAAAAATTCGCGCCCTTAATCAATGTGCCAGAGAACTTTTACTGGCTCAGAGCAGCGATTGGGCATTTATAATGAGAAGTGGAACTACAGTAGAATATGCCACAAAACGTACAAAAGAACATTTAAGTCGTCTGAATACACTTTACGAAGAAATAAAAAGTGAAAATATAAAGGCAAAACAATTAGAACTACTTGAGAAAAAAGATAATATATTTCCACAGATAGATTACAGGGTTTATTGCAGTGGGTAAGGAGTGAAAAGTGAAAAGTGAAAAGTGAGATGTAAGATTTTTATGGCGCAGGGGCGAAGCTTATGCTGGAACGGGTTAACGATAGTACCATCACTTCTCACCTGTATATTTATGAAAATATATGAAAACAGTCAGATAAACAGGAACATACATTTTGTAGCCATTGGTGGAGGAACAGGTCTTTCCACTTTATTAAGGGGATTAAAAAACTATACTAAAAATATAACGGCTATTGTAACTGTATCTGATGACGGAGGAAGTTCAGGAAGATTACGAAAAAATCTGGGAATTATACCGCCCGGTGATATCAGAAACTGTCTGGTTGCTCTTTCTGCTTCGGAATCTCTTATGGCGGATCTGTTTCAGTATCGATTTCAAGATGGAACAGGTCTGGAAGGACACAGTTTTGGAAATTTATTTCTTGTTGCCCTCTCGGAAGTTGTAGGAGATTTTGATAAAGCAATTAAAGAGTCAAGTAAAGTTCTTGCCATAAGAGGGAAAGTTCTCCCTGCTACACTGGATACAGTTGTTCTTAAGGCAAAAATGGAAGATAATACAATAGTTGAAGGAGAATCAAATATTACCGGTTCTGAGAAAAAAATTCGCAGAGTTTTCCTTAAACCTGCTAATCCCAAACCTCAAAAAGAAGTTATTGAGGTTTTAAAAGAAGCTGAAGTCATAATTTTTGGACCTGGAAGCCTTTATACAAGTGTCATACCAAATCTTCTGGTTCCTGAGATATGTAACATTATAAAGGATTTAAAGGCTATAAAAATATATGTGTGTAATGTTATGACTCAGCCCGGTGAAACAGATGGCTTCACTGCAGGTGATCATATAAAAGCTATTTTTGACCACACTGGCTATAAGCTCTTTGATTATGTTTTACTCAACAAAGGAACTCCCACTCAATTACTGGATAAATATCGTGCAGAAGGCGCTTATCCTGTGGAAATTGATCTCCATGATATTACGGCCATGGGCGTTGAAGTAATTATAGATGATCTCATAAGTGAAAGCAATCTCGTAAGACATAACCCGGATAAACTGGTGAAAGCAATTCTGGAATTAACTATGAGAAAAACATAATAGTAATGTGAGACGCAATGCGTAATGCGTAATGGGTTATCTCACGCATCACGCATTGCGAGGTTCTTAATTATGGATTGTTATGAAACTAACTATAAATCTGTTTTTTATCACATCAATCCAAATTACGAATCAAAGATATTTTAAAATACTCTTGATTTTCTTTTGATATGCTGTAATATACTACCGAAAATAAAGTAAAGGTAGGAATTTTTGAGAATCTGATAATAGATTTAAGTGCGGTATTTTTGTATAAGTAAAGCCAACTCAATATATCCTATCATCAGTTTCTTCATTGGAATGTCCTTCCCCGGACATTTCCTCTTCTACCATCTGATCAAAATCTTCTCCCATATCTTCTCCAAGTTCTTTACCCATTTTTTTAGCCCATCTTGCAATGGAAGCAGGATCATTTTCATCAATTCCCGAAAGTTTCGAAGGATCTGCAAGAGCTTCCAGGCGGGCCTCTTCTGATTTTGTAACGGAAAAAAGGGAAATCAATTTCTTTAAATTCTTACTTTTACAGCGGGGACAGACCTTTTCAGGTTTACATGTCCCCACACCTTCAAGAAGAGAAAAACGCTTTTTACAGTCCATACAGGAATACTCATAAATTGCCATCTCTATACACCTTCTACTTAACCCCGCAGAGTTCCTTATAAAGATCAAATACTATTTTAACATAGTTCTGAGTTTCTGCATATGGAGGTATACCGCCATATTGCTGTACAGCACCCATACCGGCATTGTAAGCGGCAAGAGATAGTTTAATCTGACGTTCCACATCAAAACCTGAAAAATAATCTAAATTATATCTGAGTATCTGAACAGTTCCACGAATATTCTGAACAGGATCATAGGAGTTAGATACACCCCACTCTCTTGCTGTACCCGGCATAAGTTGTCCCAATCCTTCAGCACCGGCATGGGAAGTGGCATGAATATCAAAACAGGATTCACACGCCACTACAGCCACTACAAATCTTGGTTCCACACCATAATGACGGCAGTAATAGAGAATACTCAGAACTATAGCATCCAATTCTTTCTGAGAAAGTTGCGGGTTATAATCTAAAATTTTTGATTTATAGGCATTAATATAATATTTAGTATAGGGATCATCCATATTTGGATTTCCATAAACCTTAAAGGGAATTATACAGAATAATATGAGTATAATTATACACTTTATGAAATTTTTCATAAATTACACCTCTTAATTCTTGAAAGATGAATCGCTTTTTCACTTTTCAAGATTTTGAAAATTTCTTCTGATGATATCTTTCCTTCTCTTAAAATAACGGGTGGTGACTTTGTAACATCAACTACGGTGGAGGGGATAGCATATTTCAGTGTACCGCCATCTAATATAATATCCACTTTATCTTTAAATGTGGTAATAATTTCATCCATAGTAAGAAGGTCCTTTTCTCCAGACAGATTTGCACTGGTTACTGCAACTGGTTCACCTGTATATTTTAATAAATCCAGAACAATTCTGTAATCAGGAATTCGGATTCCTACAGTATTGGTACCGCAGGTTAATAATTTAGATACATGAGGTTTAGATTTCATTATCATAGTCAGAGGACCAGGCCAGTAAGCAGAAGCCAACAACCTGGCTATAGAGGGAAAATCACTCACCAGTTCTGAAATCTGAGAAATCTCAGATGTCATAACAGGAAGAGGTTTGTCTGGGGGGCGTTCCTTTATACTGTAAATCCTTTTTAGCACAGACTCTTCACAAGCCTTTCCTCCCAACCCGTAAAGGGTTTCCGTAGGAAAAATTACAAGGCCCCCGCATTTGATTATATTCGCCACTTCTTTTAATAAATCCTTCCGGGGATTTTCATAATCGATTTTTATTATCATAAAATCAGTGAGAAGTGAGAAGTAGTCAGCAATCAGTTTCCAGATTCATAGTAATAAGAGGTGACTGATGAAGACTTATAATGTATTCAACTCCTTAAGACATAGTTCTATCAGTTTATCATCTTTCAAATTATCAATACAGTAGTTAAAACTTTTTACGGCTTCATCTCTCATATCAAGGGCTTTAGATATTATTGCCATACCCAGATGAGAGAGAATATCATCCGGATTAACCGCCAGGCTACGTTTAAAAGCATCCAGGGGTCTTTTCAGATTATCAGAATTTTTAGAAACTTTTTCCATATTTACATATTCTATTATTGATGAAGGTTCTGAAGAAATAGCTTTATGATAAAATTCTATAGAAGTATCTATTTCTCCTTTTGAAAAATAGATACTTCCCAGAGACCAATAAACCATTACCGGTTCCTTCTCAAAAGCCATTGCTCTATTACAACAATCTATGGCATTATCATACTCTTTATTTCTATCATAGGCCATAGCCAGGGCTATATAATTAAAAGGGTTAGAATTGTCCAGTTCTACAGCCCATCTCAATATATTAATAGCTTTTTCAAATTCTCCCTGTCTTGTATAAGCATTACCAAGCATCAAATGACTGAATGTATTTGATGGGTCAATTTCCATGGCCTTTTTAGCCATCTCGACTGTTTTATCTATATATCCTTTACGTTCATATTCTATTCCGAGTCCCCAGTAAGACATAGTATTGTTAGGATCTATTCTTAAAACCTCTTGATATAATCTAATAGCTTCTTCTGTATTACCCAGGTGACTGTATAAAGAAGCAAGATTAAGATAGGCCCTGAGATTATAGGGATTCAAGCCAAGGCCTTTATTATAAGATATCATTGCCTTCTCAATATCACCCTTTCTCTTATAGAGATCACCCAGAAGATTATAATCTAAAGTTACAGGATTTAACACTACTGCCTTCTGAAAGGCATCTATAGCCCTATCTATCAAACCTCTTTCTTTATACTCCAGACCCAGATTTCTATAATAGAGATCATTATCAGGCCTTAACTTTAAAGCATATTCATAGGACTCTATAGCTTTTTCTTTATCTCCAATTTCAGTATATATATCTCCCAGATCATTGTATATTCCTGCATCTTCAGAATTTTCTTCTATAGCTTTTTTTATTTCTTCCAGTGCTTTCTTATAATCTCCCTCCTCGAGTGCTTTCATGGCAAGGTACCTTGTTTCAGCTTTTCCCCCCAGGTTATGTATGGCTTCATTTATCTTATAACGGGTCAAATCAAAACCTTCTGTTTTATTTTCTTTAAGTAATTTTAAAAGAGCCGGAAGGGCCAGGGGATTTCCAATTTTTCCAAGTACCTCTACAGTATATCTTAAGAGAGCAGGTTCTTTACTCTCCATAGCATCTATAAGATATTTAAGTGCATTCTCATGTCCCAGTCCCTGAAGAGCAATAGCTGCACTATGACGAACAAAATCTTCTGTATCTTTCAGCGCTCTAAAAATATATTGTGTAACTTTTGCAGTTTTCAGGGCTCTCAGGGCAAAGACAGATTCCTGACGCACATAAGGATCTTTATCCTCAAGAGCTACAGTAAGAGGATGAATAATCGAATTTCCCCCGATTTGACCGAGACAAAAGACTGCTTTTTTACGCACTTCCGGATCTTCATCCCAGAGAAGTTTTATAACAGGTTTCTTTGCTCTTTTATCTTTCAGAGATGCCAGAGAAATAAGAGCGTTTAATTTGATTTGAGAGTCTCTATGAGAAAGTACTTTTATAAGGAAAGGAACAGCTTTCCTGTATCCCAGGCATCCAAGTATAAGGGCAGCAGAACGGCGGGCATTAATATTATCACTCTGAAGGGCCTTTAGAAGTAACTCTCCTGATTTTTTCTTATAAGGTAGAATTTGCAGTGATATAGAGGCCTGTTCCCTTACGGAAGGATCATCATCTTTAAGTATTTCCACCAGAGGTTCTATAGCCCTCTTATCCTTTATTAATTCCAGAAGAAGAATTGCCTTTCCCCTTGTTTCAGGCTCAGGAGATTTGAGAGATTCAATTATTTTTAAAACTACTTTTTTTCGATTCAACTTTTCCAGCAGTTTTTCGGCTTTTTCCCTGTGCAGTCGCGATGTGCTGTAGTTTTCTATAAGAGACTCTATTTCTTTATCCATATTCTGGCATGGTTCAACATTGACTAAAAAATCTCCTTTTTATTTTAGATAGAACCATAAATTTCTGGTGTCATGTATGATAAATTTTTAGAGCTTCAAAAAGCAGGTATAAATAAGTGAACAGTGAACATAAATCTGCTCACTGCTCCATAAAATTCTGAAACTATTTATTTTATAAGTGCTATAATTTAGCTTTTACAACAGTTCCATCATCTTCATTGGTAAGTTTTTTTAAGGTGAGTCTATTTGTATGAAAATTGATGAAAAGATATCTCTTTCTAAGAAGAAGCTTGATCAACTGAGTGCTTATCTTTTCCTCCTTCTCCAGCATTTCTTCAAATGTAAGCTCTGCTTTTAAGAGATCATCACAAAGCTGTTGTGTTTCCTCTCCTGCACGCTTACTCATTAAATGGTCCCTGTAGATAAGTGAACCTCCTATTACTAAAATAATAGCCATCATTAACCAGAATATTCCATGGCTGATTTCTATATCCAGGTGAAGAGGAACTTTAAGAGATTCTATAAGAAGCTTGGTTCCTACGAAAAATACAAGTTGATAGGCCAGATCCTCAGTACGGGGAAATCTTTCAAGTATATTGACAAAGAAATTAGATAATAATCTCATACATACTATTCCAAGAATTCCTCCAATCCAGATAATAGTAATCTTTTCTGTCATAGCTACTGCTGTGGTTATACTGTCTATGGAAAATACTATATCTGTAAGCTCAACAAGTAAAACTATATACCAGAAACTCATTATCTTTTTCTTTTTCTCTTTTTCATCCTTTTTATCTCCCCCATGGCCAATCATATACATATGTTTCATAGAAATGTATAAGAGATATGCACCACCTACAAGTTTAAAATACCACCACCGTATAATAAATGTTGCAAATATCACAGCCAGAAGTCTGAAGATAAAAGCTCCCCACATACCATATGTAAGAGCCTTTCTCCTGGCTTTAGCAGGAAGATCTTTAACCATCACTGCAAGTACCAGAGCATTATCAACAGAAAGTACTCCTTCAAGTAAAGCCAGAGTTAATATGGTCAACAAATCAAATCCATCAAAACTTGTTATTTCTCCCAGAAAAATATGAAATTCATTATAAAAAAACGACATGCAAACCTCCTCGAAATTATTTTCATTTCCAGTCTAATTTAAGATAAAACCATGTTCCCATCTATCCTGCTTCTGAAATGATTCAACATTGCATAAAAAATCTCCTTTTATCAATGTTATGAAATACACTATAATTTGTCAGTGTAATAACACATACTTTCTCTATATTATAGTTTTTCTCCTTAAATAAACAAATCATAGTAATTCGTAATAATGATTAAAGCCTTTTAAAAAACCCTCAAAATGTTTGATAAAATCAGAAAAATTCATCATAATGCCTCCGGTAATCAAAAGTGAATCGTGAGAAGTGACACGTCACAGGTGAATATAATTTAGTAATGTAATCAATCTCTTTTTACGTCTCACGTCTCACTGTTCTCCACTGAGTTGTAGATTATATTTAGATGCAAGTTTACCCTCTGTTGATACTATAATAAATGTTGAAGTTTCTCCAGGTTTCAAATGAAGACCATCTATATAGGCCTTAGAAACATCTATAACCTGATTATTTTTATCATAAATATTAGCTATAACATTTACATAACGTACCTCTTTATCAGTTTTATTAAAAATCTCTCCCTGAATAATCATATATTTACCATCTACTTCGGAAGAATCTTTGAGAATAGTCAATTTCTGAAGAATATCCGAAGGTTTCTGCAAAGATGCATAGATATCCCAATTTTTCAAAATAGAACTGGAAGGAGAGATTTTATATATTAATCCACAATCTGCAGCCATTATACAGACACAGTTCCCAAACTCATTTACTGTAAAAGTAAGTATATGATTGGGATATAAATTATATATCATTATACCTTCACCATACTTTGGGTCACCTTCCACTCGGAAATTATTACCATATTCATCAATTATATCTTTAGCCTGCTCACCTGTCTTAATACCGGAATCCAGGTTGGATTTATCACTTTTTAGCCATATTTCCACTATCTTTCCATTTGCAGTAAGAACACCAACACCACTTGTAAATTCATAGGATCTTATTTCTGCCTGGTCACTGTTCACTCCGAGATTATTAGTACTTACAATCTCACCTAAATGTTCCTTGATTTTTGCTAACTTAAAATCATCACCAAAGGAAATCAAATTTTTAAGTCCTTCAGTAGGTTTTAAAACCAAATCCTTTGCCATTAATGACGAAGAACTTATTGTAAATAAAACAATAAAAATAAAACAAATTCTTATCAAATATATTCACCTCTCAAAGCATTTTTAATATTCACTATTTAGCTATCAGCTAAATCTTAAAAATCCTGATTATTTAAAATTCTATAACACCTCCCCAAAACCCTTGTATGTACAAATTTGTTTTCCTGAGAGGAAACCATATAGAAAAGATAGAATATAACAAATATGATTATATTTAGGAGGAAAATTTATGAATAATTTAATCAAAAGTGTAAATGCCGATTATGATACTATTATAAAAGAACTGGATAGAAATGAACTCAAAGCTAACGTTGAGGATTTCAATATAAAACTCAAACAAAATCGGGTTCACGCCTGGGGAAAAGTATTACCCACCTTTATTAAACCATATTTTCTTTCAGCAGAACAGGTAGAAGAATTCAAAAAATCTGTAAATATAATATTAACCTGTCAGGAAAAAATTATTAACCTTTATTTTCAGGATGAAAAATACAGAGACCTTTATGAACTTAAAGATACTGAAATACCCCTTGTAGAAATCCCTAAAAAAGTAAAGAGAAATATTTATTTCTCACGAATGGATGCTATAATGTGTGGAGATACCTTTAAGTTCCTTGAATTCAACTGTGATTCCCCTGGTGGAGCCTATTTTGCTGACCTTCAGGTGTCATTTCTGAAGGAAATCAAAGTAATGAAACTTCTGGAGGAAAAATATGATTTTATATTCGAATCATCCAGGGACAGAGTATTTGAAACCCTTATGGAAGCATGGGAAGAATTTGGACTTAAAAAAAGACCGAATTTTGCAGTTGTAGGAGATCCGAATGTAGCCAATGTAGAAGAATTTAAACTCTTTGCAGAAGACTTTGAAAAAAAAGGTTATTCGAGTTTCTTTACAGATCCCTGGGGTCTTCATTATACTGGAGAAAAACTGACTAAAGATGGAAAAGATATAGATCTCATTTATCGCAGAGGGGTACTTAAAGATTATTCTGGTGAACCGGCGAAGGTAAAGCCTGTAGTAGATGCCTGCAGAGACGGTAGAGTCTGTATAGTAAATCCCTTCTGTGCAAAACTTGGAGATAATAAAAACCTTCTCTCTGTCCTTACAGATGAAAAAATGTCTTTTCTCTTTACAGAGGAAGAAAGGGAAATGATTAAAAAACATATCCCCTGGACAAGAATAGTACGAAACTGTGAGACTGACTATAAAAATGAAAAAATAAATCTCCTTCCTTTCATCCGAGAGAACCGAAAAAATCTTGTCTTAAAACCCAACAGTGAATATGGTGGGAAAGGTGTTTTTGTAGGTCCTGACTGTACCGATGAAGACTGGGAAAAAGCTATGGAAACAGCGAAAACCTCTCCCTATGTAGCACAGGAATATGTAACGATTCCAGTTATGGAATTCCCTGTCTTTGAACCTGATTTAGCGTACAGACCCAAAAAATTTAATATAAATTTCTTTACCTTCGGAGGGAAATACGGAGGCGGTTTCTGCAGAACAAGTGATTCTTCCGTTATAAATATATCTGCCGGCGGGGCTCTTGTGACGTTTGTAGTAGTGAAGGGGAAAAAGTAATTCGTAAGAAATTTAATAAGGAATAGCTATAAAACATATAAAAAAAAGGCCAGATCAAACTCACTGAGGTTCGATCTGGCCTTTTTATTTTATAGGCTTAGAGTGTTTCTCAAAAAATTATTCTGAAATTCCACATATAGATTTTACCAGGTTTGGATTATGAAAAAAGGTTTGCAAATTATTGATTATAATTTCCTGAAGTTCATATTCATTTGAAATTTCATTAAAAACCGGCATCATATCTTTTAATACTTTCCATAATCTTTCAATAGGGTTAAGAGTAGGAGAATAAGGTGGAAGATACACAGGATTTCTCCGGGAAAGTTTTCCCCTCTTATGCTACGAAGCATTATCCAAAATCATTACAGCAGGTTTACCATTTAGCTGATTATTAAAATAATCCAGATATGACTGAAAGGATTTCACCATACCTTTATAGAATACTTTATAGAATGTTATATTACCCTGATACTTCAGAAGATGGAAACAATATGGATGTTAAAAAACCAATCATAGTGCTTACCGATATATACAAAACCTATACAATGGGCGATACGAAGATTAATGCAAACGATAATATTAATCTCACTATTTATAAAGGTGAATTTGTAGTAATCATGGGAGCTTCCGGAAGCGGAAAATCTACTGTAATGAATTTGATAGGATGTCTTGACAGGCCTACAAGCGGCAGTTACAAACTGGATGGTGTAGAAGTATCACAACTTGACGATGATGAACTATCGATTATAAGAAATCAGAAGATTGGTTTTGTTTTTCAAAAATTCCATTTATTATCCGGTCTGACTGCGAGAGAAAATGTTGAACTTCCGATGATCTATGCAGGTGTAAACACAAAAGAGAGAATGCAGTTAGCAGCAAACAATCTTGCGAAAGTAGGTCTGGAAACACGTATAAATCACGTGCCCAATGAGCTTTCAGGTGGCCAGATGCAGCGTGTTGCCATAGCAAGAGCTATCTCTAACAACCCACCCATACTTCTTGCAGATGAACCTACAGGTGCCCTGGACAGTAAATCAGGTGATGAGATTATGGCTTTGTTCCAGGATTTACACAGAAAGGGAAGTACTGTAATTCTCATAACACACAACCCGGAAGTGGCAAAATACGGTACAAGAGTCGTAAAACTCTATGACGGGAAAGTACTCACAGACGAACATGTAAAAGAAGAAGACAGAATATTACTTGCATCTGACATAAAAACCTCTATGACTGTAAGACTCGATATGAGGGGCAGCATGAATATCATGCAGAGCATAAAAATTGCATGGAATGCGCTCAAAGTCAATAAAATGAGGTCTTTACTGACAATGCTTGGTATTATAATAGGTATATCTTCTGTGATCATTATGACTGCCATAGGAAACGGTATGGATAAGGGTTTTAGAAAATATTATACCGACGTAGGAGTGCAGAACGTGGTTGTTTTTCCCGGTAAAGGCGACAGTGTTATACAATCTTCCATAGGTTCAAAAACAAGGCAACTCACAATGAGAGATGTAAGAGTATTGAAGAATCAGTGTGTTTCCGTAAAAGAAGTGATACCAAGTATAACTACCAGTGTTACTGCAGTTTACGGCCCCAATAATATGGATGTTACCATAAAAGGTACTTCTCCGGCAATCACTTTAGTTGACACATTACCGGTTGAAAAAGGAAGATTTTTCTCAGAGAAAGACTGGGATAAAAACAGTCCTGTATGTGTGATTGGCCATGAAGTGGCAGAAAAATTATTCGGGAAAAACATGGAACCTCTCGGCAATACAATAAAAATGGTAGCAAAATCCAGCAGCACTTCAAACAGTACTTCATCTTCAGGAAATTCATATCCGAACAATGTAACAAACTCTGGAATAAGGCTTAAAGTCATAGGGGTTTTAAAGAAAAAAGACAGAGTTATAATGGATGACTATGATAAAACAATAATAACACCCCTCACTACATTTAACAGCAGAGTTTACTATCAATCATATCTGAATTTTATTCAGGTAGCTTCTGAAAATCTGGATACTGTTAAGAAAACAGAAGATGAGGTTACAAAAGTTCTTTTACCCCTTCATGGTAACAATATAAAAAACTTTGACATAATGAGTTACGAACAGCATCTGGCCCATTCCATGAGCGTTCTCATAGCTCTAAGACTGTTCCTGTCCACTATAGCAGTTATTTCTCTGGTAGTAGGCGGTATTGGTATTATGAATATAATGCTTGTTTCTGTAACGGAACGCACAAAAGAGATAGGATTAAGGAAAGCCATAGGAGCAAGGAAAGGTGATATTTCAACACAGTTCTTAATAGAATCCCTTTTACTCAGCATAACGGGGGGTATTATTGGTATACTTGTCGGCACAGGTATATCAGCAGTATATCCCCTTTTGATAGCTTATAGTGCTCTGAAAGATCAAATGGGACAGACTATTATTTCACCTACTTCCATAGTAATTTCTTTTAGTTTTTCCGCAACGGTTGGTATATTTTTCGGCCTTTATCCGGCAAGGAAAGCTGCTGCCCTTGATCCGATAGAAGCGTTAAGACAGGAATAAGGAATAAAAAATTACAATCTTAAAATAAAAGGAGTTTTTTCTTCTCAGATTGAATTATATTTAGTTATGAATAAAAAATGCTTGTTATTTCTATTTATACTGCTCCTTATAACTTTTAATAACATTCTGGCAGAAGAATCCGAGAAATTTACTCTTAAGGATTGTATAAATATGGCTATGGATAACAATCCCTCCGTAATAAGAGCAAGACAGGATATAAAAGTGGCAGAAAGTTTAAAAACACAGGCTCTGGCAAATTATTTGCCGAATCTAAAATACACCGGTATATATCAAAAATCAAATCAGGGTAACGGTACTATTGTGAGCGGCATATATTTCCCGGCAGTCCCTATTGACGACTATTCCGGTAATGTTTCTATAAGCCAGACTATTTTTGATACATTCAAAAGCCTTTACCAGTACAAACAATATAAAGCTCAGATAGAGCAGTATGAATATGCTCTCAAAGAATCTTTCAACAATCTTGCTCTTACAATAGCACAGGATTATTTCAATGCTGCAAAGGCGAAAGACATATTGAATTTCAGAGAAACCCTTCTTGACAATTCACTCAAATACCTGGATAAGGCAAATAAAAATTTTCAGGTCGGTCTTTCGCCAAAATCAGATGTATTTACGGCAGAAGTCAATGTAACTCAGGCAAAAGTTGATCTTCTGACCGCTCAAAATGATATAAAAAATAAAATGGCTCAGCTTAAAATCGACACAGGTCTACCTGTGGATAAAAATATAGATATTGCAGAAGAAATTTATGAATTGAAAAAGAAATCCTCAATGGAACAGTTACTGGCTGATGCCATTGAGCAAAGGCCTGAGATAAAAAAATACAATGCCCAGATAGAATATCAGGACAGAGTAATAACAGGAGCAAAAATTCAGAGATTACCAAATGTAACACTGGGCGTAAGTTATAATTATGCAACTGACTCGTATCTCAGCCCTGATAAGTATTATTCTGTTTATGGCCAGATAAACTTCCCTATTTTTGATGGCTTCAATACTAAAGCACAGGTTGAAAGTGCGGAAGCTACAAGAGCCCAGTATGAGTCAGATAAAGAAAAACAGAAGAGAACAATAATTTCCGATGTAACAACTGCTTACAATGATCTCGAAACAAATATTGCCAAAATAGAACTGAATAAAATACAGGTAGAACAGGCAAAATTTAACATGGAACTTGCAGAAGGAAAATATACGAGTGGAGTGGGCTCATTTCAGGATATACTGAACAGGCAGGACGACTACAGTAAAGCTGTGATTAATTTAATAACTGCCAGATATGATTATCAGATAAGTCTCGCCAAATTCAAAAAAGCCATAGGAGAGGAACTGCCATGAAGAAATATAGAAACATTATAATCATAATAATACTGATAATAATCGGGTTATGTACTTTTTCTAAGTACAATAGTATGCAAAAACAAAAAGAATCTGTGAAAAACTGGAAAACAGTTAAAGTAAAAAAAGACACTATGGAAGTTATTGTGAATACTACAGGCACTATTAAAGCATCTACTCAGATAGACATAAAATCAGAAATATCAGGGAAAATCATCACATTACCCTATAAAAGAGGAGATAGCGTTTCAAAAGGAACTATAATTGCCATAATTGATGATCAACAGCAAAAACAGTCTTACCTGCAATCAGATGCAGCATATAAAAGCAGTATTGCTCTTCTGGCAAAAGCGGAACTCGATAGAAATTATACGGCAGATAATAACGGTGTAACAATAGAAACAAAAAGAATTGCTCTGGAAAAAGCAAAATTAACTTACAATCAATCAATTCAGCAGATTGAAGAAGCGAAAAAACTGGGACAGGCTCAAATAGAACAATATAAAACAGCACTGGAACAACAGCAAAAAAATCTGGACAAAACCCTTGCAGGTTCAAGGAAACAGGATATAGCACAGAAACTGGCAACAGTACAGTCCAGAGAAGCAGATATGAACTATAAAAGTATACAATTTGAAAGGCAGAAAACCCTTTATGAAAAATACTATGTAGCCAAAAAAGATGTAGACAGCGCGGAAAACGACTACCTTCAGGCAAAAGCTGCCTATGAAAGCGCAAAAGAAGACTATGATAAAACTGTAGAAGGAAGTTGGGAAGAAGATATCGCTATTGCAAGGGTACAGGTAGAAAAAGCAAAAAAAGATCTTCAGGCTCAAATAGAGCAGACAAAAAATAATATTGCAGATAAAAAAAGAGCAGTTGATACTGCGATGCAAGACTTAAAAGCAGCAGAGGCCAATCTGCAACTGGAGATTGTTAACAATCAGCAGATAGGTATAAAAGCAGCGGATATTAAAAACTCGGAAGCAAATTTAAGTAAAGCAGAAGCCCAGAAAAAACAGGATTGTGATAATCTGTCAAAGACAAAAATATTTTCTCCTATAAACGGCATAATTATTAATAGACTTGTAAACGTAGGAGATGTAGTAGCCTCACAGGTATCAACTGCAGGAGGCACTGTGTTGATGACTATTGCAGATCTCGGTGAAATTTATGCTGAAGCAAATATAGATGAAGCAGATGTGGGAAAGATAAGGAAAAATCAGACTGTAAAAATACATGCTGCGGCATATAAACAGATCAATATCAAAGGACTTATAACCGATGTAGCACCACAGGCAGTTCAGGTCCAGCAGATACCGACATTCAATACTAAAATCAAAGTGTTACTCGATAAAATTGCAGAAAAAGAATTACCTCACGGGAAAACCCGTTATGAATTATTATATCCGGGAATGAGTGTCGATGCAGATATCTTTGTAGATACAAGAAAAGATGTTCTTCAGATACCGGTACAGGCAGTATGGAAGAAAGATAATAAAAATTATATAACACTTGTATCGGAAAAGAAAACCCTCAAAGATGTGGAAGTTACAACAGGTATAAGTGATGATGTAATGATAGAAATACTGACAGGTGTCTCAGAAGGAAACGAAATAAAACTTCCTGATTAATTTTATATGAAAATGATGAAATTTTATACTCCATTTTAGTTGTGACCGATACGGTCATGCCTGTTATATGAGAATCATAACGCGAGACAGAAGTAACAGATTTTCATTTTTCGTTAAAATTAACTAAATGGAATATTATCATAGAACCGAACAGCCCTTCCGAAAGGGTAAGAGTTGCATTTATAGTCTCTCACGGTGCACTGTTAGAGTTTATAGAGATAAATACAGCTTATCACTTTAAGGTAGATGGTAGAACCCACCCCCTGTCGTTCTGTATCTCCCCAATCAATTGGAAAGGATTAGAACGACCCCCCTTCCTGAATTCCAACTTTATTGTCTATAATACAAAAAAACCAATTGGATAAGTTTTATCTTTTAATTCCTTCCAGGTTATTTAAAGTTTTGTCTTTATCTTTAGCTCTTGGATCTGCCGGGCACTATTATAGAGTGGTATTCAGGTTAACAGTTCTGTAACTCTCCAGTCCTTCTCTGAGTATATGAACAGACTTCTTTATATCCTCACAATTCAATATATAAGCAAGCCTGACTTCGTTTTTCCCCAATCCCGGGGTTCCATAAAAACCATCAAGAGGCGCAAACATAACGCTTTCACCATCAATATTGAAATCTTTTAGCAACCATATGGCAAATTCTTCCGTGTCTTTTACGGGAAGTTTTGCCACCATATAGAAAGCACCCTGGGGTTTATGGACTATTACGTCAGATATAGAGGTGAGTCCCTCATAAAGGGTATCCCGTCTTAATTTATATTCATTATAAATTGCTTTAAAATAATCATCTCCCAGATTGTGAAGAGCCACGGCACCTATCTGTTCAAGAGTAGGAGGGCAGAGACGGGCCTGTCCGTATTTCATAATGGCTTCCATAAGTTCTTTATTTTTACTTACAATACAACCCACTCTGGCACCACAGGCAGAAAACCTTTTAGATATACTGTCCACAATTATTGCCCGTTCTTCAATACCGGGGAATTCCATTATACTTGTATGCTTCATCCCATCATAGATAAACTCCCTGTAGACCTCATCGGCAATAAGAAAGAGATTATATTTGTTTGCAAGTTCCACTACCCGGGTGAGTTCTTCTTCCGTATAAACAGTACCTGTGGGATTACCGGGATTACATAACAGTATGGCTCTTGTTTTAGAGGTTATTTTCTCTTCAAATTTATCTATGGTAGGCAGTTTAAACCCTTCTTCTATATATGTTGTAAGAGGAATAATCTTCACTCCTGCCATAGTGGCAAAGCCATTATAGTTTGTATAATAAGGTTCCGGAATTATTATCTCCTCACCTGTTTCCATAACAGCAAGAAAAGAAAATATTATGGCTTCACTTCCTGCTGTAGTGACAAAAATATCTTCTGTATTTACATTAAAACCGAATTTATTATAATATCTTTTAAGTGATTCAAGATACTGTGGTATACCGTTACTGGGACCATACTTTAATGTCTTTTCTCCATATTTACGTATGGCTTCCCAGAACACTCCAGGTGTTTCTATATCAGGCTGACCAATATTAAGATGGTAAATCTTTATACCTCTTTTTTTTGCTTCATCTGCATAGGGTGTCAGTTTCCTGATGGGTGATGCCTGAATATCATAACTTCTCTGTGATAATTTAACTTGTGACATAAATAATCCCCTTTATAAATTATTTTGACATTGTCATATTAATTAATCATATATCAACTTCTGTCTATTAGCGATAAGCTTTCAAACACTAATACAAGATAATATGACAATGCCAGGTTATACCATTTCTTATTATATCAATTCAGATTAATATAGGCAATAAGTATTGGAATAAAAAATAAAAAGGATTTTTAAATTTTTATATAGAATTTATTAAAGTAAAACTTTAGAAACTTCAGGAGGAGGATTCATATCTCAAAAATTTTAGTAATAGAAGATGAACTTGCTTTGCTGAAAGAGATAGAAAAAAATCTGGAGAAGGCAAATTTTCGAGTAACAGGAGCAGTTACAGGTTCAGAAGGTTTAAGCCTTATAAAAAAGAAAAAATTCGATGCCATAGTTTTAGATGTATCCCTTTCTGACATGGATGGATGGAAAATATGTGAAGAGATCAAAAAACCAGGAGATCTTTCTTCTATACCTTTAATAATTCTATATCTGGCTACTGAACGGGACAAACAGGAATTCCACCGTTTAGAACTTGAATACACTCTCGATAGACCTGATGATTTCTCAAAACTTGTAGAAATACTTAGAAAACTTTTTCCTGAAAAAGAAACACTGGAAAAACATGAAATCGCTCTTATGATAGTTGAAGATGATAAGGTAATTCTGGATATAGTCTCTTCTCTTTTCAATTTAGAGGGTTATAAAGTCTACTCTGCCCTTAATCCCTACAGAGCTCTGGATATATTAAAAGAAGTTAATTTCAAAGTCGATCTTATAGTTTCAGATTTAATGATGCCCAAGATGGACGGAATAACTTTCTTCTTAAAACTCCAGGAAAATAATCAGACAAAAAACATTCCTTTTATTATGTTAACCTCAAGAGATCAGTTTGAAGATATAAAAGCGGCCTATGATATAGGTATAAAGGACTATCTATCAAAACCTTTTGACCCTATGGATCTTCTTAGAAAAGTAGAGGAAATACTTACTATTAAACAGAAAAGATATTATAGAGGTTACGAAAGTGATGTGTAAAGCGTAACCCGTGAAATTACATAACACATCACAATTTTATCACTGAATTTCCATGCAGAATAAAATTATCTGTCATTTTTAAATGCAATTTCTCTTTACTTTTTAATATTTTGTAGTTATATTATATATAAAATATAAGATTATTGTAAGGATTCAGCTATCAGCTAAAGCTTGAAAAGTCTGACTATATAAAATAGTCTGAAAAATAGAATTTAATGATATTTATCATATAATTCCTATAACATCCGAGTGCTGAAGGCTTACAAAATAATGAGGATAATTATGGATATTAAAGGAACTCCCAGTTTTAAACCTCCTATTACCCAGACGACTATGACGCCTGTCAGATCTGCCATAACACAGCAAACAGCTCCTCAGACTTCTCTTTCACAGAAACAGTCTCTTACTGCCTTTACACAGGACAGAGCTTCTACAGGAATACAGGGTAGAATGCAGTCTCTCGCGGAAATGACAAAAAATCTCTCTGAGGCTAAATTATATTCAGATCCTGCCGGGTCTACAAATGTAATGAAAAATTTATCTGACATGGCCATGCCCTTACTTGGAGATAGTTCTTTAGTCTTTAGCAGTCTCAAAGACGATAAAAAAGGCTCAAAAGATTCTACAGAAAAAAAAGAGCCTGCCTCTGGAGAGAAGAAGTCTTCTCACTCTTCAGGTACTACAGAAGGGGGAAAAGGTATATCAGGGAAAAAACCTTTTTCCAGACTCGCTCAGGCCAGACAACTTATCAATAAAGAGTTTGCAGGATCAGCCCTCGGCAAGGGAGGACTGGATTCACTTAAAAAACCTGATATGGCTAAATTTGCCGAACTAAGACAGGAAGTCGTAAGTAAACAAGGAGGTGCTCCTTCTCAGGAGCAGTTAAAACAGGCCATAAGTAATGCTGCTATAGCCATATGGGATATACTGAAAAAGGCCAGAAAAGAAGATGATAAGAATGAAACTACTTCCGGATTACTCGGAGTATTAATGAAAATACATTCTGCCTATACCTTCGAACATTCAAACCGTGTATCGGATCTGACTATGGGTCTTGCTTCAGAACTGGGTATTGATGATGAACAACAATTGCAAAATCTAAAAAATGCTGCTCTTTTTAAGGATATAGGTCAGTATGGGCCTGATAGCTTCTCCTATTTATCTAAAGATAGCCGGGGAGATATAATGGATTATATAAAGGAAATTAAAAAATCGCTCAAAGAATGCAGTAATCTTCATGATATAGGAAAAATGCGAATTCCCGACACAATCTTAAATAAAAATGGTAAACTCAATGATGAAGAATTTGCTCAGATAAAAAAACATCCTATGATTGGAGTAGAAATAGTTCTTCCTTATCCAGCACTTCATGGAGCAATACCGGGTATAAGACATCATCATGAAAAATGGGATGGTTCTGGTTATCCCGACAGGAAAAAAGGTCTGGACATTCCTCTTCAGGCCAGGATAATTGCCATATGTGATACCTTTGATGCTATGACTGAAGATAGACCCTATCGTAAAGCTCTTACTTCTGACTATGCTGTACAGGAACTACTAAAATGTGCCGGAACACAGTTTGACCCGACCCTTGTGCCTGCATTTATATATTCACTGGCAAAAAAAGGCGAAATCGATATTACGTTATACGAAAAACAAATAAGTAAGCTGGAAGAAACATTTAATTTTCAAGCCAAACCAAAGGAGGAAATTAATTTTAAAATTAAGGAAAAATGAAGACAAAAAAAAACTATTATAATCCAAGACTCCAAAATTTAGAACTCGATTTTGACAAATATCTTCAGGTTACTCAGAAGGGAGAAGCTGATTCTACAATATTCTTCCGTCTGGGAAGAATTTACCAGGAACGTGGTGAAATAGAACCTGCTATAGAAAACTATGAAAAAGCCCTGCACCAGGATGAGAATGCCGGAGAAGTTCATTATAATCTTGGATGTGCTTATTTTAAAAAGGAAGATTACAAAAAGGCTCTTCAGGAATTTGTACAGGCCCTGGATTGGGATCCAAATGATGTGTACACATATAATGCCCTTGGAAATACGTACTGCAAACTTGGTAAATTTGAACAGGCCCTTCAGATGCATGAAGGCGCTCTAAAATTAGAACCTTCTGATCCATATTCTTTCAAAGGTCTTGGAGATGTATATCACTCACTTAAAAAATATAAAGAAGCTGAAAAATACTATAAAAAAGCCCTGGAGGAAAATCCAAATATGAGTAAGGCCTATTTCGGTCTTGCTCTTGTTTACAGCACACAGGGATTTTTTGAAGAAGCCATAGAGAATTATCTAAGGGCTCTAAAGATAGAACCCGATGATGCAAGGCTTCACGGAAGTCTTGGTTATGCATATTATGCCAGTAAAGAATATGAAAAAGCTATTGAAGAATATAAAAAAGCTATAGAATTAGATCCCCTTATTGCCTGGAACTATGGTAACCTCGGCCACATATATTATGCCCGGGGAGAGATAGAAGCTGCCATAAAACAGTATAAAAAACTTATAGAATTAGCTCCATCAGATCCTCTTGGTTATGGTAATTTAGGACGGGCCTACAGGGCACAGGATAATATTGAAGAAGCTATAAGCAATTACAGAAAAGCTATAGAACTGGACCCTAAACTTGGATGGGTTTATATAAAACTCGGTTTACTTTATCACAGTCAGGGAAGTTATAAAGATGCCATCAAAAAATATAAAAAAGCTATAGAATTAAATCCTCTTCTACCCTGGTCTCATGGTTATTTAGGTCTTGCCTACCAGGAGGAAGGAAATATTGAAGGGTCTATTATTTCATTTAAAAAAGCTCTGGCCCTTGATCCGGATCTCACATGGGTATACGGATTTCTAGGAATTTCTTACTGTAAACTCGGCGATTTTGATCAGGCTCTCATAGAATCCAGTAAATCCCTGGAAATAGATTCGAAATTACCTATAAGCTACCTCAATCTTGGACAGGTATATTCATATCAGGCGCAGAAATTAATCTCTCAGGAGATTGAAGAATACAGGAAAGCTATAAAGCTTGCTCCTGATATGGACTGGGCTCATGGTTTTCTGGGAGTTGCCCTGTTTAATCAGGGAAACTATGAAGAAGCCATAGTGGAATGTAAGAAAGCTTTAAGAAATGAGAAGAAAACTGACTCGAAATTTGATTTTTTAGAAGCAACTTACGATAAAGCTATTTTTAAGGAAACTCTTATAAAAAGTAAAAGAATACTTGCTCTGGAAAGTAAAGATGCTATAACTTACGGTAATAAGGGTCGTGAATATTACAGTCAGGGTAATTTTGAACAGGCCATAATCAGTATGGAAATATCTACTGAACTGGATTCAGCTCTGGACTGGATATACCCTTATCTGGGACGTTCCTATCATGCTACAGGTTTCCTGGAAGAAGCAGTACTAATATATAAAAAAGCTCTTGAATTCAATCCTGACGATGCTCCTGTAATAGGAAACCTGGGTGCTGTTTATCAGGCACAGGGCAGAATTGATGATGCTATAAAGGAATATGAAAAAGCTATTAAATTAAATCCTACTCTCAACTGGATAAGAGGATGCCTTACAAGACTCAGATCTTTTAAAGAGAAATTGAAAAAGAAAAAGAAGTAATCCAGTCTTCATCAGTGTATCATTATTTTCAAAGAAATCCCTTAAATTAGCAAAACTTTATCTTAACCACAGGCTACTATTTCGAGGGCTTTACGATATCAGGTACCACTTCTTCTCCTTTTAATATTTTTTCTCTTGTTTCCGCCACAAGTTTTTTCATATCCTCTGGAATTTTGTTTTCCAGGTCATGGTAGGGAGCAATATCAACATCACCCTGTACCATATCGTAAAGATATTCCTCTTTAAAATCTCCCGGCATGGTTTAGCATTGACTAAAAAATCTCCTTTTACAAAATAAAAAAACTGTTAAAAATTATAATGTTGAACTATGCCTGATGTGACATTGTCAAGTTAAGATAGAGAAAAATTCACTTCAATTTAATTTTTTATGAAGTTTAATAAGCCAGGTACAGAGACTGGGATAAAGCTTACCGATAATATCAGACAGGACTACAGCTTCAATGTTATGATAATAAGTAAGAATAACTTCCAACATCTCTTCCATAGCATGCTGAGACGTATAGAGAAAATAAAATTTATTAAGCAACTCCCGATCGGACAATAATATTTTATATAAAGAAGCTTTGCCTCTCTGACTCATAGCCCATATATACATAATGTCTACCATAGCTGCTATTCTCTTTTTATCTTCAGAAGCGTCAAGAAGGGGAATAAGTTCTGAAAAATCTCTAGTTCTTAATCTCTCAATAAGTTTATATTTACCTCTGCCCTCAATAAATCCGGCAACAACATCGGACCAGAACTTTGTTTGAACTATTCTCGGTATAAATCCTATGTCAAGAAGATCCAGCAAATAGGAAAATGTGGACGCAAATGGAAAGGAAAGTATGCTTCTGAAGAAATTCATATTTTTAACATCTTTTCTGAATCCTCTGATAGTGTTATGTATATAAAGATAAGTACCTCTGACTGTAGACAGGAATAAAAAATCACCCCATCTGAGGATGAAATCGCTTTTTATCAGAATATGTGCATAGTTTTTAAAAAGCTCATCTGCACTTTTGAGTAAAGGTATGGAAATGCCTGAACAAAAAATTGAATTGGCAGCATTTTCAAAATCTATATCTCTGAAATGCCAATCTTTAGGATTAAATCCCGAAGCAGAGGTCATATCTGCAATAACATTTCGTATAAAAGTAATACTGAACCATACAAGAGTATAATTAAGTCCTATGGAAAAACAGGCAGGAATTAAAGCAACGCCCACTTTTATTAAATTTTTTATTGCAGGGTTAAGGTACCTCCAAAAATTCTCAGGATCAATCTGAACAAGATCTTTTTCATCACCCACAGAATTTTTTCTAAACTTTGCCACAGAACTCAGTGATATTATTTTGGCTGAAAAACTGTAATCATCATCAACAGATCTTTTAACACCCAGAGACTTGTCTACATCAAGGGGAAGCTCCATATGGGTTTTCAGGAAAAAACTACGCAGAGAAGAGTCCGGAATAGAAGAAAGTCTTATAAAACCCATACCAGGTATTTTAGGATCCCTGCCGGTGGAATCACTTCCACAGCAAGTCAAAAGATGATTTTCATGATAGTAATCCCAGGCTTCTCTTAATCCTTTATCATCAGCTGTAATATGGATTCTCTGAAGAAATGCTTTTGTATCCTCAAATGAGCTATTATTGATAAGGAATATAAAATGATTAAGTGTCTGATACTGGGTGGGATTGCGGTATATACTGTCCTGCATGTTAAAAATCTCTACCTGGGATAGGTATTTATAACAACTGATTATGGTATTTATGGAGTTCTGCACTCCTCCTGTGAGAGGATGTATATATATTATTTCTCCCCCTGCTTTTACAAGGGAAGAGAATATTTCTTCTCTCTTCAGGAAAGCAGAGTCATAATCAAAGGCCTGTCTGTATTCAAAGTATTTATGTCTTAAAGTTTCAGGACTGAGGTCTTCATAAGTTTTCCTTAATTTGCTGTAGATCAGGGAAACAGCATTTAATTCTGTGCGAGATTTACGTTTTCTTCTTACCTCCTCTAAAAGAGATTCATATTGAGCCTTAAAGAGCAATAACCTTTTATGAAGAACAACTTTAAATGAGCGATACAGTAGATCTCCAAGGTGCATCCTGGAGGCCTGGCCTTCCAGTACTATTTTTTTCAGATCTTCCCATCTGAGAGGTTCAAGTTTAAAACAATCTACACCGGAAACATCGGAGTTAAAGTTATGAAGGTATATTTCGTTAAAATAATTTAACATATCCTTTATTGTCTGTTCTCTGGAAAAAGAATTTTTCTCCAGGCCTGCCATAAAAACAGAAAGATCTTCTCTGGAAAAAAAATCTACAACTTCTTCTATTCTGGTAAAGTGAGGAATAAGATACATAAAGTATTCTCGTTCCATAGCTTTTCCCACTGAAAATTCTATTCCTATACGAACTCTGATACCAAGGATTTCTCCGGATTTCAAGGCTTCATTAAGGATTTTTTCATCTGTAAAATCATAATAAGCAAGGGTTACTTCGGAAAGACCTTTTATGAATGCATCAAGCAAAACCTGAGATGGTGTTTTTCTGCCTTCCGAAAGGTTGTCATGCACATGGTCGTCCCAGCCGAGTTCCATTTCGCAGAGTTTCTTACTCTTTTCAGGAACTTCTATTATCATAATACGTTTTAAAAACTCTCTAATAACACTTGGCTGGCCGTAAGAAGCCCTGGTAAAATCCATTAAACACTCTGATTGTTTTCTCAAATTGCCTCTGAATGTCACTGCGTCTTTCATAAGAGCAGCCTGCACACGGGCAGTATTAAGAGGCATATCTACATTTTTGGCATGGAGTGATTCATAAACAATCCTTTCAAGAGCAAGAAGTCTTTCTTCATATTTTTCCGATTCCAGTTGCTGCACCAGATTTATATAAGCAATAGCCATCCTTATACGTCTTTTGCCGATTTCCCTTTTAAAGCCGCCGGGATAGGAATTCAGGAGAGAAATCTCAGCAGACTGATCAATTTTCCTGTTAAGCATACTTACCAGACGTCTTACTTCACCATTGAAGCTAAAAAAATCTATAAACCGGTTGATACGGTTTTTTATAAATTTCTTTATTCTTAATCGCAACGAGTAAAAACTCCTGAAATACATTTAAAATAAGATAGATTGAATTCTTTCTAAAAAAGTCTATAAAATCCTCCATATAAATAACATAAATAATGACTTTTTTATCGAATAGATGTTATAATACAAAAATATATATTTTACGAAAAACCA
>Ga0302240_1000845_pt1 | contig 27665 bp, 22 predicted proteins | sample AAG_UR_His_MG_FD_193538 | JGI IMG/M metagenome (GOLD analysis project Ga0302240, IMG submission 193538) | Enriched activated sludge microbial communities from anaerobic digester in WTTP, New Holstein, Wisconsin, United States - AAG_UR_His | ecosystem: Engineered > Bioreactor > Anaerobic >... | reverse complement strand
CTGCTTTAGCAGCAGCCCGAGAATAAAAGCAGTTGGCAGACTTTTTCGAAGAGCCTTAAGGCTCAAGCGAGTAACAAGCCCTTATAGGGCTGAGCAAACTACCCGCTAAGCGGGTAGTTTTGATTGAAACTCGGTGTCTGACACCGAGTTTCCTCCTCAAATCACTTCAACTCATACACCGTCGTAAACCACTCCGGCGTGTGGATATAACGCGCGATCCGGACGCTGTATGTATCGTCCCGGAAGCGAATCAATTCTTGACCTCGTTCTGCGAGGAGGGTTTCAAGCTCCGGCAGCCATTTTGAGACATCCCCGTAAAGGATGTTCCATTTGGGATTTCTGGCAATATAGGCTAATTCATCCGTCATAATAATATAGCGAATGCCCCGGGTTTCGATATAATCATACAGAGTTAGGTTGTTTTCTTCTAAAAATTCTAAATTCCGGTAGTCCAGCAGTTCGCCTGGACCAAAGGCATATTCGGTGTTGAGGTTGCCCAGGACTTTGGAACCACTGGGAACCACTGATTTAATCTGGGTTAGATACCCGGTGTAATCATCTTCAGACGTCTTCATGATTTCCTGGGCGGTACCATAGACGGAAAAGGCAATCATGAGGATCAGCAGTCTATAGCGCCAGGGGACGCCAGCCAATTTTAGGCTGTTCAATTTTGAATGTGAACTGAATGTTTTAAACTGATCAGCTTTTTCAAGTGCTGCCATCAGAATCAAAATTACCCACGGAAAAGCAAACAGGATCGAGGTGGGATTAAAACGGCCGATAGCCAGCAAAGCCGCATTTAGCACAAGAATCGCGGTAAATCCCACGAAGGAAGCCCGTTTATGCTTCGTCAGAAGGTCTGCGAGGATGATGACGGGAAGTGCGGTGAGCCAAGGTAGAAGGTTCGCGTTATAATAAGTGGCGCTAATTCCGTGGTATAGCTTGAGGTAAAAATCCCTGAAGTTTTCTAGACGGCTGGCGGCGTCCGCGGTGACCTCAAGGGTGTCGCCATAGCTGAGATAGTTCGTAAAAAAGTGAGGATCCAGTGCAAGGCTGGCTGCTATGATTAAGATCAGGGAGAGGGTGTGGGTGAGGATGACCATCGGAAGCGCTCTTCTTTTTTGGAGGAGGGTGATAAAAAACAGGATTCCGGCGGCAATGAAGCCGTTGGGATGGAGCCAGAGTCCGGCCGCGCTGATGGCGGCGCCGGTCCACGGACGGTTTGCGAGCAGCCGCTCCAGTGCCAGCAGCATGAAAAACAGGACGACAATTTCCTGACGGGCGGTGTGGCTGGCATAGACGAATTGCGACGACGCGCCCAGGAGGAGGGTGCCCAGGGAAGCGGTTGCAGCGGAGATGTCGAGGCGGATCAGGACCCGGCGAAAGGTGATCAGGGTCATGATGCCGAAGCAAAGTGACATGAGCCGCACAGACAAAATGGAATAGCCAAGTGTGAGGATCCAGGGCATTTGAAGTGTGTGAAATAATAGTTTGATGGCGTGGGGATTGCGTGGATAGAGGTCGAAAAACGGCTCTGTTACTTGGAATGATTTGAGGGTCATCATTTGGCGGGTAAGGCCGCTTAGCCAGCTTTCGTCTGAATGGACGAAGGGGAAGCGCGTCAGCCAGAGGAGGCTGAAGAGGGTGTAAATGGCGAGCAGGATGGAAAACCAGTGTTTTCGGATGAACGGCATTTGACGCCTCCCTTCGATTTGATATCGAATCGTACTCAAAAAGTTCGCTTACATTATAGCATAATGATAAGTCCTTCACGAACTATGATAATTCACTATGCAGTATAAGCAGATCTAATATCTAAACGCCTTGTCCTTAAGGTATAATGATATCAGATTCGTTTGTAAAATAATTAACAATCATTTGGCGTGTTTGACATGTCTCCCTTAAAGGCACGACTCACGCAGGAGGGTATTATGCAGAAACAAACGAAAAAATGGCTGCTCAGTTTGGTACTTGTATTAATGCTGGGTGCGTTGGCCGCTTGCGCGGGCAGCACGGCCTATACGGATTCTCAGAACATAGTCGAAGCTTCGGCGCTGGCTGACCTGATGGCCCAGGAAGGTGTCGTAGTGGTGGACGCTCGGGTTGCCGAGGATTACAGCAAAGGCCACCTCAAAGGCGCAGTCAATCTATCGCCGGATGAGCTTAATGGCCAGGGTGCCGTTGCAGGAATGCTGGGCACGACTCAGCAGTTTAACCGCGTCATGAGCAAGAGCGGGATCTCGCCTGAATCCACAGTCGTAATTTACGACGGGACGGATGGCATCTACGCCTCCAGACTCTGGTGGGCTATGAAGGTTTTCGGTCATGAGAATGTTAAAGTCGTCAATGGCGGGGCTTCTGCCATTGTCAACGCAGGACTTGAGATCAGCGGCGACGCGACTCAGGTTGCCAGCGCTTCCTATAGCTCGAAGGCTCAGGATTCGTCCCTGATTGCGACTATTGAGGATGTCAAGGACGCTGTGGCGAATGGCACTGCGACGATAATTGATGTCAGAACGCCGGCAGAATTTGATGAAGGTGCGATTCCTACCGCCATTCTATACCCGCACTCCCAAAACCTCTATTCTGATGGCACTTTTAAATCGGCTAGAGATATTTACCTGAACTATAAGGATCTCGGACTTGAAAAAGACGCTCCAATTCTTCTCTATTGCAAGACCTCCGTTCGCGCGGCACAAACCATGCTGCTTCTCAAGGAAGCAGGATACAGCAATGTCAGAGTTTATGACGGCGCTTGGCTCGAGTGGAGTGTTTCAGGAGAAGAGACGACGTCACCTGCAGGGCCTGTCGAAGCAACTGTACAAGACGCTTCTTAAGGATAGAAAGAGAAATATGCAGTAATAAAAAGTACATACAATTAGGGGGATTAACATGAAAAATCGTTTTAAATGGTTGTCACTTCTCATGATTTTGGTACTTGCCATCAGTGCAAGCGCTTGCTCAAAGCCTGTTGAAGCTCAAGCTCCAATGGAGGCAGCTCCAACGGAAACGCCTGCAGAAGCACCTGCAGAAGCTGATGTCGTAGGGGATCTGGTCAATGGCTATTTCGCTAACATGCCAGAAGATGTTTACAAGATTTCTGACAAAGATTTCGTTGCTGCAGTCGCTGCTGGCACGGACGCTTTCATTCTCGATATCCGTTCTGCTGAAGACTATGGCAAAGGCCACGTCAAGGGTGCTGTCAACGCGCCTTGGGGCCCTGCAATTGCAGAAAACCTTAAATTTATCCCTGCTGACAAGACGGTCTACGTCTACTGCTACACTGGCCAAACTGCTGGCCAAGCGGTCAACACGCTGAATGTTGCCGGTTTCGATGCCAAGAGCGTTCACCTCGGCTGGAACATGGGCATCTCAAAAGTAGAAGGCGTTGCTGACATCACTGAAACAACTGCAAATGCTTTCCCTACAGTTGAAGCGGCTATCGATCCTGCAGTCCAGGCTGCTATGGATGCTTATTACGGCGGCCTTGCTGCTGTCAAAGAAACCAAGTATGCAAACTACAAAGTTTCTGAAGATGAACTCAAAAAAATGGTCGATGCTGCTGATGAGAGCATTTATATCCTCGACATCCGTAAAGCAGAAGACTTTGCTAAAGGCCACATTGCCGGCGCTGAGAACCTTCCTTTCGGCAAGGGCATGGAAGCTGGCTTCGCAGCGCTTCCTACAGATAAGACTGTCGTCGTCTACTGCTACACTGGCCAGACTGCTGGTCAAACCGTCGCTGGTATGAGACTTCTCGGCATTGACGCTGTGTCCCTGAATGGTGGCGCAGGTATGGAATCTAACCAGCCTATGGGTTGGGTTAATAAGGGATTTGAGTTTGTAACAAACTAAGACATGCATAAATAAAAGCGGCACCACACAGAAGAGAGCTTGCTCTCGAATGTGTGGTGCCGCTTTTATTTCTATAGGGCGCAGCCCGCACCGAAGCGCAGCGATACACCGAACGTAGTGAGGGGTAATGCGAAGCAATAGGCGCCAGCCGCGAGGAGCATGTCTGGAATTGTGAGTTGAAATTAAATCAAAGCACAGAAGAGAGCGTGCCCTCGAATATTACAGTTCTGTTACCGTCCCCAACCTGAAACTTGTCCGCGTCCCCAAACTGCAACCCCCTCCATTATCTGGATCGTTTGACTTTTATCAGGGCCAGTGATATAGTAAACCTACAAGTGAAAAAACCCACAGAGGGAGTAACAGCCTGCGCAAGATCGCAGGTTCAAAGTCGTCATGACGGCGCAGGCCCGGCTTTGAATGTTGAATTGTGAGACTCTGCACCCGTTAACGGACGTGGTGGAGAGTTTTTTTGTGCGACAAATCGACAGGAGGAATCCCAGTGCTGACAAAAGAAGATCTGAGCAACCAGAAATTCCACACCCAGGAAATTGAATCCGTCATGGATGCCCTTGGCACCAGCCACAGCGGCCTCACCCAGGCGGACGTCGAGGCCCGGCAGGCCCATTACGGCAAAAACGCCCTGGACGAGGGCAAGAAGAAGAGCATAATTATCAAATTCCTCGAGCAGTTCAAGGACCTCATGATCATAGTCCTGATCATAGCCTCCGTGGTCTCTGGCCTCATGGGCGAGTGGATCGACACCGCCATTATCATGGCCGTTGTCCTCATCAACGCCGTCATGGGCGTGGTCCAGGAGAGCAAGGCCGAGCAGGCCCTCGAAGCCCTCAAAAAGATGTCCGCCCAGAGCATCCGCCTGAAGCGCGACGGCAAGATGGTCCAGGTCCCCACCTCCGAAGCGGTGCCCGGCGATCTCCTCTACATAGAGGCAGGAGACCTGGTCCCTGCCGATGGTCGACTGATCGAATCCGCCAGCCTGAAATCCGAGGAATCCGCCCTGACCGGCGAGTCGGTTCCCGTTGAAAAGCACATCGATGCCCTGGAGGACGCCGAAGCCGTCATAGGCGACCGCAAGAACATGATCTACTCCGGCTCCAGCATCACCTACGGCCGGGGCATCGCCGTCATCACCTCCACCGGCATGCAGACTGAAGTCGGCAGAATCGCCGAACAGCTGAACAGCGACATGGACACCATTACGCCACTTCAGAAGAAAATGGCGGAACTCAGCAAGGTTCTCTCCATAGGTGTCGTACTGATCGCCGTCCTGATGTTCGTCGTGGGCGTCATGCGGGGCCAGGCGTGGTTTGATATGTTCATGACCGCCATCAGCCTCGCTGTCGCAGCGATCCCGGAAGGACTCCCCGCAGTCATCACCATTGTCCTCTCCATAGGCGTTCAGAAAATGGCAAAGCGCAGCGCCATCATCCGCAAGCTGTCCGCTGTCGAAACCCTGGGCTCCACCCAGATCATCTGCTCGGACAAGACCGGCACCCTGACCCAAAACAAAATGACAGTCACGGAAATCTATACCGGCCTGACCTCGGTCACCGCGGAGCAGGCGGACCCTTCAGATGAGGACGTGCGCGTCTTTATTGAAGCCATCTCCCTCTGCAATGATTCCAAGAAAGCGGCCGATGGTTCCCCAGACCCCTACATGGGAGATCCCACCGAAACGGCCCTCGTCATCTTTGGTGACAAAAAGAATCTCCGAAAGCTTGATCTTGACATTACCTACCCCCGCGTCGGCGAACTGCCCTTCGATTCCGGCAGGAAGCTGATGTCCACCATCCATAAAACGGACGCCGGTCTCAGAATGACCACTAAAGGCGCCCCGGATGTCCTCCTCGCCCGCTGCAGTCATTATAAGGAAAACACAGAAATCAAGCCTCTGACGGAAGAGATCAGAAAACAAATTGTCAGTGCCAACAGCGCCATGGCCTCCAAAGCCCTTCGCGTCCTTGCTGCAGCTGAAAAAACCATTAACCGTGACCCACATGCGCTCAAACCGGATGTGGATGAACACGACCTGACCTTTTTGGGCCTGGTAGGCATGATCGATCCACCCAGACCTGAAGCCAAAGCTGCGGTGGAAACCTGTGTCAGAGCAGGGATCCAGCCTATCATGATCACCGGCGATCATAAAGAGACAGCTGCTGCCATAGCAAAAGAACTCAACATCCTCAAAGAGGGCGACCTGATCATCACCGGCGCCGAGCTGTCGGCCATCCCGGACGATCAATTTGAGAATCAGGTTGAACGCTATTCGGTCTACGCCCGTGTGTCACCTGAGCATAAGGTGAGAATTGTTGACGCTTGGCAGAAGAAAGGCAAGATCGTCGCCATGACCGGTGATGGCGTCAACGATGCGCCGGCCATCCGCAGCGCGGACATTGGCATAGGCATGGGCATCACCGGAACAGACGTCTCTAAAGGGGTTTCCAACATGGTGCTGGCGGATGACAACTTCGCGACCATCGTTACCGCTGTGGAAGAGGGACGGAAAATCTATGCCAACATCCGCAAGAGCGTACAGTTTCTTCTGACCTGCAACCTGGGTGAGATTGTCACCATCTTTATGGGCACCATGATGGGTTGGAACGTACTGCTGCCTATCCATATCCTCTGGGTCAATCTGGTGACGGATTCACTGCCGGCGCTGGCGCTAGGCGTTGAAAAAGCAGAGGACGACGTTATGGATCAGCCGCCGAGAGAGGCGGACGCCAGCTTCTTCAGCGAAGGCGTTGGCCACAGCATTCTGTTCCGTGGTGTCATACAGGGGCTTATAACACTATCGGCTTACTGGTATGGGGAGACGCACTATAATCATGAGATCGCTATGACCATGGCCTTCGCGACCCTGGGATTGATCCAGCTGGCCCACGCCATGAATACCAGGTCCAATGACAAATCCATCTTTAAGATTGGCTTATTCAGCAACCGCTTTATGAATGGCGCCATTGTGATCGCTTCCATTCTGCAGGTCAGCATCATTCTGATTCCGGGCCTCAATACGATGTTTCGTGTGTCGCACCTGAATTTAAGCCAATGGGGCATTGTGCTGGCAGCGTCGTTGTCGATCATTCCTATTGTTGAAGTGATTAAACTGGTCACCCATGTCCTGCGTAAAAAACAACACTGAAAATGCGCTCAGACGTGGTATAATCAAACGAGAAGCACTGTGAGCCTTTAGGAGGTCCAAATGATCAGACTGGGAGAAATTCAGACACTTAAAACCATAAACAAAACACCGCAGGGTATTTACCTCAACGAGCCGGAGCCAGGCCCGGAGGAAGTCGCGGATGTACTGCTGCCAAAGAAATTCGTGCCTGAAGATCTCGAAGAAGGTCAATTGATCGAGGTCTTCGTCTATAGGGATTCAGAGGATCGCATGGTCGCGACGACCAGAACGCCGCTTATTAAAATGGGCGAGATCGCTTGGCTGAAAGTGGTGGATTTGACCACCCGCGGCGCCTTTTTGGACTGGGGACTTGAGCGGGACCTATTCCTGCCGACCAAGGAATCCACGGCAACAGTCAAGAAGGGGCAGAAATGCCTGGTAGGTCTCTATGTGGACCGTACCGGCCGACTCTGCGCGACCATGAATTTATACCGGCTTCTGGACCACAATGCGCCTTACCAGCTCGAGGAGTGGGTAGAGGGTACGATCTATGATTTTAAAGATGGCTTCGGCGCCTTTGTGGCAGTGGATGACCGTTTCAGCGGCCTGATCCGGGAGCGCGAAATTACCACGCCTTTAACGGTTGGCCAGACGGTGAAGGCCCGCGTCATTGAAGTGCGTGAAGACGGTAAGCTGACATTGAGTCTAAGAGACAAGGCCCATAAGATGATCGACGGAGATGCTGCCAAGCTTCACGAGGCTTTGATCAAAGCCGGCGGCACCTTGATGCTGGATGATCATTCGGATCCGAATGAAATCAAAGCAATTCTGGGCATGAGTAAGAAGGCCTTCAAACGCGCCGTGGGCAGACTGCTTCGGGATGGGATCATCGAGAAGACGGAGCGCCACACACAGCTGAAGAAAACGGATGGGGCGGAATAAAGACCATCGGCAAAATTATTTAAATTAGCCTGAAGCCTTCTGACGGCCATTCTGTCAGGAGGCTTTTGGGAATTATAAAGAGAGTTTGAGGAGGTCATATCACTATGAGCAGAAACCTGCTGCCATCCAAGGGCATGCGCGACTTTATGCCGGAGGAAAAACGACTGAGAGAGCACGTCATGGGCATCATTCGTGACGAATACGCGAAAAATGGATTTTTGGAAATTGAAACGCCGGTGGTCGAGGACATTGAGCGGCTGATTGACAGCGACGGCGGCGAGAATACGAAAATGATTTTCAAGATTCTCAAGCGCGGCGAGAAGCTGGACCTGGCTGCGGACACGCTGAAAGAGGACGACCTGATCGACCTGGGCCTCCGCTTTGACCTGACTCTGCCGCTGAGCCGGTTCTACTGCAATAATCACAATGATCTGCCCAAGGTCTTCAAAGCGATGCAGACGGGCTTCGTGTTCCGGGCGGAGCGGCCGCAGCGCGGGCGTTTCAGAAGCTTTATGCAGTGCGACGTCGACATTATGGGCGACGAGACGAACTTTTCTGAGATTGAGCTGATCGACGTTGTGGGTAAGACCCTCAACCGTCTGGACGTTGAAGGGTTCAAGGTCAAAATCAACGACCGCAGACTGTTGACGGATGCCATTGTCAAGAGCGGCTTCGCGCCTGAAGACGTGACGCGGGTCTGTATCAGCCTGGACAAGGCGGACAAGATTGGCATTGACGGGGTCAGGAAAGACCTTGAAAAGCAGGGCTTTGAATCATCCTCAATCGACAATATCATCACCATAATGGAAAACATTAAAAACGGCGGCCTGGACGGCGCTGAGAAATCCGGACTCAATCCGGAGGCGGTGAGCAGCCTCAGAGAGATCATGGCGGCGGTTCTTTCCATGAACGGCGGCCGTTATGGCATTGAATTCGACTTTACTTTGGTCCGCGGCATGGGCTATTATACGGGCACTATTTTTGAAGTGGCTTACGGCGATCTGGGCTATTCCATCGCAGGCGGCGGTCGGTACGACAATATGATTGGCAACTTTATGGGCAAGCATGTGCCGGCAGTGGGCTTCTCCATAGGCTTCGAGCGCTTGGTTGAGATCCTGAAGGAACGGGGCGACGGCCAACTGGACGAAGACCACGTTGCTTTAGTCTTTGAGTCTGAGACACCTGCAGCAGTTATTGCAGCTGGGGATACGCTGCGGAAAACTTATAAAACCGTGTCCGCATTCAGACGCGAGAAGAAATTCGGCAAGCAGCTGGAGCGACTTAAAAAAGCCGGGTATAAGTACTTCGCCGTCATTGAGGGCGATGCACCGGTCGTCAAGGAGATTTAGCATGTGGCAAGCCTATAAAGCGCCCGCGGGAGCCAAAGTTGCCGTCGCTCTCAGCGGCGGCATCGACAGCGCCGCTTCGGCGCTTTTGCTGCGTCAGGCGGGCTATGAGGTTTTCGGCATCACCATGCGTCTTTTTAATGAGTCAGAGTTGGGAGAGGAGCCGGCGTCACTGCGGGAAGCCAGAAGGGTGGCCTGTGGACTTGGGATTCCCCTGATTGAGCTGGATCTGCGAGAGGCTTTCAGCGACATTGTGATCACGCATTTCGAAACCGGATATCTGAATGGGATGACACCAAACCCTTGCGTCATCTGCAACCGCGAGATCAAGTTTGGGAGACTGCTGGATGCGGCCCTCGCTCATGGCGCCGACTTCATGGCGACGGGTCATTACGCCAGACTGGAGCGCTTTGGTGAGGCTGGTCGGATTCGGTTATTGCAGGGCCAGGCGGATCGCCGGGATCAGGCCTACTTTCTGCACAGTTTGTCCCAGCCACAGCTGGCGCGACTGATGTTTCCTCTGGGGGGCTTTGCCCACAAGGATGAGGTCAGAGTCATAGCAGAGGGCTTTTTTGGCGCGGATTTTTTTGCGAGTGGAGAATCCCGCAGCATTTGTTTTTTAAAAGGCTCCAGTCACGTGGACTATTTTGTTGAGAAGGATCTGTTGGGCAAGTGTGGCGGGCGGTTTGTAGACCAGTCAGGCGCGGTCATTGGTAATCATGAGGGGTACGTTCGGTATACCATCGGCCAAAAGCGGGGATTGAATGTGGTGAAGGAAGGCGCTGTGGATCCTGGCACGAAGGTGCCAAAATCCCTAAGAGGACTCACAGTCCTGGACATCCTGCCGGACACCGGCGACGTCATTTTGGGGTCAGACACAGACTGCTACAGCACTTCCTTGATCGCAAGTACCCCCCGATGGATTGGGCACATCCCAATTGAAGGCGAGACCGTCGAGGTCAAAATCTGCCACTGGGGCTATAGGCTGAGAGCAAGGGTCGGACGATCCAACCCGGAAGGCTTCGATGGACTTGGCAGTGTGGAAGTCCACTTTGAAGAACCCGTCAGGGCCGTGGCGCCAGGCCAGCATGTGGTCTTCTTTTTGGAAGACGAAGTGCTGGGTGGAGCGATGATAGAACGGTGAATGGGAATAAATGGATGGAAGATGGTGTCAGACACCATCTTCCATCTTCAGATACCAATTTTCACACTCACAAAGAACGAGGGTTCCATGAAATCAGCCAGCTGATTTCATGGAACCCTCGTTTTTAATCTTTCTAAATAAACATCAGCAGACTCACTGCCATGACCATCATGCCGGCCACCAGGCCGTAGATGGACAAATGAGCCTCACCGTATTCTCTGGCGGAAGGCAATAATTCGTCAACAGAGATGAAGACCATAATCCCGGCAACGCCGGCAAACAGAACTCCAAAAACCGTATCATTCATGAAGCGGGAAAGCAGGAGATAACCTACCAACGCTCCAACCGGTTCTGACAGACCGGAGAGGAACGAAAGCTTGAAAGCCTTCAGCCTGCTGCCTGTGGCATAGTAGACGGGCACTGAGACGGCGATCCCTTCCGGGATGTTGTGGATCGCAATAGCGACAGCAATGGCAATACCCAGACTTGGGTCGCTGAGTGCTGCAGTGAATGTCGCTAAGCCTTCCGGAAAGTTGTGGATGGCAATGGCGAGGGCCGTAAAGACGCCCGTTCGCATAAGTTTTTGACTGTGCTCATGGTGGGTGCTGACGTGCTCAGTACCCGAGTGGGTCATTTCTTCAACCGTATGGGCTTCATGGGGATTCTCTGATTCCGGAAGCAGGCGGTCGATCAAACCAATTAAGAACATGCCGCCAAAGAAGCCCGCTACCGTAATCCAGGATCCCAGCTTCAAGCCATGAGCGGCGGTAAGCGCATCCTTGGCTTTGACGAAGATCTCAATCATGGAGACGTAGATCATAACGCCGGCTGAAAAGCCCAGTGCAATGGATAAAAATTTTGTGTTGGTCTTGTCTGTAAAAAAAGCAAGGGCACTGCCAATGCCGGTAGCGAGACCAGCAAACAGTGTTAGTCCAAAGGCGAATAAGACTGAATTTAATTCCATGCGATGCATCACCCCTTCCCCAAAATCTTAACAGGAAGTTGTTGGGATTTCAATGTTTTTCACACCATCGCCTTAAGCTTAGCCACATCGTAAATCAAAATCTTCTTCGCGCCCACAAGCTTGATCAGTCCCATCTCGTGAAAGAGCTGCAGCTTCCGGGACATGGTTTCTCTCGCAATGCCGGCATAACTCCCCATTTCTTCACGGTTGATGGTGAGCTCCAGCATGATTCCGCCCCCTTTGGCAGGTTTGCCGAAGTCCGAGATCAAGTCAATGAGGAGACTGATCACCTTCGCGTCAGGGGTGCTGCTGGACAGCCGCTCCACCAGGCTTTCCGCCTTCATGATCCGCTCATAAGCCTTTTCAAAAATTTTAAGGGTTATTTCCGGATTGCTGATCATCACCTGATCGAACGCGCTTTTGTCCAGGGTGCTGATCTGAGCGGTCTCAAGGGCAACGGCGCTGAAGTCAAACCGGTCTGCCTTCAACAAATTGAACGCCCCAATAAAGTCACCCTCGGAGAGAATGTAAAGGATCTGCTCTTTGCCTTCCGCCAGGTTTTTGAAAATCTTCAGTTTACCGGCGCACACAATATAGAGCTTACTGGCGCGTTCACCTTGCGCAAAGATGACCTCGCCTTTTTTATAGGTATGCGAAGAAACCCCTTTCGAGATCTTTTCGATTTCAGAATCGTCCAGACCTGACAAAAGGGGGATATTGTGAATACAGAGCAATTTTCCGCAATTAATGCATGATGCGTGGTTACAGACTGCAGATAAGATAAAACCACCACTTCCGATTCAAAAATGAAGTTAAGCCGATATTGGGTACCCATTCCCCTCGATCACCGTCACCTCGGGGGTGCGTACTTTCGATGATCGTAAAGCCTCATTGATCGACCTTTCAAATTCCGCTGCGCGTTCAGGTGACATTTCAGGGACCGACTCAAACGTATAGGATAAATTCAACTGAGAATATTTTTCAACTCCAGCTTTATGATAAGGTAAAATATCAATTTTATCCACCTTTTTTTGAATGGGTTCAATCATGGCAAGGAGTTCCGCCATGATCTCCGGACGGTCCGTACTGCCCGGCACCATGACGTGACGGATCGTGACGGTGCCTTCAAAGCCCTGCAGCGCCTTGAGAAACTGCCGGATCCCCGTCATGTCACGGCCGGTCAGCACTTTGTGGGCGTCATTTCTGGTGTGTTTGATGTCCACCAGCAAATGATCTGTCAGCTTGAATATTTCCTCATAATACTGAGATTGCCCATAGCCCGACGTATCTATACAGGTTGATATCCCTTCCGCTTTTAAAGCAGACAGCGCTTCAACCAGAAACGCACCCTGCATCAAGGGTTCACCACCTGAAAAGGTGACCCCGCCGCTGCTCGCCTGATAGTACTCTCTGTAACGCTTTGCAGTTTGAACCACACCCTCCGCAGTGATCTCGTTTGAGCCCATGAAGCTTTGGGAATCCGGGTTGTGGCAATATTGACATTTCAGAGGGCAGCCTTGAAGGAAGAAAACCGTTCTGATGCCGGGACCATCCACAAGGCCCATGGTTTCGATAGAGTGCAGTTTCCCTGTGCGCATTATTGCCACGCTCCTTTCGTTAGTTGGGACCACTTGCGATCCTAAGGTGAAATTCTTAGGTGAAATGCTAAACCCGCTCGTGGAAGGTTCTCATGATGACTTCTTCTTTTTGTTCCCGAGTTAAGCGGTTAAAGTGAACCGCGTAACCTGAAACGCGAATGGTCAGTGTCGGATACTTGGATGGGTTCTCCATAGCGTCGATCAGCAGCGCTCTTGACATGACATTGACATTCAGATGGAAGGCACCTTTCGCGAAGTAGCCGTCCAGAAGGCCAGATAAATTAGTGAGTCGATCTGCTTCTGACCGCCCCAGCGCCGCAGGAACAATGGAGAAGGTATTCGAAATGCCATCCTGACAGACGTTCTCAAATGGCAGCTTCGAGACGGAGTTCAGGGAAGCCAGGGCTCCCAGCTTATCGCGGCCGTGCATTGGGTTTGCCCCAGGCGCGAAGGGCTCGCCTTTGCCGCGGCCATCCGGCGTCGCGCCGGTCTTTTTACCATAGACCACATTGGAAGTGATGGTCAGGACGGACAGGGTCTGCTCGGAATTTCTATAAGTTTCGTGTTTCTTGAGCTGATTTGAGAAATAAGTCACAACTTCGGTGGCGATGTTGTCGACCCGGTCGTCGTCATTGCCAAAGGCCGGATAGTCGCCCTCGATCACAAAATCCACCGCAATGCCGTGCTCATCCCTGACTGGCCTGACCTTCGCGTGCTTAATAGCGCTCAGTGAGTCGGCGACAATGGAAAGTCCGGCAATGCCAAAGGCGATATAGCGGCGTACCTCGGAATCATGAAGGGCCATCTGTCCGCTTTCATAGGCGTATTTATCGTGCATGAAGTGAATGGTATTCATAGTGTTGACGTAAAGTCCCGCCAGCTTGTCCATGACGCCCTTAAAGGCGGGCATGACTTCGTCGTAGGACAGGGTTTCACGTCCGTCAGGATCCAGGGTTGTCAGGGCGGGGATGTTTTCCAGGACGACCATCGGCAGACCGTCTTTTTGGCGCTTGAGCTCTTCGCGGCCTTCGTTAAGGCTGTAGAGCAGCGCTTTGCCAAGGTTGGCCCGGGCGCCGAAGAACTGCATGTCCTTGCCTATGCGCATTGGTGAGACGCAGCAGGCAATGCCGTAGTCGTCGCCGTAGATTGGCCGCATTAAATCATCGTTCTCATATTGGATCGCGCCGGTATCAATGGACATTTTGGCGCAGAAGCGCTTGAAGTTTTCCGGCAGCGACTTTGACCACAGCACCGTCATGTTGGGCTCCGGCGCCGGATCGAGGTTGATCAGCGTGTGGAGGAAGCGAAAGGCAGTCTTCGTGACGAGGGTCCTTCCATCAGTACCCATGCCGCCGATGGATTCGGTAACCCACGTGGGATCTCCGGCAAACAGCGTGTTGTAATCCGGCGTCCGCAGGTGGCGCACCATTCTGAGCTTGATGACGAGCTGGTCGATGAGCTCCTGAGCCTCGGCTTCAGTGATCAGACCGGCTCGCAGATCCCGTTCAATGTAGATGTCCAGAAAAGTCGTGTTGCGGCCCAGAGACATGGCGGCGCCATTGTTCTCCTTGACGGCGGACAAATAGCCAAAATAGAAAAATTGAATTGCCTCTTTGGCGGTGGTCGCCGGTTTGGTGATGTCGTCACTATAGGACATTGCCATTTCGGCGATTTCCATCAGCGCTCTAATCTGCATGGAAAGCTCTTCTCTGAGGCGAATGACCTGCTCTGTGGCGGGCTTTGCTTCCAGGGATTTGAAGTCCTTTTTTTTCTCAGCGATGAGGCGGTCTGTGCCGTAAAGCGCGATCCGTCTGTAGTCACCAATGATGCGGCCTCTGCCATAAGCATCCGGGAGTCCGGTCAGGAGCCCAACACTTCTCGCGGTTTTCATTTCTGTGGTGTAGGCGTCAAAAACCCCTTCGTTGTGAGTTTTTCTATAAGTTTGGAAGTCCTTTGACATGTCGTCACTGATGTCATAGTTGTAGGCTTCCAGTGAAGCTTCGAGCATTCTGAAGCCGCCGTAGGGATTCATGATGCGCTTGAGGGGCTCATCCGTCTGAAAACCGACAATGACCTCGTCCTCTTTGCTCAGATAGCCCGGCTCAAAATTGTTGATGCCGGAGAAGACCGTCGTGTCAATGCCTATGATGCCTTTTTCGATTTCTTCCCCGATCAGGGATTTCGCCTTGTCCCAGACGTTTTCCGTCTTAAGGCTTTTTCCTACGAGAAAACGGTCATCACCGGTATAAGGGGTGTAATTCTTCTGTATAAAATCGCGAACGTCTATAGCGTCGCTCCAAGTGCCTTGTGTGAAGCTTTGAGTCATTTTGAAAACCTCCGATTTTGCGTAGGTGATTGGCGGATGGGATGCTTTGCAATACGAAATTTAATCTCTGTATGCTGTATACATTATACTTGCTATGGTTTTATTATAAACCTAGTCCGAGGTTTGTTCTGTGACTGGGCGCACATTTTGAGAAAAAAGTAGGTTACGGGTCAGTCACCAGCTGTCACGCCGTTGTCACTCAGGGGGATGCGCCTGGCAGTGGAGGATTGCATGCAAAAAAGAAAAATCCATTTCTGAAGTTGCCAGAAATGGATTTGGATTGGACCTTTGAACATATGGCATAACAAACAGAGCATCTAATCTAAACTCAAACAGACTGTTTCCTTTTCCGAAGTACCGTAATTAAATATCGATCCCCAACAGCATGATCATCAGCGCTAAAGCGGCAACATACATAACGGCAAAGTAATATTTCCAGGAAAGCTTTTTATGATGAATGTAAAACAGGACTGCGGCGACGACCGCTGCGCCCAGACCAATCACAACGCCCATGGACAACTGATAAGTAAATATGCCGATGGAGACGAGAACCACCATAAGCGGCATAGTAAGAAAAGTGGTTTTGAGGGTGTCGTTCAGAGGAGAACGGAGTACAAACCAGCTCAGGACGAGGATAAAAATCACATAAACAATGCGTGCCAAGAACGGAGGGGCTGAGTTACCCAGCAAATTCAAAAGCTTGATAGAGGTGTTGATGATGAAAGCCGCTGAAATAAAGGCAAAGTTAAATAGAAAAAATCCGCCAGCCACAATTATTCCAGCAGCAATCAGATTCTTTAGCCATGGTCGATCAGACACAACAATTCCTCCTTTCAACTTCTCTATAGTGTAATTTTACACCTTTTGTGCATAAAATGCAATAAATCGTAATTAAAATTCCATAAAGATATAAATTTGAGGAATGAATATTGGAAATGCAACAGTATTACTATATAATTAGTTAAAAATATATATTTTACTAGCTGCATAACGATTTTTAATCAAAATACTAAAATGCTAATAAATCTGCGAGGGATTCCTATGGGAAAAATGGTTTTCGAATCTCGTCCTGCTGGTTACGCTTATTTATAATGTCGCGTCAATGGAACAAGCGATCAAGAATAGTTTTTGAGAATTTATCCCCAAAGAAAAAAGGACAATAGCCGAGGCTAAAGTCCTTTTTTCTTTGCATTCACAAATTCAATCGCTTCCTTGCCGGTGATATGATCCACATCAATGGCAAGGATCAAGGAGTTTGTACATCCCATGATTTCCTTATGTTTGGCGTCTTCGGGCAGGTCGCCGGAATACTTCTCGACCAGTGCCTTAAAGCCTTCCACCCATTCTTCGCCTTCCACATTTCTGGCTCTTCCAAAGGCGACGACACTGCGAAAATAGGTGGTGTACTCCTTGCCCACAATGGTGTCCTCGTCGACGACCGCGAAGGAGACCTTTGGATTTTTCAGGATCGCGTCAATTTTATGACCGGCTTTGGCGGAGTGAAAATAGATTTTATTATTGTGATAGACATAGCTGAGGGGCACGGCGTAAGGATAATCCTCGTCTCCCAGGCAGGCCAGGATACCGTTGGTGCAGCGGTTCATAACGGCTGTGGTGTTCTCAGCGGACAACAGTTGCTTAATTCGTCTCATCTCTCTGAACATAGCTTCATTCCTCTCGTTTATATGTATTTAATTGCTTTTGTGTGGGCCCCTCCGGGCTGAACGCACCTGACCCGACCTGATGTGATGCCGCCCGAATTCAATCAAATTTTAATATTGTATTTCTGCTTCTTGCGCATCAGCTTGGGCTGGGTCATGCCCAGAAACTCCGCGGCTTTTCTGGTGGTGCCAAATTTATTCAGAGCGTATTCAATAAGCTTGATTTCCTGCTGCTCAATGATGTCCTCAAAGCTCAGCGAAGACGACGACCGCATGCTGTGCTTCAGATCCAGAACCAGATCTTCATAGAGGTTTTCATTCAGAATCTCCTGAATGTCCTCCCCCGTAATCACATAGCCTCTGATCCGGATGACGGCCCTGTGAATCAGATTTTCAAGCTCCCTCACATTCCCGGGCCAGTCGTAGCTGGCCAGCCGCACTAAGGCAGAGGCGTCCAGCGCTTTGTCGACACCGTATCGCTTGCAATGGGCTTCCAGAAAAGACGCCGCCAAGGCCGCCACGTCTTCTCGCCGTTCTCTGAGCGGCGGCACTGTAATAGTGCAGATGTTCAGACGGTAATAGAGGTCCTCCCTGAACTTTCCCTGCTCTACCAGCTGCCGGAGAGGGATGTTGTTGGCGCAGATGACCCTCACATTAATAGTGATGGGCGACGTGCCGCCCACCCGGTAAAACTGACTTTCCTGCAGGACTCTCAGCAGCTTCGACTGGAGGTTCATGGAGAGTGTGCCGACCTCGTCCAGAAACAGCAGTCCCCCATTAGCCAGCTCGAAATAGCCTTTTTTACCCGAACTTTGCGCCCCGGTAAAGGCGCCGGCCTCATAACCAAAGAATTCGCTCTCGGCCAGGCTCTCCTGGATGGTGGCGCAGTTGATTTTGATGCATGGCTTATTCTTGCGGATGCTGTTCTTGTGGATCAGGTCCAGAATTTTCTCCTTGCCGACGCCGGTCTCACCCTGGAGGATGACGCTGCAGTCGTACTGCGCAATGTTCAGAACCTCATCCACCAGCGCTTTGGTGGTCGCGCTGCTGAACACAAAGTCGTCGATCCTTCCGACTTTGTCCATGGACGCGGCCATAGCCTTTTTCGAAGCCTGCCTGAAAGCAATGGCCTGGGACTCGTAGAGCGCGTTGATCCTCGACAAGTCCTCCGATATGGAAGCCAGCAGCTCAAACGTAAAGGATTCGTAGCCGATGGTAAACTGTCCCAGCACATAAGTCTCAAGTTCCTTGCTCATGCTCTCCGCAAACAGGAGGGAGTGGGTGTAGCTGTTCTTCAGATTGGTGTAATAGAGTTTCCCGCCCTGTCGCGTCAAGAGGACGCAGAGAACTTCCGATCCCATTAAATCCTCACAGTTGATGGTTAAATCGTAAAGGTCCGATTCAGACTCTAAGACCACCTCGGATGCCAGGATTGGCTGTGCAATGTTGAGGATGTAGGTGGAATTTACCCATCGGCTAAGCTCTTGTTTTACCTGAGCGTGGGTCAGGGTGCCAATGCCATCCTCGTCCATCAGGACCGTAATGTGGCACACCTGACCGACTGCCTTTTTAATGGCCGCCGCATAGGTGACGCTGGAAACCAGGTCTTTTCCAATGATGAGGTATCTCAGGCCCTCACTGGCGGCCTGATAGATGCTTTTCAGACTTGCGGCTTCATCAAAGGTCGCCATGGTGTAATTCAGAGCCAAGCCTGGCGGTATGGCGGTTAGGGGCGACTCCACGAATAGGATGCCATAGCCGGTGACGATCAGTTCGCCATAATTGTAGTCAATCTTATGGATTTTTTCTATAAACATGGGGTGGGCTGACATGGTCGTCAGGCAAAGGACCCGATCGCCGACCTTGTATTTGGAGTGCGTCTCGAAGTCGCTGCCCATCTCTTCTATTGTGCCGTAAAATTGTCCGGCTGTATCAGTAAAGGGGTTGTGCAGTTTGCCTCTGCGCTTGATGAGATCCAGTATTTTGGCAATGATCTTAGCCTCATCAAAACCACATTCATTGCAGAGCTGTTGGAAACTGTCTCTCTCCAAATGGATCCGCTCCAGGGAGAGTCTGCATTCAGTTTTTGAAATCGCCCGGTTGTTGTCCACCTGCCACGCAGTGACAGGAACAGCGCCCCTTGGCTCGATGACGCGACTCAAACCAAAGGTATCATTTATTTTAATCACTGACGCCAGCACCCCCTTTGTATTTATTATAGCTATTGAAGAGGTGGATGTATAGTGAGTGAATCGATTTCGCATCAGCATTTTCAAAGATGACTCGGTATCGATTCTTCCAAAGCCAGATCAGAAAGGCGTCTGTGAGCGGGAGGGCGCATAAATACTGGGTTTGAACTAAATTTTCAGCGAACAGCACAGCTTGGCACAAGGCTTGCTTAATAAGACGGTGAGATTATAAATTTCTTATGGAGGCAAGTAAAATGAAGAAAATAGTAAGTGGAGAACTCATGCTGACGCTGACGGCCTTGATCTTTGGCGTTTCATTTGTAGCGCAACGAGCCGGGATGGCTTATATTGGCCCATTCACCTTCAATGGTATCAGAAGCCTGATTGGCGCGCTGGTGCTGGTACCTGTGATTCTGATTATGGACCGGCAGAGAAAAGCCAGTGGGGCGACAGTTGGGGTGGGTTCTGTAACCTCTGCCGGGACTGCAGAAGCCGGGACTGAGGCCGCATCTTCCAGAAAAAATCTTTTGCTGGGTGGATTTTGGTGCGGGATAGTCGTGTTTATCTCCAGTTCCTTGCAGCAGGCGGGCATGATTTATACCACCGCGGGGAAAGCGGGATTTATAACGGCTCTATATATTGTGATCGTGCCCATTCTGGGATTGTTTTTGAAGAAAAAGGTTCGTCCGGTTCTGTGGTTCAGCGTGATCCTTGCGACGACGGGCTTATATCTGCTCAGCGTCAAAGAGGGATTTTCCATAGGCTGGGGAGATCTACTGATTCTCCTGAGCGCGGTGGGTCTATCTGTTCACATTATCCTGATTGATTATTTTTCTCCGAAGACGGATCCGGTCAAGCTCTCGAGTCTGCAGTTTCTGGTGTGCGGGGTTATTTCGCTGCCGTTTATGTTCGGCTTCGAAACGGTGAGCTGGTCGGCGATAATGGAAAGCAAAATTCCGATCTTGTACGCCGGCGTCATGTCCTGCGGGGTGGCATATACCTTGCAGGTGATTGCGCAGAAGCGTACGGAACCGACTATGACCTCTCTGATCCTGAGTATGGAATCCGTCATTGCGGTGATCGCGGGGATCTTGATTTTGGGTGAATCGATTTCGGTTCGGGAGACCATCGGCAGCATTATTATGTTTTCTGGGATTTTGCTGGCGCAGCTGCCTGTGGACTTCAACATTTTGGAAGCGATTTTTTCAGGTAAGTTGGGTTATAATAGAAAAAAGAAAGAACGGGCTCAGTTTATTCAAGTAAACTATGAAAAGCGTTCATGAAAAGGAGAAGTGACATGTCAAAGTTTATTATTGCCAATGAGTTCTGGGAGGTGTTCCCGCAGGCGGAGATTGCGGTGGTGCTGGCTAGGGGGATCAATAACACGAAGGTGCATGCAGAACCGGTGAGAGGCGAGCTCGACGCGCTGCTTGAGAAGGGCAGCGGTGAGGCGTCCAAATTCCTGACAGCGGAGGTGTTCAGCGACAATTCCGTGATCGCTGTCTGGAGAAAAGCTTACCAGCAGTTCAAGACGAAAAAGGGCGTCAGGTGCTCTATTGAGGCGCTGCTGAAGCGGGTTGAAAAGGGCAGCGGCGTCGGGCCAATTAATCCACTCGTGGACATTTACAACTCTGTGTCCCTGACTTATGGTTTGCCGTGCGGGGGCGAGGACATAGAGTCGTTCAAGGGTGACCTCCTGCTCACCAAGGCAGAGGGTGGTGAGCATTTCCAGGCCCTCGGGGACGCGGACTTTGACAACGCGCTGCCGGGAGAAATCATCTATAAGGATGACGAAGGCGCGGTCTGCCGGTGCTGGAACTGGCGGGACGGCCAGCGAACCATGCTCACAGAGGACACGGTAAACGCGTTTTTGATCATTGAATCTGTTGATCCGGAGAGGTCTGATGATCTGGATGCGGCGGCAAAGTCTCTGGCGGCACTGACTCAGAAGTATCTGGGCGGGGAAGTGGAGATTCATCTGATGGATCGTGAGAAAAGGGAGATTGATTTGTAGGGCCATAAAGGAAGGTGAAACTCGGTGTCAGACACCAAGTTTCACTTTCAGTTTCAATTCGGTGTCAGCGGCTTTGGCCTATCGACCCCCAGTTTCACTTTTTAACCCCGAGTTTCAACTTCACAGAATCTCGACTACCCCTTCAGTCCCGTTCACCCGAATGCGCTGTCCGTCTTTAATCAGCCTGGTCGCGTCTACAACGCCGACGACAGCTGGCAGGCCATACTCCCGGGCAATAACGGCCCCATGGGTCATCAGGCCGCCAACTTCCGTGACCAGACCTTTAATGGAGAGAAACAGCGGCGTCCAGCTGGGATCCGTAAAAGTGGTGACCAGGATGTCGTCCTCATCCAAATCAGCCTCCTCCATCTTCAAAATCACGCGCGCCCGCCCTTCGACAATACCGGAAGAGACCGGCAGCCCCACTAGGGCGCCAGCGGGGATCGAATCCCGCCCATAGGCACCGGCAATCATTTCACCCTCAGAAGTCATGACTCGAGACGGCTTCAGTTTCTCGTAGATTTGAAACTCGGCTTTTCTTTTGCGGATAATCTCGAAGTCCAACTGCTTTGTTCCCACGACATCCCGAAGTTCCTCAAAACTGAGGAAATAGATGTCCTCTTTCTCCTTAAGGATCCCCTCACCCACGAGCCGCGCCGCTTCCTTAAGCAGCGCCTGCTTATAAATGAAGTAGCGGCAGATCATAAAGTACTTTGGATATTCCCGGTAGCCTGAAAGATCCCGGATCAGGCGGATCCTCAACTGCGCCTCCCTGGCTTTCTCCTCGCCTTCTGGTAATGCCTTCAGCCGGCTTATGAGCGCAACCTCTTTGTTCAAAGCCTCTCTAAGCCCTTCTTCGAATTTTCTCTTGCTCTCGCCAGGCTTAAAGTTTTTGATGTGACTGAGTAGTAAAGAGATTATAGCCGATGGTCGTTCAGCCCAACGCCTCCTGGTAATATCAATCTCACCAGGGCAGCGCATGCCGTAGCGGCCTAGAAATGAAGTGATCGCTTCCACGGCTTCGTGTCCGCCTTCCAGCTCCAGGATCGACTCGAACAAATCATCTTCTTTTGCGTGGTGGAGGGCTTCGGTGACCATCGGGAAATGCCTTAGGATATCTGCCACGCCCAGGAGCGCCATGCCCATTTCAGAGGTAACATTGTTGGGAACGGATTGGGACAGCACATCTGCAGCGTTCTTTTCGCCAAGCCACAGTTCCAGGTTGTCATTAATCCACTTGGAGGCGTCAAAGCCAGCCATAAGCACCTTTATGCTCTGGGGATCAAAAAGCAGCGCCTTAAGTTCCTTGAGATCCTCCTGGATGAAATCGAGCAGCTCAGGTCCTGACTTGGCTTGAATGGCCTGTTTAAGCATTTCCAGAGAAGCCTGACTCCTATGGATCAAGTCATAAACAACAGACGGATCAAAATCAGCTGGTTCTTGTAGTTCCTGAGCGGGTTTGGCAGCATTCTCTTCAGTTTGGTTGGGTGTTTCGCTATCCGATGGGATTATTTTGATGAAATTTCCCCGGTCCAAGACTGTCAAAAGCGCGTCTTTGATTAAGGGATCAGATCGACCCAAGGCATCCAGTACTGCTGGTCTTGAAGCAGGTGAAACCATCATCTTTGTCACATCCACAAACAGTCTGCCGCCAGCCTGCACCATAGGGGCGCTCGTGGTCATCAGGAAGAAGGAAAGTCCAAGGGGCTTCATGGCATCCGTCATCATCTGCTGATGCCCCACTGAGACATAGACATGATTTTCCTGATCCGCTGCGACAGGGATCGGGAACAAAGTCGTGATAGGCCGGCTTTGAACCACATAAAAGTGGCCATCCGCCAAACACCATTCAATGTCCTGAGGGGCGCCAAAATGTGATTCGATCTTGCGGCCTATGCCTTCGAGCTCCAGAATCTGATCATCCGTCAGCGCCTGCTCATTTTGGTTCTCTGGCGGGAGCGCCAACTGCTGAGTGCCGCCCTCATTCAGGGGGACTATGGCTAGTGTCTTTGGTTTGATCTTCTTGTCAATAATCTCACCACGGCGTACTTTATAGACATCCGGGTTTACAAGTCCGGAGACCAGAGCGTCGCCAAGCCCAAAGCTCGCGTCAATGGAGGAGACTTTTCTGCTCGAAGTCACAGGATCAGCGGTGAAGAGGATGCCGGAGACTTCAGGGAAGATCATCTCTTGAACGATCACAGCCATTTGCACCTGATGGTGGTTTATATGATTTTGAATCCGGTAGGTAATAGCTCGTTCGGTAAACAGGGAGGCCCAGCATTTGCTGATGTGCAAAAGGATGGCGTCTCTGCCTTTGACGTTCAAAAAAGTGTCCTGCTGCCCGGCAAAGGAGGCATTTGGCAAATCTTCCGCCGTCGCGCTGGATCGAATGGCGAAGGCAGTGGCGGGGTCAAAGTTTTTAAGCGCGTGGGTAATTTCTTCAACGAGAGCTTCGGGGAGATTAATTCCTTCTATAACGCTGTTAAGCGTGCTGCTGAGTTCTTTTATTTTGTCTTGGTCCTCCAAAGTGAGGGTCGATAACTGGTTCATTAAGTCTTTAATAGTTGGCACGGACTCCATGAGTCTGTCAAAAGCTTCAACAGTAATGCAAAAACCGCCTGGGACGCGGATTCCTTGCAGATTGTAAAGCTCTCCAAGATTAGCGCCTTTTCCTCCAACTTGGGAAATCATGGTCTGATCAGTGTTGAGAAGCTCTATGACGTAGGGCATTGTGAGCTGCCTCCTCGCGGGGTTTTCTGAATGGTTTGAAACAAAATGTATCAGACGTGTGTTTGAATTATACCAAGTAGGACTGATAACAAACAGTCTGGTTTCATAGACCGCTGAATGCTATACTTAAGGTGGAAGAGACGAATTTAATCAGAAGACAAATAAACATTAAAAGCCGCTTTGCGATAAATGCAGAAGCGGCTTTTTTTATGGATTTTCATCACTGCAAACGACTGTAAGAAAAAAGGAAAAATAACAAATAAGTATTGCTGTGTTTCTCTAAATATGAATAATGCAAAGACAACTGCATTTTACATATTTAAAATGTAATCAGGCTCATCAAATCCATTGGTTTCTCAATGACGAAATCCGCTTCGAAAGTTGCATAGTGGTCTTCATGAAAGAAGGTCCAGCCTACCAAAACTGATTTGACCCCGGCACCTTTCGCCGCGAGAATGTCGCTGTGGCTGTCGCCCACGAACAGGGCTTCTTCCGCCGTCACACCCAATTGCTGAAGTGCGGTCAGAATCCCTTCAGGGTCAGGTTTGCCCTTTACAACATCATCTGCGGTGATGGCAGCAACAAAGTACTTGCCAAGATCGAACTTGTCAAAGGCATGTTGGACTCCCCGCGAGCCTTTATTGGTCACGGCCGCCATTTGGATGCTTTTTGTAAACAATTTGTCTAGAAGACTTTTCACACCTTCGAACAGGTGAGTCCGCTCGTCCATATGGCTTCTGTAATAGACTTTATAGGAGGCGACGAGCTCCTGGCTTCGCTCCATTGAGAAAAAGCCCATTTGCTCATCCAGGGTCTTTCCGTAGACCTGATGAAGCTCATCTACTGTAGGCACCCGGCCAAGGCATTCCTTAATGACGTGTTGAAAAGTGTCCAGAATTAAATCGTTCGTATCTATCAGCGTGCCGTCGAGGTCAAAGATCACTGCTTTAATGGATGCTTTTGTTTTCATTTTAATTCTCCTTGTTTTTTTAAAAATATAGAAGAACTGCCGCTGGTCAGCGTTGCGGGTCCAATGCTTAAATAATATCACTTAAATCAAGACTCTCAAAACAATACAAGATTAAAGAAAAAACCATTCATCGCTTTGAACAGGATCTAAGACGGATCCGTTTTGAGCAATGAATGGTTTTTCTGATTTTTATCTGTTGTCCACCTTCTCCGGATACAAATCATGGTTCGCCATCCGGTTGAAGGCGACTTCCTGCCATTTTGTACCCACTTTTCCGTAATTGCAGTAGGGATCAATGGAGATGCCGCCTCTGGGCGTAAATTTACCCCAAACCTCTATATACTTGGGATCCATCAGGGCTATCAAATCCTTCATAATTTTATTAATACAGTCCTCATGAAAATCACCATGGTTGCGAAAGCTAAACAAGTAAAGTTTCAACGACTTACTTTCCACCATTTTTAAACCAGGGACATAGGAAATCGTAATGGTGGCAAAATCCGGCTGCCCCGTGATGGGGCAAAGACTGGTGAACTCGGGGCAATTGAACTTCACAAAATAGTCGTTTTCAGGATGTTTATTGATAAAAGTCTCCAGCACAGAGGGGTTATAGTTCATGTCATAGGTCGTCCCATGGCTGCCTAAATGGGTGATGCCGGTTAATTCCTCAGTTTTTCTGTCTGTCATATTACCGCATCCTTTCAATAGGGGTTATATTTGTGTCGCCTAATGACTGAAGTCTTTGGTAGGCGTTATTGTTTAATCTAAACTAAAAATCCATGAGGGGATCTCGGACGCCGTTCTTCTCAAAGGCAGCGATTCTGTCAAGGCAGGTTCCGCATTGTCCGCAAGGTTGGTCTTCCCCTTCATAACAGCTCCATGTCAGTTCGTAAGGGACCTTCAAGTCCAGTCCGGTCTTAACCACTTGTTCCTTGGATAACGAGATAAAAGGCGCTTCAATCTTGAGCTGCTCTCCGCTTCCTATAAAAATTGCCTGGTTCATGGCTTCGTTGAAGGTATCGCTGCAATCCGGATAGGCATTGCCAGCTGCGTCATCACTATGAGCGCCGTAAAAAATCAGTCTGCAGCCTTTTGATAAGGCAATGCTTGCAGCCGATGACAAAAACAAACCGTTGCGAAACGGCACGTAAGTGGAAACCGGTTTTCCATCCAGTCGTTCGAGCTGCTTTACATAGGATTCTTTTGCAATTTCCTTGTCTGAATGCGCCATAAGCGTCGAATCACTGGACTCAAATATTTTTGCTAAATCGAGCTGCATGAGTTCAACCTGATAATACGCCGCGATTTTCTGCGCCGCTTCGATTTCTTTCAGGTGCTTCTGCCCATAAGCTATAGACAGCGCCACGACATTGTCACTGCCAAATCGATGGACAGCCAGACCAAGGCAAGTGGTGCTGTCCACGCCGCCGCTCAGGAGTACAAGTGCTTTCATGTTATAACCATCCTTTATACTTATTTCGACATTTCGAGGTTTCGTCACAGATTAGACGCCTTTCTCATTAGGATCCCAAATAACTTTATGCATTTGAAGCTGTAAGTTTACGCCATTCAAATGATGGTCCTTCATCAGAGCTACGATTTCTTTCAGGCTTATTTTCCCGAAGACAGCACTGAGGAAAACTTTGCATTTTCCAACGAGTGCATGCCTGTGAATGATGTCCCTTGCAACCTCAAAATCTTCAAGACTCCCAATGACAAACTTCACCGTATCCCTATTGGTTAAAGGCTCAAAATTTGAGACCAGCATGCTGGATTCCATTAAGCTCCCCGGAAGTTTGTAGTCCATGGTGAAGAGGGGTGGATGGTCCATCAATGTGAAAGGCGTAATGTCTATACTTCCGTTTGTTTCGATTTCAACGCTTAAATCAACATCAGAGGTCAGCAGCTTCAGCAAATCGATTATACTAGGCTGCAGCAATGGCTCGCCGCCTGTCAGCGTAACATTTTTGATTCCGGTAGTCTTAACATAACGGTAGAGGTCAACCTCTGACATTAAAGTAAAAGCGGTACTCTCTGTGTTTGCCCATGAGGTGTCGCAGTAAGAACAGGCAAGGTTACACCCTTGAAACCGGATAAAGACTGCCAGCTGACCAGCTAAAGGTCCTTCACCGTTGATACTCACAAATTTTTCAACCACTTTATACTGCGCCATAAGGGTTCTCCTCATAGGAAGCAGAGTTTGTGGGCGTTTCATAAACCGTGGCGGACTTAACCTTGTAGCCCTTGCCCGTCATTCTGTCGTAGAAGTATTTCGAAAATCTCTCGGCAGTGGGACGGAAATCCACTTCAACGACGCGAAAGTCCTCTTCAATCAAAGCAGTTAACGTTGACGGTTTTAAAGAGCCCTTTTCAATTATGAGTGCATGATCAAAGTGATCGACCTCTTTTTTTATGTCCTTCTTCAGTTTCGAAAAATCGACAATCATGCCATCTAGCTGCTCGTCTGTATTCAGGCTGGCACTCATGATTTCAATTACGACGCGCCACCGGTGCCCATGGATCTGGCGGCATTTGCCCTCGTAATTTGCGAGGAAATGGGCTGAATCAAAGCTGTGTTCGGATTTTAAAACATACACGGAGCGCTTCATCCTTTCAAAATATCAAGATCGGGAAAAATAACTTCAGAACGCAGTTCATGGGCTAAACGCAAAAAAAGGAAGCATAAACTATGCCTCCTTAAATATCGCTTCAAAAAAACAATATAAAAATAAGCCCTAGTTTTGTTTATAGACAGGATGGTGCGAATGAACTGTCTTTGTGCGA
>Ga0302240_1000844_pt1 | contig 27671 bp, 22 predicted proteins | sample AAG_UR_His_MG_FD_193538 | JGI IMG/M metagenome (GOLD analysis project Ga0302240, IMG submission 193538) | Enriched activated sludge microbial communities from anaerobic digester in WTTP, New Holstein, Wisconsin, United States - AAG_UR_His | ecosystem: Engineered > Bioreactor > Anaerobic >... | reverse complement strand
GGCAGATGTGGAACGACCCGTTTATATCGATATGACGTCATTGTTTGATAATTTTGTGACTGTGGTGCTCTCCAGGCGCGCAGAACCCAGATCTGTGATTGGATTTGAAATGATTTTGGACAAGGACGTGCACAGCGTCGTTGCCAAGGTTGTCAGCGTGCGGCAGACTGCCATGGGTTATGAGACCCGGGTACTGATCGAGTTTATTCCTGAGGAGCTGATCCGCGAAATTGAGGAGCATCTCTCACGTCAGGCCCTTGTTCTTGAAGATGACTATGAGTAACATCTTGACAGCCGGCTTCAAAACGGCTAGGATAGGGACATAGTTAATCTAAAAGGGAAAGAGCTAAGACGAAACAAAGTAGTCCGGTACGCGGGATTCAGAGAGCAGGTCGGTGGTGAAAGACCTGACGAAGGTATGGGATGAATTACGGTTTTCCGAGCTTCAGAACGGTTTTTTCCGCCGCTGTCAAACAGGGGTGGAGCCAAGGCCGGACTGCGCGGGCGCGCGTTAAGACGCCTTCAAGATACCATCGGCAGCGGTTTTAGTTTTTAAGTCCTGGCGACAAATGGTATGAATTAAGGTGGTACCACGAGCCCTCTCGTCCTTAACCAGGACGGGAGGGTTTTTGTTGTTTTTGAGGCAATTTCAGGTTGGAAAATCAGTCAATTTTGTGAGGGAGGTTCACATTAACATGCAAAACGTTTTTGATGTATTGAAGGCGCGGGGCTTCATTGAGCAGGCCACGCATGAAGAGGAGCTCAGGGAGCTTCTGGGCAAGGAATCGGTCACATTCTACATTGGTTTTGATCCAACGGCGGACAGCCTGCACATTGGTCACTTCATCCAGATCATGGTCATGATGCACATGCAGCGCCACGGCCACAAGCCTATAGCCCTGGTGGGCGACGGCACGGTCAAGGTCGGGGACCCGTCCGGCAAGACGGAGATGCGGCAGATGCTGGTCTATGACACGATCAACGCGAACGCGGCCAAAATCAAGCGCCAGCTTCAGAATCACCTGACCATTGACGGCGTGACGGGCTTCATGGACAACAACGCCAAGTGGCTGGACCACCTGAACTACATTGAGTTCCTGCGGGACGTGGGCTCGAAGTTCTCGGTCAACCGCATGCTGTCGGCGGAGTGCTTCAAGTCACGCCTGGAGCGGGGCCTGTCATTCCTCGAGTTCAACTACATGATCATGCAGGCTTACGACTTCCTGGAGCTCTACAGACGCTACAACTGCAAGATGCAGCTGGGCGGCAACGACCAGTGGTCCAATATCCTGGCGGGCGTCGAGCTCGTGCGCAAGGCGGATCAGGGCGAGGTGTTCGGCCTGACGTTTAAACTGCTGACGACTTCCGATGGTCGTAAAATGGGCAAAACCGAAGCGGGCGCCATCTGGATCGATCCGGAGAAGACGTCGCCGTACGAGCTGTTCCAGTACTTCAGAAACGTCGAGGACGCGGACGTCGAGAACTGCCTCAAGCTCCTGACCTTCCTGCCGCTGGAGGAAATCGACACCCTCGTGCGGGTTGAAGGTTCCGAGATCAACAAGGCGAAGGAAATTCTGGCTTACGAGATCACCAATATCATCCATGGCAAGGACGAGGCGGACAAGGCGTTGGCTGCGGCGCAGGCGCTCTTTGGCAATTCCGGGGATCTGGCGGAGATGCCGACTACGGAAATGGCAGCCGCTGATTTTGCCGACGGCAAGGGCATGAACATTGTGGATCTGCTGCTGGCAGCTGGTCTGATCCCGTCCAAGGGTGAGGGCAGAAGGCTGATCGCCCAGAAGGGTGTCACTCTTGGCGGCGAGGTCGTGGAGAGTCACGAGCTGGTTGTCGGGGCAGAGCGCTTTGAAGACGGCGCGCTGATGATCCGCAAGGGCAAGAAGATTTACCACAGGATTGTGTTGAAGTAAAGTAAGAAGAGGGTGCCTGATATCGATTTCCTACCAGGAAATCGATATCAGGCACCCTTTTTAAGTAAAAAAATATAAAAATGCAATGTTATTTGTTGCATCAAACCAATGTAATTTATGCTAAACTAACAAAGGCGAACGTTCGTGTTTTGTAGAATCTTAACTCTACGAATTTTCAACCTATTTCGACAATTCGTCCAGGGGTGGTACCTAATCGTGTCAGGGGGACTTTCATGGATCCAATATTGAGAATGACAGGCATCAGCAAGTACTTTGGCACCTTCGCGGCTAATGAGGGTGTTGATTTTGATGTTTTGCCCGGTGAAATCCATGCGCTTTTGGGTGAAAACGGGGCGGGCAAGTCGACTTTAATGAATGTGCTCTACGGCCTTTACAGGCCGGACAAAGGCGAGATCTGGTTTGACGGGCAGACGAGGCACTTCGCTTCATCCCGGGATGCGATCCTGTCGGGGATTGGCATGATCCATCAGCATTTTATGCTGGTTCCGGTACATACAGTTCTTGAAAACATCATCATGGGCATGGGCAAAGAGAAAGGGTTTCTGGTCAAGGAAGCCCAGCTGGAAAAAGAAGTGCTCGAGATTGCGGCGCGTTACGGCATGGAAATCAACCCCCGGGCTCTCGTCGCAGAGCTGTCGGTAGGGGAGCAGCAGCGCGTCGAAATAGTCAAAGCGCTGTTCCGGGGTACCAAACTCCTGATCATGGACGAGCCAACCGCCGTTCTGACACCTCAGGAAACAGAAGAGTTGTTTAAAACTCTCCGGCGCATGTCGGATGAAGGCATGTCCATCATCCTCATCACGCATAAACTGAACGAGGTCATGTCGGTCTCAAACCGGGTGACCGTACTGAGGGACGGCAAGGTCACCAATACGGTCATGACCAAGGACTCCAGCGAGTATGAACTGACCCGCTTCATGATTGGGCGGGAGCTGTCGCCGGCGTGCCGGGAAGGCCGCTGCTGCGGGGATCAGCTGGTCCTGGAGCTTGATCATGTGACCTGCGAAGGGGAAATGGGCAACCACACCCTGGACAATGTGTCTCTTTCTGTTTGCGCAGGGGAGATTCTCGGGATCGCGGGTGTTGATGGAAACGGACAGAAGGAACTCGCTGAGATTGTCGTTGGGCTGCGTGCTGTGAAAAACGGGCGTATCTTCCTCAGCGGCGAGGAAATTGCGGGGAAGTCGATTCTCGAGATCATCGGCAAAGGCATTGGGTATATTCCGGAGGATCGACATAAGCGCGGATTGGTGCTTGACTTCACCATCGGCGAAAACCTGATCCTTAAGGATTATAATAAGAAGCCATTCACGAAGGGCGGGCTGTTCGACTTCGGGAAGATTCACGGCCACGCGGACGACATGATTAAGAAGTACTCCATCAAGACGTCGGCGGCGGGGCGGGAATCCGAAGCGCGCAAGCTGTCCGGGGGCAACCAGCAGAAGATTGTCGTGGCCCGGGAAGTGGACAAGGGGCCGAAGCTGCTGATCGCGGTGCAGCCGACCCGGGGCGTGGACATTGGCGCAACGGAATTCATTCATAAGCAGATTTTGAAGGCTAAGGAAAATGGCACGGCGGTGCTCCTGATTTCGACGGAGCTGTCGGAGATCAACCAGTTGTCGGATCGGATCGCGGTGATTTACAAGGGGCAGATCATGGGGGAAATTGCGCATGATGCCTTCGAGGAGAGCCTGATTGGCCTTATGATGGCCGGGATGCCGTACGAGAAGGCTATGGCGGCAACCCGGGGGACGAACCTGGGGGCTGGAGCAAGTGAGGTTTTAGCCGATGGTCATGGGTCCGCCCAAATCGCAGAAACCACGAAAGAGCAGGTGAACGCATGAGCGCGCTGGACAAACGCATTAAAGACGCCTTTTTGAAACCGGGCGCGCGGCGGTGGAGCGTCTACTCGCTGCTGGTGCCTATTGTCTCTGTCTTATTGGCGCTGATGCTGGGCAGCGTGCTGCTGCTGTTTATTGGCATCAACCCGCTGGAGGCGTACTGGTATCTGATCTTCTCCAATTTCAGCAACACCTATAACATTGCGGAGGTACTGGTCAAGGCGACGCCAATTGCACTCACGGGCCTGGCATTTACCTTCGCGTTTCGGACGGGACTCTTCAACATCGGCGGCGAGGGACAGATGTTCGCGGGCGCCATGGCGGCGGTCTTCGTGGGACTGAAGACGGGGCATCTGCCTCCCTTTGTGACTATTGGGCTCTGCCTTGCGGCGGCCATTGTGGCCGGGGGGATCTGGGGTTTCATCCCGGGGGTGCTCAAGGGCGTGTTTGGGTCCAGTGAGATCATTGTCACCATCATGTTCAACTACGTGGCGGTGTATCTGCTGAGCTTTTTGGTGGATAAACCTTTGCGGGAGGCAGCGGGCTTTTACCCGCAGACAGACATGATTGGCGAAAACGCGTTCCTGCCGTTTCTGATTCAGAATACACGGCTGCATATTGGCCTGATCGTGGCCATAATTTTGAGCATTCTGGTGTATGTCGTCCTCTGGAAGACGCCGCTGGGCTTCAGGCTTCGGGCGGTGGGCTACAATCCGGACGGCGCGGAATACGCCGGCATTAACATAAGACGCAACATGATCCTGGCCATGGTTATTTCCGGTGCTTTGGCGGGTGTTGCGGGCTTTACGGAAATCAACGGCATCCATCACCGGATGATGGACAACTTTTCGCGAAATGTCGGCTTTGACGGCATTGCGGCGTCGCTTCTCGGCGGCGCGACCCCGGGTGGGGTCTTCGTGTCCTCGATCCTGCTGGGGATGCTGCAGACCGGCGCCAGCGCCATGCAGCGCGGGGTCGGGGTTCCGGCCAACATTGTCAGTATCATCCAGGCGCTGATTATCATTTTGGTGCTCGCCGGGAATATGATGCGGCCAAAGCTTGAAATGAAATTGAAACTCAAACGCCAGAAACGCGAAGAGCGCCAGGAACACAAGGAGCACCAAGAGGGAGGGGTCGACGCATGAATGACATCATGAACGCAGCTTTTTTCGTCGCACTGCTGTCCGCGGCGCTGAGACTGTCTGTCCCCATTTTGTTCGCGGCTCTCGGAGGTATGTTTTCTGAGCGTTCCGGGGTCGTCAATATTGGACTGGAAGGAATCATGCTCACTGGCGCTTTTGCCGGTGTGGTAGGCTCCTATTTTACCGGCAGCCAGTGGCTGGGCGCTTTAGTGGCCATGCTGAGCGGCATTGCCCTCGCGGCGCTGTTTGCGCTGATCACGGTGAAGGTCCAGATCAACCAGATCGTCAGCGGCATAGCCATCAACCTGCTGGCGGTGGGTCTGACCAGCTTTTTCTTCCGGGCGCTGTTCGGTATTACCACAACGCCTATAACAGTTAACGCCTTTTCACCGGTGTCACTTCCGGGGTTGTCGACGCTGCCGTTTGTGGGTGAGGTCCTGTTCTCCCAGACTGCGCTGGTCTACATAGCCTTCCTGCTGGTGCCGGTGTCCTGGTTCATCCTTTATAAGACCTCCTGGGGCCTGAGCATCCGCACCGTCGGTGAGCATCCGACCGCCGCGGACACAGTGGGTATTCCGGTGAACCGAGTCCGCACCCTGTGTGTGCTGGCCAGCGGAGCTCTTGCCGGTCTTGGCGGCGCGTTTCTGTCCCTGGGGCAGTTCAATATGTTCGTCGACAATATGATTTCCGGACGCGGCTTTATCGCTGTCGCTGCAGTTATTTTTGGCCGATGGAATCCCAAAGGCATCCTGATCGCCTCTCTGATTTTTGGCGTGGCGGACGCTCTGCAGATCCGGCTTCAAACGGCCGGAATCGCGATTCCGTACCAGTTTCTTCTGATGTTCCCATATCTCCTGACGGTAGTGGCTTTGACGGGGATTGTGGGCAAAACAGTGGCACCAAAGGCTTTGGGAAAAGCCTATGCAAAATAGCGTATTTACGGGTGCACGTAAAGCGCAAAAAAATTCAAGGGGGAATGAAGCAATGGTGAACAAGAAGTGGTTGGTTTGGCTCATGGTAGCAGTGCTCGTCATGGCCAGCCTCGCAGGCTGTGCTCCGAAAGCTGAACCAGCGGCGCCGGCAGAACCAGCACCGGGCGCAGAAACACCGGCAGAAGAGGCTCCAAAAATTGTCCTGATCCTTCCTGGACCGATCAATGACCAAGGTTGGAACGCAACAGCTTACGAAGGCCTGAAACTGGTTGAAAAAGATCTCGGCGTGACCATGGAATACGTTGAGAGCGTTCAGCAAGCTGACTTTGAGTCAACCTTCAGAGATTACGGCGAAAAAGGCTATGATCTTGTCTTCGCACACGGCACTCAATTCTTTGATGCAGCAAAAGCCATTGGCCCTCAGTATCCGGACACGTTCTTCATGGTTATCAACTCCGAAGAAGGCGTTGAGCCAAACGTTGGCGGTATTGGCATCCGTGAGTGGGAAGGCGGCTATGTCGCCGGTACGCTCGCAGCTATGAACACCACCAGCAAGCAAATGGGCGCGATTGGCTCATTCCCGTTCCCTGTTATCGAGGGGACGCTCGACGCTTTTGAAGCTGCTGCCATTGCAGTGGATCCGGCGATCAAAGTCACCAAGACTTATGTCAACTCCTGGGATGATATCCAAAAGGGTAAGGAAACTGCTCTTGCTATGATCGAAGCTGGTTCGGACCTCGTGTTCTGCTCGGCTAACCAGGTTGGTCTCGGCTCTATTGATGCTGCCAAGACTAAGGGCGTCAAAGCGATTGGCTATATCTCACCTCAAAATGAAGTCGCTCCAGGCACAGTTATTTCAAGTATCACTTATAATACACCGGGACTCTTCAAAGTTGCGGTTCAAGATTTCCTAGACGGCAAACTGACAGCGACCGGCAAATCTCTTGGCTGGGCCGATGGTGTTCTGGACGTTCAATGGACAGATGGTGTCACAGACGAGATGAAAGCCACTATCGAAACGACGATTCAGGATCTCAAGGATGGTAAGATAGAGAACCCGTACGTACCAGGGGATTAAAATCCGCGAAAGCAAAGACATGCATAAATAAAGATAAAACCGCCTGATTGAGAGCTTGCTCTCGATTGGGCGGTTTTGTCTTTATTTATATAGGGCGCAGCCCGTAACCGAAGCGCAGCCTGTGACCGAGCGAAGCGAGGCGCAGGCGTAGCGAGGGGCATGTCTGCTGGCTTGAGATGTAGGTTGATTAGGGCGCAGCCCGTGACCGAAGCGCAGCCTGTGACCGAGCGAAGCGAGGCGCAGGCGTAGCGAGGGGCATGTCGGTTGGCGTGAGATGTAGGTTTATTAGGGCGCAGCCCGTGACCGAAGCGCAGCCTGTAACCGAGCGAAGCGAGGCACAGGCGGAGCGAGGTGCATGTCGGTTGGTGTGAGATGCAGCTTACCCCATACGAAGAGGAGTGCGTGCTCTCGCAATGTTACAGAAATGTTACCACCCCTGACCCCAAGTTCATCTCGGTGTCTGACACCAAGTTCATCTCAGTACCTGCCCCCCAACTCAAAACCTGTCCGCGTCCCCAAACTTGAAATCCTCTGCCAAGGGGGCTATGATAGACTTAGAAGATTCAAAAAATGCAAGCAATCCTTATAAAAATGGGAGGACGCGACATGATAGAGGTCAATGGACTCGTGAAAATATACAAGCTGACGAAGCGACAAATGCGTCAGCGGAAGGAAAAAGACAACGTCAAAACCGCGGTCGACGGCATCACTTTTAAGGCCAGACCTGGTGAAATCTTTGGGCTGCTGGGGCCGAATGGCGCTGGGAAGACCACAACGCTGCGCTGCATTTCGACACTGCTTTCTCCCACTGAGGGCAGTATCCGCGTCTGCGGTCTTGAAACAACCAGCCAGGGTGTCGAGGTGAGAAAGCGCATCGCGTTTCTCACCAATGAATTGAAACTGGACGGCCATTTCACACCGCGCTACACGATACGCTATTTTGGGAGCCTCTACAATATGGCGTCGGAAGAAATTGAAGCCCGGGCAGCCTCACTTTTCAAAACCTTTGGCATTGAGGGCTTCCAGGACACGAAGATCGAAGACCTTTCTACTGGGATGAAGCAGAAGCTCTCCATTGCAGTGAGTCTGATTCACGATCCCGAAGTCGTCATCTTCGACGAACCCACCAACGGGCTTGATATTATCACCGCCCGGTCGGTCACGGATTATCTGATGAGTCTAAAGGCGGAAGGAAAAACAATTATTGTGTCGACCCACATTATGTCCGTCGCTGAAAAACTTTGTGATCGATTCGCTGTAATCCTCGGCGGCAAGATCGTTGCCCAGGGCACGCTTGAGGATGTTCTGCGAGCCGCCGGAAACCAACCTCAAACCCGACCTCAAACCCAAGATGAGGCTCCGGCCACGATCTTGGACCTCGAGGACGCCTTTTTCCGCTTTTATCTGCACCAGGAACAGGAAGACCATGCCGATGGGGTGATCTCATGAACCGCGAAATTCTAACTGTCCTGCGAAAGGAACTGGCTCGCGTTTTCACCGACCGAAGACTCGTGATCTCTGCCTTTATCATGCCGGCGCTGACCATCGCGCTGTTGTATGGCGTCATGGGGGTCATGATCACGCGCATGGTCGAAGACCGACAAGATCACCAGACAGAAATTGCCGTGATCGACGCGCCGGCTTCTTTCATCACCTACATTGAAAATCATCCACAGGAGGACATGACCCTTCAGCCGGTGGAAGCCACACGCCTGCCGGAACTTAAAGGGCTCCTCTTCACAGGTGAACTCGACGCCATTTTAGCTTTCGACAAAAATTTTGACACGCAGCTCATCAACTATAAGCGTGAGTCAAAGCAGCCTGGGATTATAATCTACTACAACGCCGCGGAGGACTACTCGGTGGATGCCCGGGGCAGGCTGATGACCGGGCTCCTGAAGGACTATGAGGCCGGTGTGCTGACTGCCCGCTTCGGTGATGCGAGTTACCTGACCGCCTTCAAGACGGCGGATGAGGTCGTGGCGGATCCCAAGAAAGTCGCCGGGAAAGGGATAGGCAGCATACTGCCGCTGCTCCTCTCCATTTTCCTCTTTGCAGGCGGCATGGGCGTCGGGCTCGACGCCATTGCAGGTGAAAAGGAACGCGGCACCATGGCGACCATGCTGGTGACACCGGTACGCCGCGAGGCAATCGCTTTTGGAAAGCTCATCAGTCTGGGCGTGGTAGCGTTTCTCAGCAGTATTTCAACCTTGATTGGCATCATTGCCTCAGCACCATTCGCGACGTTTCTCTTCAGCAATCCCAATGCCGAAGGCGACGCCATTACCGGCTTCATAATCTCGCCGGGCTATATTGCCGCCCTGCTGTTTATCTCCATTGTGCTGACCATGCTCTATGTGGCACTGATCAGCCTTGTCAGCGTCTATGCTCGAAATGTCAAGGAAGCCGGGACATACATCACGCCGGTCTACATGCTGGTCATGCTGCTGGGCGTGCTGACGACCTTTGGCACCAGTCAGCCAGATCTTTGGGTGTTTGGCATTCCAATCTACGGCAATATCATGCTGATGAAAATGTCGCTGTCCTACGAGATGACCTGGCAGATGCTGGTCCTGAACACGGCGGTTTCACTTGTTTTTCTGGCAATTATGGTCTCGATCATAAGAAGAATGTTCAATTCTGAGCGGGTCATGTTTAACGCCTGAATCTGCAAGACAGCAGCCTCAAATGCCCCGGCGCATCATAAAATTGAATTTTCAGGCATTAAAGTATTTTCGAGGCGCCTTCAATGCGGTATGATAGTTGGATAGAAAGAGGTGGTCCCGGTGATTTACTTCAATACAAAACCAGAAATCATTGAAATGGCAATTCAATCCGCGCCGGCCCAGGCCTGGGTTGGCGAATTTTCCGGGCGAGACAGCGTCGCGGCCATCATTGCGGCCTTTGAACACGAGGCCTGTGACTTTGTGCTGCCGGTGGCCAGTTTTGCGGGCACTGAATATGGCGACACCCGGGACCTTCTGGATAATCACGCACACCTGCGATCGGAAATTGAAGCCCGATATGGGGGCGCCAAAACCATCGGCGATTTGATCTTTTACAGCGATCCCTTTCTTTGGGGCCTGATCAACGGTCGCCTTGTGGCGCAGCTCACCCGTCGGTTTGGCTTTTATACGCCCTGCATAGGCTGCCATGCCTATTTTCATTTGCTGAAACTTCCCTTCGCGAAGCGCCTCGGCAAAGTCATCATCTCCGGTGAACGCGAGAGTCATGATGGCCGCGTCAAACTGAATCAGCTTCCGGAAGTGCTGGATTTTTTAGCCGATGCCATCAAAAGTGAAGGCGTGCAGCTCCTCCAGCCCATTCGTAAACTGACTGCCGGAGACGCTGTTGAGACCATGATTGGCTGGCAGTGGAAAGAAGGCGTCAATCATCCGGAGTGCACCTTCAGCGGCAACTACAAACTCGCAGACGGCCGCGTTGAGTATGACCCGGCTCAGCTCGCGACATTTCTAACGGACTACCTCGGTCCTGTGCACCGCTTGGTGGCCAAGGCCCTCGGCGCAGGCTTTGATTATGACCACCGAGAACTCGAGGATGCCGTGAAGGGGATTTTCAATCCATGATTAAAACCATAATGTTTTTGCTGGACGGCGTCGGCGACCGGGGTCAGCCAACCCTGGGCGGGCTGACGCCCCTGCAGGCGGCGCGGCTGCCTAATCTGGACAGAATCGCCAAAGCGGGCGAAACAGGTCTGATGGTGCCTTTACAGCCCGGAATCCCTCTGGGGACAGATCACGCCCACTATTTGCTCTTTGGCTATCAGCCTGAGGAATATCCGGGTCGGGCGGTTATAGATGCCATCGGCGAAGGCCTTGTGCTATCGCCTGAAGATCTTGTTCTGAGGACCTCCTGGGCTGCGGTGCATTCTGAGGCGGAAACGCCACCCCGTGAGGGGTATAATTGTTTTGTCATTCAGGAAAGATTTACACCCGGGATCGACCGGCAGGCTGCGCAAATCCTTGCGGCGACGCTGCCTGAGACATTTGAGGGCATTCGCGCGGAGTGGCATTTTTCCCACGACAGCCATGGGTTTCTGATTCTCAGAGACTGCGCGGCCCACTTCGATCCACAGGTCTCGGATACGGACCCCTTCTATGAAGGTCAGCGGGTGATGGCCTGCAAGCCTTTCGAAACGGCCTCCGAAAAAGCGTCGGCGCTGGCCGGCTGGATCAACCGGTACCTCATAGAGGTTCACAGGCGTCTGAGTGCCTGCGCGCTCAACCAATCGAGGGCGGAGTGCGGCCAGCTTCCCGGCAACTTCATGCTCACCAAATGGGCCGGAAAACTTGAGCTGCCGGAAGGGTTCCACCTCAGAAACGGTATGCGCGGCGCGATTATAGCATCGAGCAAACTTCTGAAAGGCGTCGCGGCGTCCCTGCAAATGGATTATTTTGAGTGCGGGGACTACGAAGAGGCGGTGCGGCTGGGGCACCAGCTCGATTACGATTACATTCACATCCATACCAAGGCGCCGGATACGGCGGCCCATACCAAAAGACCGGAAGAAAAAGTCCGTGTCCTCGAAACGCTGGATCAGGCTTTTGCGGAGCTGTACGCCAGAGACGACTATCTGTATATTGTCACGGGGGATCACAGCACCGCCAGCAGCGGGACCTTGATTCACTCCGGCGAGTCCGTGCCGGTGGTGTTCCTGGGGACTATGACGCGCCGCGACCTGGGAAACGCCTTTGATGAAGTTGCCTGCGGTCTGGGCGGCCTAAGGATTACCGCAGGGGATTTGATGCCGATGGTCTTGAATCTCACAGACCGCGCTAAACTTTATCATCTCCGGGCGGGAGAGAAAAGGCGGCCGTACAGGGCAATGCACGTTGAACCGCTGCGATTTGAGTTTTCTAAGACACAGACATCCAAGTGAAAAAGGCAGAGGTGGAAATTATGGAAAGAAAAGAAATGTTAAAAAGAGTAAAGCGCGTGGTCGTCAAAGTCGGCACCTCGACGTTGACACACCCTACAGGACATATGAACTTCAATCAGATCGATTTGCTGACGCGCCAGCTGGCGGATATGCAGAATCAGGGTTATGAAGTTATCCTCGTGACCTCGGGCGCCATTGGCGCAGGCGTCGGTAAGCTGAACCTCAAGGAAAAACCAAAGACTATACCTGAAAAGCAGGCGGCTGCGGCGGTCGGCCAGGGGGTGCTCATGCACCTCTATGAGAAATTCTTCAGTGAGTATGGAAAGATCATTGGGCAGATCCTGGTAACCAACGTGGACTTTCAGAATGAAAACCACAGACAGCATGCCCGGAACTCCTTCAACACGCTTCTCAGCATGCAGGTGATCCCCATTGTCAACGAGAACGACGCCGTCGTCGTCGACGAGATCAGGGTGGGGGACAACGATACCTTGTCAGCCTACGTTTGTCGGAATATTGATGCGGATCTCCTGATTCTGCTCTCTGACATTGATGGACTCTATAACGACGATCCTCGTGCCAATGAAGATGCTGCGCTCATCCAGACGGTGACGCGCATAGATGATGATCTGAAGGCCCTCGCCAAAGGGGCAGGCTCGGATCTGGCCACCGGCGGCATGGCGACCAAGCTAAGAGCAGCGGAAATTGCCCTGGAGGGCGGCGCTTACATGATCATAGCCAACGGGTCAACGGATAAGGTGCTCAACAGAATTATGGCCGGTGAGCATCTGGGCACATTGTTTCTGCCTGAGGCTCATCGGGCGGAAAAGTAAAATAGGCGTGAAGGTATGAAGGGCAATTGGCGCGGAGGCGCCAGTTGCCTTTTTTCTATGGTGGAGTAAGAGGGTGGAGAAAGAGGGAGGAGTAAGAGGGTGGAGAAGATGCGGGGAACTTCAATGAATAAGGTGTCGGACCGTAAGCTTCCAGTGAAAGTCGGATCAAACACCATCTTCAACCTACCGTGTTATAAGTAATATATAAAAAGCGTAACATATAATGGAAAAAACGACATGGGCCATGTGATTTTGCCATTTATAAATGTAAAATAATGGGTGAAAAGGGCGGACTCATGATCAAAAATGACCAATTTAGCGAAGTGGGGGTGCAAAACGACAAAATTCGAGTTTTTTGGAAGGCGAGTGGGGTAATTGGCCATATAAACCGCTAAAAATGGGGAATGGCCGACAAAAATAGGATCTCCAAAAGACAATCTGCACAACGCAAAAACATACATATAATAACAATTATTACTAATATTTGTATGCTGTTTAATGCATTTACCACAAGAAACCTAGTATTTCCCAGCAGATGCCTGAAGACGCATGGTTGATAAAAAGTAACAGTGTGATATAATCGGGTCACTGTTAAATCTGAGCGTGTGTCCTATGAAGATGACCCGGATTTGATGTTGATCATAGATATTCCATATGTTTGAAAGGTGTTGAACCAATACATGTCTGGTTATAGAGAGGTGTTCGCCACCGCGCTGGGTCTTTTGATCACGTGGTCTGCGGCGCTGACAGGTGGGCCTGCCCATCTAAATAACGAGGGACGTATTCTGGGATCTTTGTTGACAACTTCGGCACAGGATATCCAAATTGAAGCCGCGTCCATTGAAGACGAAGTCGATTTTGAAGCCGCCAACCGCCTATATGCGGTCATGGCGAATCAAGTGGATGAGGCTATACAGTTTGAAGATCCTGAGACGCTTACCTTAAAAAAATTACAGCAAAAGGCAGAGGCGATTGCAGAACAGACTCCGCTGGACCTTGAAACCTCGCAAGTCGTTGTCGACTACGCGACGCAGTTTGGTCTGAAGCCATCCCTGATTCTGGCAATCATCGAGACAGAAAGCAATTTTAACCCCACTGAGGTAGGAACCCATCAAGACCGGGGGCTGATGCAGATCATCCCACCCACTGAAAAGTGGCTGGCCAAAGATATGGGCCACGAGATCGGACTTGAATACAACCCAAAGAGAATTTTTGAACCAGAATACAACATAGGACTGGCAGCGACTTATTTGGCGTTTCTGAAGGATTCCTACGGTGACAATTTTCACCGCATCCTTTCGGAGTACAACCGCGGACCGTATAACCTGGCGCGTTACTTTCAGCGCAACGGGACTTACGCGACGGGCTATTCCAAAAAAGTCCTGAAGCTGGAGGCGAAATACGTCGCTTTCAACGATTAGCGCCAGTCTCCCCGTGTACTTTCGAGTACGTCAAGCGCATACAAAAAAATCCCCTGCAGCAGCGACCATAAATGTCGGCGTGGACAGGGGATTTTTGCGTTCTGGGGCAGGTTCGAAAAAAGCTTCTATAAAAGAGGTCTGCCGATGGTTTCGGTCCGAACGACTTGTCATTTGTGACTTGGGTGACCATCGGCTAAAAAAGCGTTTTTTGGGGTCATTCATGGCTCCAAAAGGTCTTCAGCTCACCGGCCAATGCCTCGGGAGAATGCAGTGTCACGGCGTGGGACCATTCCGGTGGGAACAATTTGCGGTATCTGGCATGGGTGAATCGGTCGTCGACGAGGAGGACGACACCTCGGTCCGTCTCCGTGCGGATGACTCTTCCGGCGGCCTGGAGGACCTTGTTCATGCCCGGGAACTGATAGGCGAACCCGAAGCCGTCACCTGTGTTCACCTCATAAAAGTCTTTGAGCAAATCGTTTTCATAATGGAGCTGTGGGAGCCCGACGCCGACCACTATGACGCCGCTGAGCCTGTCCCCGGTGAGGTCTATGCCTTCGGAAAACAGGCCCCCGAGGACCGCAAACACGACGCGGCTCTGTCGGGGTATAACGTCAAAACTCTTGATAAAGGCTGCGCGCTGGGCGTCATCCATACTCTGCTGCTGAACATCCACGGTGAGGCCGGCATCCGGGTCTGTACCATCATAGATGCCTTGAAGCAAAGCCTGGAAGTCGGAAAGGACCAGCCGCAAATAATCATAGGATGGGAAGAAGACGAGGTAGTGTCCCGGTCGGCCGGCGGTGGCGACGGTATGAATGAGTTCCGCCAGACGGGCGGTTGTCTGAAGGCGGTCCTTATAGCGCGTCGACAGAGCGCTGTACACGTAGAGGCCCAGGTGGGACTGCTCAAAAGGCGAGGGCAGCCGCAGGCAAAGATCCTCCGTGCTTCCCCCGGAAACATCCCGAAAATAGGGCAGCGGATGCAGTGTCGCTGAGAACAGCACGGCGGCTTTCCCCTTGGAGAGGGCATCGTTCAGTAGGCGCTTCGGATGCAGGCAGAATAGCTTGACCTGAAGCTCGTTTTTCTGGGATTCCGTATAGGTGATGAAGTCCGGCCCGTAAAGCTCGGAAATCCTGAGAAAGCCGAGGACTTCAAAGTAAAATTCGAGCAGCTCATCTTTGAGCTCGGGGTCTATGCTGCTCTTTTCGGATTTTGCCAGGAACTTCTGGGCGGTTTCTTCGAAGCGCCTCAGGCTGGCCAGGAGTGATTCCGGCATGTCTTCACAGGTGGTGTAGCGCCGGTCCGCCGCCTCTTTTTTGAGGGCGACCAGCTGGGTATTGATTTTGTCCATGGCCCGGCTGACGGTGGGCGCCGGCTTTTTCAGACGCTTTTTAAGATCCATGACCGCGGTCTTTTGAAGGCTCGCGGAATACATCTCCCTGGCTCGGTCCACCAGATGGTGGGCTTCGTCTACAAGGAAGACGTAACTGGCGCCAAGGTCCACATCGAAAAACCGCTTAAGACTGACGCGGGGATCGAAGACATAATTGTAATCGCAGAGCACGAGATCCGCCCAAAGCGTCAGATCCAGAGCCATTTCAAAGGGGCAGACCCGGTGGCGCGCGGCTATGTCGCCAATGCTTTCCCTGGACAGAATATCATGGCTTTCCAGGGCTTCCATAAGGGCGTCGTTGATTCTGTCGTAGTGGCCTTTGGCGTAGAGGCAGTCCTCCGGTTTGCAGGAGGGCTTGTCCAGAAAGCAGATTTTTTCCTTAGCCGTCAGAACCACGGATTTGAGTCTGAGGCCGCCTGCACTGAGCAGAGAGAGGGCGTCAGCTGCGACGGCCTGGGTCGTGGTGCGGGCGGTGAGATAGAAGAGTTTGTCCGCGTGGTTCAGTCCCAGGGCTTTGATAGTCGGAAACAGAGTGGACATGGTTTTTCCGGTGCCGGTCGGCGCTTGGACAAACATTCTGCCACCTGTTAGAATAGTCTTATAGATGCGGACCGCGAGTTCTCTTTGACCGGTTCTGTAGGCCGGATAAGGGAAAGCGGAGGCTGCAATGGAGGCGTTGCGCAGGTCGAGCCAGGCGCGCTGCCATTTGATCCACTTCAGGTAGCGCTGAATCAGGTCTTCCATGAAGTCGCAAAGTTCCTGACTGGTCATGCGCTTATCGAACTGCAGGATTTCCTCGGTTTCGGCGTGAATATAGGTCAGCCGTATGCCCAGGTCAAGGCTGCCGTGGATCAGTCCTTCCGTCGAGAGGATGTAGGCGTAGCACTGTGCCTGTGCCCAGTGAAGGGGACGGTCATCTTCCTTGAGCCGATCCAGAGGCGTCAGTGTGCTTTTGATTTCCTCGACGAAGGTGGTGCCGTCTTCCTCAAAGATCCCATCGGCACGGCCTTCCAGCCTAAGCTGGATGCCATCCCGGGTGAGTTGAACGGCAAGGGGCACCTCCGCCTGATAATCCGCGTCTTTGCTGCGCTGTATCTTTTGGTGAAGTCGGGTGCCTTCCTGGGCGCGAACGCTGGACTTAAAAGAGGCGTCCAGGTCGCCGCTGCGCAGGGTAAACTCCACGAGTTCCCGGACGGAAACCTTTAAGACTGCGGCGGTTGACATGAAAACACCTCCCTGGCGGTTGAAGCAAGCTTGATCGCTTTTGAATTGACCTTTTTCATTATAACATGGAAGCGGGTGTCTGCGGCTATACCTATTGAACCGATCTTCCACCCGCCCGCCGCCGTCTTCTTACGTCACCCATCCCCCACTACAAGGAGGCTCGTTCACATTGAAAATCATCTTTGGCATGATCACCCGACAGCTTACAGACCCCGGGCCGATTGTCGCTTTTCTCAGCAACGCTGCCCGCCATCAGCAAAAGATTGAACGCGTCATAGTCTCCGTGTCGGGCGAGATCGACCCCGCGGCGGTCCGCGCCATTGAAGCCCATGCGCCTCTGGAGGTGATCGATCTGAACCGTCCGGAAGCCAGAATGGCGGAACTGGTCGAGCTTGGCTTGACAGAAGCAGAAGCGTCGGCTTTGTTCAGCCATTCCATTTTCGGCCTCAGCGGACGCATGCCTTACGGCCCAAACCGCAACGGCGTGATCCTCTCGGCCATCAAAGCGGGCGGAGACGTCCTCTTCTTCGCGGATTCGGATGTGTCGCCGGTGCTCCTCAGCGGGCGCCCGAGCTGTCATTATTTTGAAGAGGCAGATGTGTTTGGCTGCCATCTGTCAGCTCTGAAAGATTCAGGTCTGCCGATGGTTGGGGTCACCACCAGCGACTATTCAGGCTATTATATTATTCCGCCCATGTCATTTGAAGGCATCGACATTTTTCTGGAAGGCCTTCAAAAGGAAGGCACCTTGGACTTTGTCCGACACTCCAGTCAGCATCATGCACTGACTTTTGATGCCGGAGCGGCCAGACGGCCTTTTTCGACGGACAAAATCCTCGGGGGCAATGTCTGCATGCGGCTGGAGATTTTCAGGGAGTGTCTGCCTTTTTTTTCGACGGCCTATAACTTCGGGGGTGAGTGGTGGCTCACCCGCGGAGAGGATACGCTGCTTGGAAAATCCTTGGCGGCCAGTGGAAAATGGAAAGTTGTTGATATTGATCTGAGGCTGTTTCACGACACCTTTGACAATTTCCCAGAGGTGCCTGATCTATTAAGTGACGAAGGGATTCGGGATCGTTTTTATACGACTTGCCTGGGATGGATCGGACGGAATCCCATTCTCAATGCCCTGGACGGCAAGGATGCGGCGGCCATTTCCAACCGGCAAATTGAATGTCTGTCGCGCAGTGTTGACGCAGCGGCAGCCTATTTTGGCGATGACAGATTTTTAAACCTTCCTGAGGCTGCAAGAGCAGCAATAGAGCAGCTGCCATCCGCCCTGGAAGCTTACAAGTCCCTTCAGCGGCTCTGGCCCAAAGCAGTGGAGGGCGCCTGGCGGCTTGGGCATGGTGAAAGAGCAGAGTCGGGAGGCGTGATGTTATGACGTCCGGTTTAAAGACATGGAAGGCTATAAAGCTGCTTCTGATCAACCATTTTCCGCTGGAAGGATCCGGCAGCGGGGTCTATGCCCGAAATCTAGCGAAAGCGCTGGTCGAGAGGGGGCACGAGGTTCAGGTGTTGGTACCGGAATACAGGCCCGTCGATACCTCGAGCGAGGGGTTCGTCACCCATACGGTGCTGTTTGAGGCAACGGGGGCGGACGGAGAACCATCGGCAAAAGCGGAACTCAAATTTCCTTTTCCGTGCTTTACAACGCATCCCAGAAGCCACTTCACCTTTTACGACATGGACGAGGGGCAGATTGAAGCCTACAGAGATGTCTTCAGAGATAGGCTTTCTGAAATTTTGAAAACCTTCGAACCCGAACTGATTCACGTGGGACATATCTGGGCGTTGGCGGACCTGGTCCGGGAAATGGGCCGTCCTTATGTGGTGACCTCCCATGGGACCGATCTCATGGGCTACAGACGGGACCAGAGGTTCCGCAGCAGCGCTGTGAATGCCGCTGCGGGCGCTTGCCGGATCATCACCATTTCACGGCAGGCAGACGAGGACTTTCAAGCGGTCTTTGGTCTGACAGCAACGCGTCGGACACTGATCTACAGCGGTTGTGACACGGGGCTCTTTCACAGGAATGTGCTTTCCGGAGAAGACCTGTTTAAGGGACTTGGGTTTGAAACACCCCCCAAATACGTCGTGTGCTTCACCGGAAAGCTGGTGTCTTTCAAGGGCGCGGATGTCCTGCTGGATGCCGCGGCCTTGTATGAGCAGCGCCTTGGAGGCCAGGTGGCTACAATTATAGCCGGTGACGGGGTGCTGAAACCGGCACTGTTGGTTCAGGCGGAGGCATTAGGTTTGAAAGGGGTCCGGTTTGTGGGGCATCTGACTCAAGAAAAGCTGGCTGAGCTCTACAGTGTCTGCGACGTCTTTGCCATGCCCTCCAGGTCAGAGCCCTTTGGGCTCGCGGCTCTGGAAGCCATGGCTTGCGGACTGCCGGTGGTGGGAACCTCGGCCGGAGGATTGGACGATATAATTACGCCGGACGTAGGACGACTGGTTCCGGTGGACGACCCTATGGCTTTGGCGGAAGGGATTTTGGCGATTCTTGAGTTGGACGGGGCAGTAAAAAATGAGATGCGGCGGCGCTGCACCAGCCATGTTGAAACTCATTTCAGCTGGGCGGCGACCGCAGAACGCACAGAGCAGGTTTATCTGGAGTGTCTGGATTGGGAAGTTTGATCCGGTGCTGCGAACGATATCAGGTAAATTTAACCAAATGCTGTTGAAAACCGCCTTGAAATGGGTATACTTAGTATGACGAGCGCGCAGGTGTTATGAGGACGGCTTGCACTGCTGCATTTACCATCACATTTGTTGACGGAGGTAAGAACATTGAAAGTTAAAAAAGCGATTATTCCAGCTGCAGGCTACGGCACGCGGTTTCTGCCGGCGACAAAGTCCATGCCTAAAGAGATGCTGACCATAGTTGACAGGCCGGCGATTCAGATCATAGTTGAAGAAGCCGTTGCTGCCGGTATAGAAGACATTTTGATTATTACAGGTCGTGGAAAAGATATGATTCAGGATCATTTTGACAACACCCCTGAACTCGAGGCAGTTCTCGAAAAGCAGAGCAAGACAGAGCTCCTTAAAATTGTTCAGGATGTCTCCAATCTGGCGAATGTCCATTATGTCCGCCAGAAGGAAGCCCTTGGCCTCGGTCACGCCGTGCTTTGCGCAAAGACCTTTGTGGGCAATGAGCCCTTCGTGGTCATGCTGGGAGATGACATCGTTGACAGTGACATCCCCTGCACCAAGCAGCTGATCGACGCCTTTGAGACTTATCAGTGTTCCATAGTGGGCGTTCAGCCTGTGGACTGGTCCCAGGTGGATAAGTACGGGATTGTGGAGGTAGAGGAGATCAAAGACCGGGATCTCCGTGTCAGAGGTCTCGTTGAGAAGCCTGCACTGGATGAAGCGCCATCCAACTATGCCATCTTGGGGCGATATGTGTTGACGCCTGAAATATTTGACAAGCTCCAGAACACCAAGCCGGGCAAAAATGGCGAAATTCAGTTGACGGACGCGCTCAGGGGTCTGCTGGAGGACCAGGGCATTGTAGCCCACAATTTTGAAGGCACCCGCTACGACACCGGCGACAAGCTGGGGTATCTCAAAGCCACTGTGGAAATGGGGCTGCGACACAGCGAAGTGAAGGATCGGTTCCGGGATTATCTCAAGAGTCTCGGTGAGTCACTATAATCATAAAAAGCAGAGGAAGACGGTGTTGATGCCGTCTTCCTCTGCTTTTTGTGGTGGATCAGCTGCCGGTGATGGGTGTTGGCACAGCGCTGGCATTGTCCTTTTACATCCGGTATTCTTCAGCGCGCCAGCTCGTAAATGGCCGCCGCGTAAATTTTTGTTATCAAAACCAAATCCTCTACACCGTAGAACTCATCCTTTTGATGGGCGGTTTCCTCCATGCCAGGAAACATGGGTCCGAATGCGACCGCATTTTCAAAGGCACGGGCATAAGTGCCTCCGCCGATGGTGAGAGCACCCGTCTCATCGCCTGTATAAGTCTGATAGACCTTCATCAATGTGGCCACGAGCGGATGCTCCTTTGGTACGTAAAGCGGCTTCTGGTGCTCAAGATTCGTCAGCTCAAAGCCCCATAGGCCTGCAGCTTCCCGAACGCCTTGAAGAACAGCGTCGCCATCCGCCGTGATAGGGTATCTGATATTGATTGTCAGGGAGCCTGAACCTGAACTCGCTTCCAATTCCGCTATACCCACATTGAAGACGAGTTTTCCGGAGGCCTCGTCCTCGAAGGCGCAGCCCATGCGCTCGCCGTGTAAATCGCTGCCAATCTGGGCTGCGTAAAATCTGACAAAATTGGTCACATCCCCAATTTCGAGATCCAGACAATCCAGAAATCCAAGCAGATCTGAGATAGCATTACGCCCTTTCCAAGGGGTGCTGCCGTGAGCCGAGGTGCCGTAGGCTTTGACCGTGGCGGTATTTCCGTCAGAGCCGGCTTCCAGGGTGACATGAGCGCCGGTATCTGTATTCCAGGCATTCAGAAGGTCTTCGGAAGGCTTGTAATTTTCCAGGACAGCCTCCGCGTAGTCGGGCACCATATTGGGGCGGTTCCCCCCCCTCAGGCTGACGAGGCGCATTCCGCCGTCGCTGAGGTGCTCTTTAAAAGTTTTGACCAGGTCGAAGACAAGAATACCCATTTCACCGTGGATCGCAGGAAAATCCGCATCCGGGGAAAATGCAACAGTGGGGGCTTCTTCATGTTGTTTATAGTAGTCCATACAGCCCCAGCCGCTTTCTTCATCTGTTCCAAAAATGAGACGAACGCGCTTTGAAAGGGGAAGGCCGCTGTCCCTGACGGCCTTCATAGCATACAAGGCTGCTGCTGCCGGGCCTTTGTTGTCATTGATGCCGCGGCCGTAAATTCGGCCGTCTTCTATGTCTCCGCTATAGGGATCATGGGTCCAGCCGTCGCCTTCAGGCACCACGTCAAGATGGACGAGGATGCCGACCATGTCGCTGCCTTGTCCCATCTCTGCATAGCCTGCGTAATGATCGACATTGCGGGTTTCAAAACCAATCGCATTCGCGGTTTCAAGGGCATGGTTCAGGCATGCATCAATCCCCGGGCCAAATGGCATGTGGGGTTCTTCAGGCATCTTGACGCTCTTGAAACGAATTAATTCCTGGGTCGTCTTGATCAGTTCTTCTTTCATGTTGTCTATGAGTTGATCGAATTGCTGCATGGACAAAGCCCTCCCAATTCAGGTTTTTAGATGAAAGAACTCGGCAGGCGGGCTTGCCGCTGCCGAGTTCATTATACCACTTTTTAATTCAGTCGTTTCTGTAAAATGAGTGCCGTTCGGTTATTCGAACTTGTCATAATAAATGTGCTCTTCCGCCATTTTCTTTTGCCTGAGCAGATCCACCACACCATCGATCATGACCGGGCTGCCGCACAGATAAGCTTCCATGTTGCTGGCGTCTGTAATATACTTTTCGATCAGATCGGTGACACGACCTTTTTCGCCCGTCCAATTATCCTCAGGCCGCGGTCTTGACAGGCAAGGCATAAACGTGAAGTTAGGCAGCTGCTTCTCGATTTCCCTGAGCTCATCCATCATAAAGAGGTCATCCCCGGTTCGCGCCCCAAAGTAAAAGGTCGCTTTCCGTTCGCTCTTGATTTCCACCATGTGCTTCAGAATGGACATTATTGGCGCCATGCCGGTCCCGATCGCCGCCATGACAATCTCCCGGTCGCTCTCATGATAATGGAAATCTCCGAATGGTCCGACTACCGTCAGTTTGTCGCCTTCCTTCAGATATTTGTGGATGAATGTACTGCATTTTCCGTCCTGAATATAGCCGAGGAAGAGTTCCACCTTGTGCTTGTCCACGGGATTGGAAGCGATTGAGTAGGCCCTGTAGAGCTCTTCATCATTTTCTTTATAGATCGGCGTCAGAATCTGGATATACTGGCCCGGCTTAAAATTGATTTCGTTTTCCTCGGGCAGCGTAAGCCCCACATGCATGATGGTAGGTGTCAAAAGCTTCAGCATGTCGACCTTATAGTCGTATTGGCGGACATTGAAGAGCTCTTCAGGGATCTTGATTTTGATGTTTTCCTTGACCTTGCACTGGCATGCCAGCCGGATCCCTTTCTGTTGCTCCGCGGGTGTCACATAACCGGCTTCCGTAGGCAAAAATTGTCCGCCGCCTTCCAACACCTCAACTTTGCAGTAACCGCAGCTCCCTTTGCCGCCACAGGCAGAAGGGATAAAGATCTCCTCATCCACCAAGGTCGACAATAACGAACTGCCGCCGTCTACTTTGTATTCTTTTTCGTCGTTGATAATCAAGGTCATTTCGCCATAGTTGCCGATGGTCTTATTCGCTATGGAGAGAAGCAGTGCGAGCGCCCCTGAGATGCCGGATACCGAGAGGACGCTGATTATAATTTCATTCATGTTGGAAGCGCCTCCCTTCTATTGAATTTGAACGATACCCGAAAAACCGATAAAGGCCAGTGCCATGATCCCTGTGATGATCAGCGTGATCCCGGCGCCTTCAAGACCTTTCGGCAGTGGGTTGTTCTTGATTTTTTGCCTTATGCCCGCGAGGGTGACAATAGCCAGTGTCCAGCCCAATCCTGACCCTACGCCGAAGGCCATGGACTGCAGGAGCGTATAGTCGCGGATGACCATGAAGAGCGACACGCCTAGAATTGCACAGTTGACTGTAATCAGAGGCAGGAAGATTCCCAGGGCATAATACAGGGTCTGGAAATAGCGGTCAATGATCATTTCGACCAATTGCGTAAAGGCAGCAATGACGATAATGAAGATGATGAACCTCAGGTACTCAAGTCCAAGGGGAACTAGAAGCCAGTGGTAGACCATCCAGTTAAGCAGTGTTGTGAAGGTCAAAACAAAGGTCACAGCCTGTCCGAGGCTGAGGGATGTCTTGATTTCGCTGGAGACCGCAATGAAGGAACACATGCCGAGGAAGTTTGACAGAATCATGTTGTTTGTAAAAATGGCGGCGAAAAAGATGACGATAGGATTGATTTCACTCATGCTTTAGCGCCTCCTTTTTCAGCGGCTTTCGTATCCCTGTTTGTATCCGGGAACATATTCTTGGTGACCCAGATCAGGATGCCCAGCATGAAGAACGCGCCTGGAGGCATAATCATCAGGGTCCAGTCCACCCACCAGCTGCCCAGAATTTCGATGCCAAACAGGGAACCAAAACCGAGCAGCTCGCGGAAGAACGCGATGACGAGGAGCACGATCGCATAACCTGCACCCATAAACAAACCATCCAGGAAGGACAGGTGGGGCGGGTTGTTCTGTGCGTAGGCCTCGCAGCGGCCCATGATGATGCAGTTGGTGATGATCAGTCCGACATAAGGACCAAGTGCGGTACTGATTTCAGGCTGATATGCTTTCAGGAAAATGTCGACAATAATAACGTAGACCGCAATGATGAAGGTCTGGACCATCATGCGGATATGCTTTGGCGTAAACTGACGGATCAGGGATACGGTCAGTGAAGAGAACGCTGTGACGAACATCAGGCCCAGACCCATGATCAGGGAGTTCATCATCAGGTTGGTGACGGCCAGTGAAGAGCAGATGCCCAGAATTTGGCGGAAGACGGGGTTGTCTTTCCACAACCCTACTATTGCGAGTTTTTTGACATTGGAAGCCATACTATGCACCACTCCTTTCTGCCTGGAGAATGCGTTCAATACTGCTGTCGATCAGCTTGCGGATTGCGTCGGAAGTCAGCGTGGCGCCGGAGATGGCATCTGCATTGCCGCCGTCTGCGGGCTTGTAGATGACGACGCGGCCGCCATCCTCAGGGATTGGCATGTCTCTGAACTGCTCTTTATACCAGCTCTCGTCGATCCGACCTCCAAGTCCCGGTGTCTCAGAGTGAGAGACAAAATCGACACCCAGGATCTTGTCATACTCTGGAGAGACTGCGATATAGCCTTTGACACTGCCCCAAAGTGCAGCACCATTCATAGGGAACACATAACCGATCAGACTGTCGCCCTGGCGCGCTTCGTAATACTCAAGATCACCGAGGGACGCAGGCGTAATCATAGCATCATAAGTGCTGACAACGGCGTTGTCGTCCTCGGGATCCACTTCGACGTCCAGAACATAAAGAATGGTGCGCTGCACCTTGAGCGCTTCGAGATCTGCTATGCGCTCCTTGGTGGCGTCGTTCATCAGGGCGAGCGCCAGTGTCAGCACAGAGGTCAGTGCGATCATGGCCAACGTAGGGTAGAGAATTTGTTTGGTGTTCTTTTTCTTTTTAGCCAATTTTTTCGCCCCCGTTTCCAGGCTTGGCAGACTTTCTGCCCTTCAAATACTTGACGAGTTCGTCCAGGATTGGCGCGAAAGTGTTTCCAATCAGAATGGCGAACATGATACCGCCGGCGAAGAGCGCGAAGCCACGGATAATCACTGTGACCGCGCCTATCAGAACGCCGTAGATCCATTTTGCCTCAACGGATTTTGGGCTGGAAATTGGATCTGTAGCCATAAAGACAGTACCGAAAAGAAGGCCGCCTGAAAAAAGACCGAAAAGCGGATGGGGCACTTGAGAGACGCCCATGGCAAAGAAGGCGGTACTCATAGCCAAATAGCCAAGAAGTACGCCACCCATGGTTTCTTTTGATGCGGTTTTGGTATAAATCAGGTAAATGCCAGCCAGAATGATGAGCACTGCGCTGGTTTCACCCAAGGATCCGCTGACGCGCCCTAAAGCGATATCAACATATTCGGCAAGTTGACCGGTAGATCTGAAAGTGATCAGCGGCGTCGCGGTACTGAGTGCATCCACAGGTGGTGTCAGATAGGTGCCAAACCCGCCGAGAAGGCCGGTGGACGGCATGTTCCACTCAGTTGTCAGGAATTTTGGAAAGGAGACATAGACGAATGCACGTCCGACCAAGGCCGGATTAAAGACGTTGCGGCCAAACCCTCCAAAAGCTTCCTTGCCAAAGACAACGCCAAAGATGATTCCGACGGCAGCAACCCAAAATGGCGTCGCGGGCGGCAGTGTGAGTGCATAGAGAACGGCAGTGACGAATACGGCTTCGGTGACCGGTTTTTTGGACTTTCGCTTAAAAGTCCATTCTGCCAGGGTGCCAAAAAGGACGCTGACTGTAATCAGCAGAAGTGAGCGCCACCCAAAAAAATAGACCGATGCCAGAATGATCGGTGCCAACGCGTACAGGACTTTACGCATCATTGGCTGTTTCATAAATTTGATTCCAAGAATCTCCGACAAAGACGAACCCCCCTCATGATGCTGTATAGGCCATATATATCCATAACAAAAACGATTAAAACATTCTTACTATTGGATTATGATATAATTATACTTGAGTTTTCATGTTGGATTATTGAAGAAAAAGCTGACCCTTGGCAGAGGTCGGCATGAAACGCTTGCATAGATATGGGAAAACGGGGTGGCACAAGGTGAACAAGTTAAGAACGGCACTGGAAGAGTGGATCCGGGAGGAGGCGCTGGTCAAAGGAACACTGAGCGGGAAGAAAACTAACTCAGAGATTGTCAAGGTCATTGTCAAGCCGGTTAAACTCAAAGCCGGAATACGATTTCAATTTGAGTATCATGAAAAGAATAAAGTGGTCCACAAGAATCTTGATCGGTCTGAAGCACTGGACGAGATCGAGGTGCTGATGCAGACCAGGTTTAAACAGCTGGATCTCAAGACTTCAAGGGCGGATGTCAAGCTGTTTTTGAATTCCGGTGACGATTGTCGCGTCCTGGTGAAAAAGCTCGACGACCGGAAGGGCGAGCGCGTTGTAGATTTAAGTCACAATCGGCAAAAAAACTACATCCTGGAGGAAGGCGTTCCCGTGGATTACTTAGTCCACCTGGGTGTTCAAACGTCTGAAGGAAAAGTCGTCAAGAGCAGGTATGACAAATTCAGGCAAATCAATCGATTCCTCGAATATGTGGAGGACATTCTCAAAGTTCTGCCCAAAAGGGACAGGCCGCTCAGAATTGTCGATTTTGGATGCGGAAAGGCCTATCTGACTTTTGCCATGTACGATTTCTTTACTCGAAAACTTGGCCTTGAAGTGTCTATAATAGGTCTGGATCTCAAGGCGGATGTCGTCGCTTTCTGCAATAAGACGGCAGCGGCACTGGGGTATGAGGGCCTTCGTTTTGAGGTCGGCGACATACGTGATCATGATGAACAAGGCGCAGTGGATCTGGTAGTGACGCTGCACGCTTGTGATACAGCTACGGACGAAGCCATTGTAAAGAGTATAGGCTGGAAAGTCGCGGCACTGCTCAGTGTTCCATGCTGCCAGCATGAGCTGCATGACAGACTTCAGAATGAATCGCTGGCACCTATTCTCAAACACGGCATTCTGCGCGAACGGATGACGGGGATTGTGACGGACGCCTATCGCGCCATAGTTATGGAAACCCTCGGCTATGAGGTTCAGATCCTCGAATTTATCGATATGACACATACGCCGAAAAATCTTCTGCTGAGAGCGACTCGCCGCGACCGCAAAGGGGATGAGAGCAAAGAGCGGCCGTCAGCGGCGGATTGGAGCGAGGTTGACGCTTTTGAGAGAACCTTTGGGCTTGGGAATACCTATCTCAGGACACGGTGCGAAAGTGTTCAAGAATTAACGGGCAAATGAACTTGATGTATACTGTATACAAAAATCTAAAATTTATTTTCGTTCAGAGGCTTTAAATTTTAAAAGCGTTGATATGACACGGTTATAGCGGTATGAATAATTGTATACAATTTAACAAACAGCGTTGACAGAGTGTATATTGTATACTATACTGGGTTATGAAAACCAAAACATTTCACACAAACAGTTAGGAGGCAAGTTGTCGATGAGTAAGAAAGTCATGAAAACCATGGACGGCAACACCGCGGCTTCATATGTCGCATATGCGTTTACTGAAGTTGCGGCCATTTATCCAATCACGCCATCTTCAAC
>Ga0302240_1000841_pt1 | contig 27719 bp, 27 predicted proteins | sample AAG_UR_His_MG_FD_193538 | JGI IMG/M metagenome (GOLD analysis project Ga0302240, IMG submission 193538) | Enriched activated sludge microbial communities from anaerobic digester in WTTP, New Holstein, Wisconsin, United States - AAG_UR_His | ecosystem: Engineered > Bioreactor > Anaerobic >... | reverse complement strand
TAGTGCGCCCGGCATGGGCGATAACTTGGTGGTGCAAGTCCACTACGCGCTCGGTAGCAGGAAGCGTTAGCTGAAGGCAAGGGCGTCCATCGCGAGGTGGAGTCTGAAGGAAGCCGGAGGCAAAGTCCCGGGCCGACGAACAGAAACCGCATACTGAGGCCGGTACAGGGTGGATGAGTTTGCTATGCAAAACAAAGTCCCATGCTACCCGAACCCTTGCTGGTAAATGCGGCGGCTATATGGGATGAAGGTTATCGCTCTTACCCGGGGAGATCTCACGGACGTGGAGTAGGAAGAGTCCGAAACACGGAGTAAAGCTTGCCGTGAGAAGTCAGCAGAGGCCATAGTACCAGAATTTTTTTTCTGGGAAGGGCTGAACAATCGTAAGTCTCAAGTAAAGGCCGGAAGGAGGCTGGAGTGTTGAAAGCAGAAAACCGAAAGGGCTGCCCGCAAAGGGATGGCGTGGAACGCAAAGAGTATGCAGGAGCGCAGAGCTTCAGCGCTCGGGAAAGCAAAGAAAGAGGCGGTGCAAATGATCTGCTGGAAAGGATTCTGGAAAGGGGGAACCTGAACAGAGCCTATAAGCAGGTCAAGCGTAACCACGGAGCGCCTGGAATCGACGGTATGACCGTTGAGAAGGCGCTGTTGTGGCTCAGGGAAAACCGGGACGAACTCCTGCAAAGCATACTGGAAGGCAGCTATAAACCAAACCCAGTGCGACGCAAGGAAATCCCGAAACCTGATGGCGGGGTGCGGAAACTGGGGATTCCCACGGTGGTAGACCGTGTCATCCAACAAGCCATTGCCCAGAAGCTACAACCGATCTATGAACCACTCTTCTCGGATGGAAGCTACGGCTACCGCCCGAAAAGAAGCGCACAACAAGCCATACAAAAGGTGAAGAATTACACGGAACAGGGATATGGGTATGCAGTCGAAATAGACCTGTCAAAGTACTTCGACACCCTGAACCACGAACTGCTCCTGAACCTCCTGCGCAGGCAGATCCATGACGAACGGGTAACCCTGCTCATTAAGAAATATCTAAAGAGTGGCGTCATGGAAGGTGGTACATTTACAAGAACCGAGGAAGGATCGCCTCAAGGTGGACCTTTGTCACCACTGCTTAGCAACGTTTACCTGAATGAATTCGACCAGGAAATGGAGCGCCGTGGCGTGAAGGTGATCCGTTATGCGGATGACATCGTGGTGCTTGCCAAAAGCAAGCGAGCTGCAGGTCGTCTCTTGGAAAGTTGCCGGAGGTATCTGGAGGGAAAACTGAAACTGAAAATGAATGCCCAAAAGAGCAAGGTCGTCAGTGTGCTGGCAATAAAACACTTTAAATTTCTTGGCTTTTGCCTTGGGAAGAACAAGAAAGGCGTCTATATACGCGCCCATCGGGAATCCCTGGCGAAGGCAAAACGGAAACTGAGGCAACTGACCCGCCGAAATCAGGGCAGAAATGTGCGCATGGTCATGGAAAACGTTAAAAGCTTCATCCGTGGGTGGCTCGGTTATTACTATGTAGCCGACATAAAGCGGACGCTGATGAGTTGGAACGAGTGGTTGAGGCGGAGGCTTCGGATGTACATCTGGAAACAATGGAAGAAGCCAAGAACCAGAATCATGAATCTAAAGAAACTGGGTATTCCGGAGTGGCAGGCATACCAGTGGGGCAATACCCGTCTGGGCTACTGGCGAATTGCCGGAAGTGCCGTACTCAATCGTTCCATTACAAATGAAAAGCTCGCACTGGCCGGGTATTATGACTTCCCGGCTCAGTACGAGCAATTACGCTTAATGCACTCAAGCGGTTGAACCGCCGTATACCGAACGGTACGTACGGTGGTGTGAGAGGACGGCTACTCAACTAATGGGTAGCCTCCTACTCGATTGGTTTAAGAATTTACATGGGACTTGGTGCTATGCCTGACAAGCCTCTTCATACTCAGAGACGAGCTCATCCATGACGATCTGTACTGTCGAGATCTTATCGAGTTTGAAGGCGTTGTGCCCGGCAAAAACCAGACCTTTATCGACTTCACCCGTCACTGCTTCAATCAGTTTTTTGGTGATACAGAATGGCGTTGTGCCGGGATCGCAGTGGCTGAGGCAGCGGGTGCAAGCGGTTACCGGAATGCGCCCGGCTTCAAGGCTGCGCGTCATGTCATTGCGGATCGCGCGGCCGGGGAGTCCCACGGGACTCTGAATAATCACCACGTCTTCTTCCGTAGCGTCCAGATACATCTGCTTAAAGGCGTCGTCTGCGTCACATTCTTCCGTGGCGACGAATCGTGTGGAGATCTGAACGCCGGCAGCGCCCATATCCAAGGCTTTTTTGATGTCAGCGCCACTGAAAATGCCGCCTGCGGCGATGACCGGAATAGGTTTTTGATAACGGTCCGCAAAAGATTTTACGGCTGCCAATACTTCGTCAACCAAGGTGTAGAGGTCTTTTGCGGTGCCTTCCAATTCTTCGCGGGAGAAGCCGAGGTGACCGCCGGCGAGAGGGCCTTCCACAATAATGGCGTCCGGAACGACCTGATAGCGTCGGTCCCATAACTTAAGCAGCGTTTCTGCAGCTTTGCCGGAAGAGACAATTGGTGCGAATTTGGTCTTTGTGCCCTGAACGAATTCGGGGAGGTTCTTAGGCAGACCCGCGCCGGAAATAACGAGATCGATGCCTTCTTTGACGGCTTCCTTAACAAACTCTGTATACTCTCGGGTCGCTGTCAGGAAGTTGATGCCGATAATCCCATTGGGGCTCAGTTCTCTTGCTTTTCTGATTTCGTTGCGAATCCCTCTAAGGTTAGCTTCCAAAGGGCTGGTCCAGAAATCAGGCTCTTTGAACCCGGGCTGAGCACCGGAAATAACGCCGACGCCTCCGGCGTTCGCTACGGCAGCCGCCAGTCTGGACATGGAAACGCCAATGCCCATACCGCCCTGAATGACAGGCAGGCGTGCTTCGAGATCCCCAATTTTCAGGGTTGGCAGATTCAATACAATCACACTCCTTATAAAAAAAGGACCAGCGGTTGCCGACCCTACATGTAGACGATTTCAGTTTCCAACTCTAAATATAGGTTAAAAGTCGTTAAAAGTCAATGATAGATATTAGTATCTGGTATCAAATCTTAAAATAAAAACCCGCGGGACCCTTTAATGATCAAGGTCTCCACGGGTGATTCCGCCATATTCTTTGCAGTTTCAGGTCGTTTTTCTCCGGCGAGCATAAGTTCTGACATATTTCCCTACGGTTGAGGAGACAATGAGTCCGCTGGCGATAGCGACCGCAATCATGAACGACTCTGAGCCTTTGGAAACCGCTTCGGTAAAATTCTGCAGCATGATCGACTCCATGGTATAGAAAATCCCGTACCCGGGCACGAACGGGATGATGCCCGGAATGATGAATATTGTGGCGGGTTTTCGGAAATGGTTTGCGAGGAGTTCACCGATCAGACCAACGGTGACGGCGCCTGCGAAGTTTGCAAAAATGGTGGTGCCCCCAAGCTGAATGATCAGTGTATAGAGCATCCAGCCCAGCGCTCCGTTTAAGCTGGCTGTGATCAGGTGCCGCCTCGGAATATTGAAGATGACCGCGAAGCCCAAGGTGGCCAGGAAGGAGGTCAAACCGCTGGTGAACAGAGTCATGGCATCAACCCCCCAAGCAGTAATCTCGCGCCGTTTAGCGTGACGGCGACACCCAGGACCAGAGCGACCGAAATGACAATGGCCTCGGAGGTTCGTGACATCCCTGAAACGTAATCACCGGAAATGGAATCTCTGACGGCGTTTGTGATAGCGACACCAGGCACCATGGTCATGATGGCACCTATGATTATGATGTTCATATCCACCTGGATCCCCAGGAGGACGCATAATACGGAAAAAGCTATAGACGCGGCTGCTGCAACCACGCCGCCGAAGATATTGCGCATAAACAGGCTTGCGTCGAGGGCGAAAAGGAACTCTGTGACCGCGGTGGTGATGACAGAAGCGATCATGGCGCCTCCAAACTCCACGAAACCGCCATTATACATCAGAGTGAAAAAGCTGCTGCCCACCCCGGCGAACAAAAGTCGGGTCCACAAATTATACTGTGAGGATTTCTTAATGTCGTTCAGCTTGATTTTAGCCTCGGCAACACTCATGTCGCTGGCCGAGAACTCCCGGCTTAGATCATTCACCCTGGTGATTCTCATCAGGTCAATTCCAATGCGTTTATTCCTTTCAATGTGGCTAAACAGCTCATTCTCATATTCGATAGATAAAAAAATGGCCGTAGGAATCACAAAGGCCTGAATATTGCTGACACCCCTTGAACTGAGAATATGCTCAACGGTACTTTCAGCCCGGTAGGTTTCCGCACCGTTCTCCAGCAGGACTCGACCCGCCAGAGAAGCAAAGAGAAGCAACTCGTTTATTTCGTAGCGTTCCAGAGCGGGCACCTCCTCAGAAATTTTTTTGATATGTTCGTGTTTTGGCGCCGCCTCTTTTGAAACTTCTGAGATGCATTGTTTGAGGCGCTGCGCCAGTATGTAACAGGGTTCGAAGTGTGATAAACTGTAGTCATCAGATCGACACCCGGAAGGCCCGCATGACAGACTCCAAACACCACTGCGTTAACCCCATTATGTCATGATTGGTTTAGCGGATGCAATAGTCAGTTAACAGCATAAGTCATTTCAAGAAAGAGGGTTTGGCCGATGGTTCCCAATCCGCCAACAAAGCATAAGCGCATCTTTGGACTTGAAAGAAACATCTTTTTTATTGGACTCACCAGCTTTCTCACGGATACAACAACCAAGATGATCTATGCGGTCATGCCGCTCTTCTTGATGTCCTTGGGTGCCACCAAAACCGAATTGTCGCTTATTGAAGGGATCGCAGAGAGCACTGCGTCGGTTCTGAAAGCGCTTTCAGGCTGGTGGAGTGACAAAATCAGAAAAAACAAACCCTTTATGCTTGTGGGGTATTTGTTCACTGCGATCTTATCCCCGCTGTTCGCTTTCGCGGCTTCGCCATTTCAAGTGCTGGGCATCCGGTTTGCCGAACGGGTTGGAAAGGGCATTCGCACTGCCCCCAGAGACAGCCTGATCGCTGCCTCCACAGAAGAAGGCGAGAGGGGAAAGGGCTTTGGCTTTCACAAAGCCATGGATAACAGCGGCGCGATCCTCGGTCCGCTACTTGCGGCAGGGGTACTGCTTCTGTATCCAGGGGATTATCGCAAAGTCTTCATATTCGCTGGAATTCCTGCAGCTTTCGGTGTTGTCTCCATTCTGGCCTTCGTCAAGGAGAGAAGGCAGACAGAAGCGCATAAGCTTGGAAAGATCCAACTTCGGGATTTTTCGGGTCGCTATTACGCGTTTTTGGGGATTGTGTTTCTATTCACCCTCGGAAATTCAACGGATGCCCTGCTTCTCGTCAAAGCGGGCGATCTGGGGGTGCGGGCGCAGTGGATCCCAATGCTCTATCTGGTCTTTAACAGCGTCTCGGTGCTCTTTTCGGTACCGGCCGGGATGCTCTCAGACCGGATCGGCAGAGAGCGATTGATCATTGCCGGTTATCTGCTTTATGCAGGGATTTATTTTGGGTTTGGCCAAGTGGTCAAACTTCCTTCGGTCGTATTGCTTTTTGCGCTCTACGGACTGTATAGCGCCTTAACGGACGGGACACAAAAGGCGCTGGTTTCAGATCTTGTCAGACGAGACGTACGCGGGACTGGCCTGGGACTTTACAACAGTCTGGTTGGGATCACGCTGCTGCCGGCCGGTCTGATCGCGGGTCTTCTCTATGACCGCGTGGACAATCAGGCACCGTTTTATTTTGGCGCAGGTATGGCACTGCTGGCAGCGCTGCTCATGATAGGGTTTTACGTGTGGTTCAGCCCTGAGAAGAACAGGAGAAACGCGGTTTAAATCTCAAGTTGTCTTTGCGGCGGTCATTTGTAGGGTAAACGTCGACTTAGAAAAAACTTTACATTCGAAATTTCTGTGATAAAATTTCCTTGGATGGCAGCCCTCGTGCGCCATACCCTTTGTGAACAAACAGAAATTCTGGGAAAGACCTCAAAACTGCTCAGAGCCAGCGCGGCCAGAGACAGACATCGTGATTCAATCGCCTTTTTTGGCGTGCGGCTCGTCCTGTTCTGGGGCGGGTCATTTTTGTGTTTTTGGGTAAGAATGATTCAAAGAAGGAAATTGGTGTCAGCGGCCTTTGGCCTGTCGACCCCCAGTTTCACTTTTATGAAAGGATGAGTGCTCCATGAGGATCGGGATCATAGGTGCAGGCAAGGTTGGAACGTCCTTTGGTCTTTTTTTGAAGGATCGGGGCGAGACCATCACAGGATACGCCAGCAGGACTTACGGTTCTGCCTGTGCAGCCGCTGCGCTGACGGACAGCAAGGCTTTTCTGGATCCTTTGGAACTGATCCGGGACTCGGAGCTCATTTTTCTCACGGTGGTGGATGATCAAATAGAACCACTGGCAGCGGAATTGGCAGAAAGACTTGCCAAAAGCAGCCCGCGACGCGATCCTGGGGCTTCATACCACCCTATCTTCGTCCATATGAGCGGTGCCCATAGCGTTTTAGCACTCGACACGCTGGCGGCCGCCGGTTTTGAAACGGCAACGCTGCACCCGCTGCAATCGGTGTCGGAAATTGAGCGAGCCAGAAACGCCTTCGGGGAGTCGCTGTTTTCAGCGGAAGTGATGCCGGGAGGCGGCTTTGAGGGTTGGCTGGCGACCATCGGCATAAGCTTTGTAAGGATTGAGGCGGAGAACAAAGCGCTGTACCACGCCGGGGCGGTATTTGCCTCAAATTTCGTCGTGACCTTGCTGGATGCAGCGATTCAATTGTTTGAACAGGTTGGTTTTACCGAGGAAGAGGCCAGACGAGGGCTGATGCCGCTGGTATACGGGAGCGTGGACAATGTGGCGCGCTCAGGGGCGGAGAAGGCACTGACGGGGCCGGTCGCCAGAGGAGATGTCGCCACGGTGGCAAAGCATCTTGAGGCGCTGGAGGCTCTCGATGCCATGGATGTTCTGAACACCGGAACCTTACCTGAAACAGCGGTGCTTTACAAGTCCCTTTCCGAGGCAACGCTGTCGCTGGCAATGAGATGCAAATTGACCAAGGATCCGGGGGCAGCGGCCGAGCTCAAGGCCTTGCTCGCGAAGGAGGATGCCAAGCATGAAAGATAAAAAATTTACAGTCCGAGATTTCAAGGCATTTAAGGCGCGCGGCGAGAAAATCGCCATGCTGACCGCCTATGATTACAGCATGGCCAAACTGCTGGATGATGCCGGCGTAGACAGCTTGTTGGTCGGAGACTCCCTGGGCATGACCATGCTGGGCTATGAAAATACCCTGCAAGTGACTATGGAGGACATGATCCATCACACCAAGGCCGTGCGCAGAGGAACGAAAAACGCCTTTCTCATTGCGGACATGCCATTTCTCTCGTATCACATCACGGTTGAAGAGGCAGTACGAAATGCCGGGCGCTTCGTTCGGGAGGCGCTGGTGGACGCGGTGAAAATCGAGGGCGGGGTCGAGATGGCGGAGACCATCAGGACCATTGTCAGGGCACAGATTCCGGTCGTTGCACACATTGGGCTGACACCGCAGTCGGTGAATGTGTTTGGTGGTTTCAAAGTGCAGGGCAAAAGCCTGGATCAGGCGAAAAAGCTGATTGAGGATGCGCTGGCGGTTCAGGAAGCCGGGGCGTGCGCGATTGTACTTGAATGCATCCCTGCGAAGCTGGCAAAGGTGATCAGTGAAAAACTTGAAATTCCGACCATTGGCATTGGCGCCGGCGCGGACTGTGACGGTCAGGTGCTGGTCATCCAGGACATGATAGGCATGTTCAAATCCTTTACGCCGAAATTTGTGAAGCAGTTCGCCAGTGTCGGTGAGCAGATTGAGGCGGCGGCTGAGGCCTATGTCCGCGAGATCAACAGCGGCGCGTTTCCGGGGCCGGAGCACACCTTCGGCATAGAGGACGAGGTGCTCGAGAAGCTCTACTAGCAGAGCCAAAGGCTTTTTTGCCGATGGTGCCGGTTCTTCAAAAGTTGAAGCAAACTGAAATTCAGGCCTGATAGGCCCCTTAAATTGGAGGAATACCAACATGGAAGTGGTTAAAAACCCCCGCGCCTTGACACAAACGCTGAAGGCGTTGAAAAAAGAAGGAAAATCTGTAGGTCTGGTGCCTACTATGGGCTACCTGCACGAAGGCCATTTGTCCCTGGTGAGGGAGGCGCGCCGGAATAATGACATCGTCGTCGTCAGCATTTTTGTGAATCCGACACAATTTGGACCCAATGAGGATCTGGCCAGCTATCCCCGTGATTTTGAGCGGGATGCGGCGCTGCTGGATCTCGAAGGTGTGGATTTCATCTTCGCGCCTGAGGCGGAAGACATGTATCCGTCCGGTTACGCCACCTACGTGGACGTGGAGGGCGAATTGACCGGCAGACTCTGCGGTGCCAGCAGACCGGGACATTTTCGCGGCGTCGCGACGGTGGTCAGCAAATTGTTTAATATTGTCGCCCCGGAACGCGCCTATTTTGGAATAAAGGATGCCCAGCAGGTCGCTGTTATCCGGCGCATGGCCATGGATCTCAATTTCGATCTTGAAATTGTGGCGTGCCCAATTGTGAGAGAAACCGACGGTCTTGCACTCAGCTCCCGAAATGTCTACCTGAGCGAGACCAAACGGACGGACGCGTTGGTGCTGTCACAAAGTCTCTTCATGGCCAAGGCTCTGATTGAGGCAGGAGAGCGCAGCGCGGAGGCTGTTCGCAGGGCTATAGCGGAGCGCATAGGTGCTGTGTCTTCTGCTGTGATTGACTACATTGAGATTGTGGATGCTATGACCTTGGCACCGGTAGAAGTCTTGTCAGGGAAAATCCTGATCGCGCTGGCGGTCAAAGTGGGAAAACCAAGGTTGATTGACAACCTTCAGATTGAGGTGAATTAAGATGATGCTCAATATGTTCAAAGCAAAAATTCACAGGGCAACGGTCACGGAGGCCAACCTGAATTATGTTGGCAGTATTACCATAGACAAGTTGTTGCTCGAGGCTTCCGGTATTTTGCCAGGTGAGCGGGTACAAATTGTCAATAACAATAATGGTGCGCGCCTGGAGACTTATGTCATTGAGGGTGAGGCTGGTTCCGGCGTCATTTGTCTGAATGGCGCCGCTGCAAGACATGTCCATGTAGGCGATAACGTTATCATCATTGCCTATTGCTGGATAGACGCGGAAGAGGCGAAGACCTTCAAGCCATCTGTCGTCTTCGTCAATGATAAAAATGCCATCAGCGAAATTACAGATCATGAGACCCATGGAGAGATTATGTAAAGCTGTGACGTGCACAAACAAAAGTGTTCCCGCCCTTCGGAGAGCTTGCTCTCAGGAGGGTGGGAACACTTTTGTTTGTATAGGGCGCAGCCCGATACCGAAGTGCAGCCTGCGGCCGCGCGCAGCGAGGCTGTGGGCGAAGCGAGGTGCACGTCGGTTGTGTGAGAAAGTGTATTACAAAAAAAGGCGCAGCCCGATACCGAAGTGCAGCCTGGCGAAACTCGGTGCCAGACACCGAGTTTCTTCCAAAAAATGAAAAAGGGCCTAATCTGGCCCTTTCTATCATTAGTGCGGGTGTTTAATTTCCTGGTGTTCATGAGGGTGCTCGTGACTGTGTTCATGTTTGTCTTCATGATCCCGATCCCTGGCGCAATCACGGGCAGTGCCCACCAGGATGTCGAGAGCGTGCTCCAGGGACTGCAGCAGGACCTCGAGATTTTCCGCGACGGCCTTTGGGCTTCCTGGAAGGTTTACAATCAGCGTTCTGCCCCTGATTCCGGCTGCGGCGCGCGAGAGCATGCCGCGGGGCGTGATCTCCATGCTGCGTCGGCGCATGGCCTCAGGGATGCCTGGGACTTCCCTGTCAATAACATCTTTTGTTGCCTCAGGCGTAAAATCTCTCGGAGAAAAGCCCGTGCCGCCGGTGGTCAGAATGAGGTCAATCTCCCCTGAGTCACTGAGGCGTCTTAAATGCGCCGCGATTTCATCCCGTTCATCCGCCACGAGGACTGATTCGGCGATCTCGTAGCCTTCTGACTGCATTGTGGCTCGGATCAGGTCGCCGCTGGCGTCTTCGCGTTCGCCCTTGGCGCCTTTATCACTGGCGGTCAAAACGGCTATGCGATATGCGGTTTTTGTAGACATAAAAAGCCCCCTTAAAAGTAGAATAGCTTGATTGACCGAAAGTGTGGCATGTGAAACCTATAAACTTTATTATATTATACCTCATGGGTGCGGTATTTTGGGCGTTTTAATATGATCATAATGAGCTCTGAAATTGACGGAATTGAGGCGGTCAATAAAATTTTGTCATCTATTGACAATAATTCGCTATGTTTTTTAGAGAATAACGCCTTTACATTCAAGGCAACCTATAATAAAATTCTATTAATGACAAAGGTGTCATAGTAAAAGATGATGCAGACGAGGGGAGTCGGCGTCATCAGGCTTAAGCCGCTGACACTGAGTTCCGTCCTAATCATTCAAGGAGGTCCGCCCATGAAGCCCATTCGTCCGCTGATCGAAATAGATGAGGCTAAGGCCATCATACGCAATTGTTTTTCTGAGCGTCCGGTCAAAACAGAACGCGTGACCCTGTTTGAGGCGTTGGGCAGGTATCTCGCAAGCGATTTGGTGGCGGATCAGGATATGCCGCCATTTGATAAATCTACAGTGGATGGCTACGCAGTAAAAACCGCAGTGATCGCAAAGCAGCTTGAAGCCCCACAGACCCTTATTGAAGGCATGCCAACTCTCAAGTTGATTGGCGAAGTTCTGATGGGTGCTGAAGCGGCGCTGCCTGAAAGTACTAACGAAGATAATTGCGTCTACATCCCGACGGGAGGTTTTTTGCCCGATGGTTATGACGCCGTAATCAAAATTGAAGAGACCGTACTAAACGGTGATCAAATTCTATTCAAAAACTTGGCTAAAACAGATCTTTCACCTACGTTCGATATCCTTCCTCTTCAGCCCGGCAGCAACATCATCCGAAAAGGAGAAGATGTAAGGGCAGGCGAAAAAATCATCAAACGCGGCAGGCGTCTGACCCGCTATGATCTTGGTGTACTTGGCATGCTGGGATTTAATGAAGTTGAGGTCATCGTGCCGCCGAGTCTGTCAATCGCCACAACCGGTGATGAGCTGGTGGACATTGATGCCCCTCTCAGCCCTGGAAAAATCAGGGACATCAACGGCACGGTACTCGCAGGCATAGCCCGGGAGTGGGGGCTTGGACCGGTGAAGCTGACGCGCCTCGAAGATACCTATGAAGCGGTTGAAAATTACATCAAAAGCGAAATCGATCAATGTGATCTTCTGATCACCTCCGGTGGCAGCAGCGTCGGTAAGAAGGACTACATACCGGCAGTTGTTGAAAGTTTGTCGGATGAGGGACTGCTCTTTCACGGCATGAACATCAAGCCCGGAAAACCTATTGGCGTCGCCGCCATGAATGGGAAGCCGATCGTCTTGCTGCCCGGCAATCCCGTTTCAACGGTCGTCGGATTCACTGTGCTTGTCAGTGAATTGATCAACCATTTTGGCTTTGACATTCAGCATCCCTTTTGCTACGCTGAGCTGAAGGAAACCATCGGCCCGGAAGATGGGCGGACGACCTTTCACATGGTCAGACTCACCGAAGGTGAGGGCGCAATGACGGCCATGCCGCTCAGGGGTAAATCCGGCCTGATCACTTACATTGCGAACGCGGACGGCTATGTCGTAGCGCCGCTTGAAGGCGGTTCGGTTGAGGCTGGCGAGCAGGTCAAGGTGTTCTTGCTTTAATGGCTTTGGACCGGGCAAATTTGACTGCTTGAGCACCGGAGTAATGAGATGGGAGGTGTCCTGTGCAGGACGCTTATGGAAGAACTATACGCTATTTGAGAATATCGGTGACAGACCGCTGCAATTTGCGCTGTCGTTATTGCATGCCTCCATCAGGGATGCCCACGAAGCTGGATCATGACAAAATTTTAAGAAACGAGGAAATTGTCGAAGTAGCCCGCGTAGCCGCAAGCCTGGGCATTGACAAAATCCGCTTGACGGGCGGGGAACCTCTGGTCAGAAAGGGCATCGTCGAGCTGGTGGCGGAGCTCGCGGCCATACCAGGCATCAAGGACCTGGCCATGACGACTAACGCCGTGATGCTGGACACCCTGGCAGAACCGCTGAAGGCGGCGGGACTGAGGCGCATCAACGTGTCGCTGGACACCCTGAATCCGGAGCGCTTCAAGGAAATGACACGGGGCGGAGACCTCAGCCGGGTGATGAAAGGTCTCGAAGAGGCTGAGCGCGTAGGCATATGGCCTATCCGCGTCAACAGTGTTCTGATTGGCGGGGAGAACGAGTCTGAGATTCGGGAAATGGCGGAGCTCACGCGAAGCAAAGGTTATGATGTTCGGTTTATTGAGCTGATGCCTATAGGCGAGGCCGCAGCCTGGACGGAAGAGCATTTTATTTCCACGGACCGGGTTCTGGAGATCCTCCCTGAATTGGTACCGGACATAGCAAAGGCCCATGACGGACCGGCGCGCTATTTCAGATTACCGGGGGCAAGTGGCCGGATTGGCCTGATTCAGCCTATTTCCTGCAACTTTTGCGCGGATTGTGACCGCATCCGTTTGACGGCAGACGGCAAAATTAAGCCTTGCCTGCATTCTGACAAAGAGATTGATTTGCTCGCAGCCCTGCGTGCCGGTGAGGACCTTGCTCCTATCATCCGAGAGGCCGTCGGGTTGAAACCGGAAAAGCACCACATGGAAGAAAGCGATTATGTGCCAATAGTTCGCGGCATGTACAAAATAGGAGGATAACATGGCAAAAATCAGATCCGTCAACATCAGCGAAAAGAAGGGCACAATCAAAACGCCCATTGAATCCGGACGTTTCGAGCTCAACCTGGGACTGGTGGGCGACGCGCACAGCGGTTCATGGCACAGAATGGTCAGTCTTCTGGCTGAAGAGAGCATTGAAAAGGTCCGCCAGATGGGTCTTCCGGAGCTTAAAGCCGGCGATTTCGCCGAAAATCTGACGACAGAGGGGATAGTCCTCCATACCCTTCCTATTGGTACCCAGCTGCGGATTGGTCAGACGCTTATGGAGGTCACCCAGATTGGCAAGGAATGCCACGCAGGGTGCGAGATCCGCAATAAGGTTGGAGACTGTGTCATGCCGCGGGAGGGGATCTTCTGCAGGGTGCTTGAGGCAGGGGACGTTACAGCGGGCGACGACATAGTGGTAGAGACCGAGGGATTAAAAAGACTTTAACGGAAAGAGGAAAATGGGGTTATTGGAAGATGGAAACCGACTTCCGCCCACATTCTCCTCTTTTCTTTTATTGGCGTACCCGGCTCAACCTATGGTAAAATTAAACCGGCAAAATCATCTCTTTAAATCTGGAGGTCAACATGACTGAATATAATATGAATTTTGAGTACTACGAAAACCGTGCCGCAGAAGTGACCGGCAAGCTGTTGGAAAAACTGGGTGCTCAAGAGGTCAGAACCATGGCACCGCTGTGTGAGCTTACGAGCTTTAAAATTGGCGGACCTGCCGATTTGTTGATAGAACCCGCTTCAGTGGAACATGTCGCCGCTGCACTGGGGCTGCTTAGAGCTAATACATACCCCTTCATGGTCATTGGCAACGGAAGCAATCTCCTGTTCTCGGACAAAGGGTATCGGGGAGCTATTCTGAGAATTGCGGACAACCTGACGCGTGTTGAGATCGAGGAGACACAGGTGACAGCTGAGGCAGGCATTTTGTTGTCAAAACTGGCGAGCCAGTTCCTGGAAAGTGAACTCGCCGGCTTCGAATTTGCTTCCGGCATACCGGGCACTTTAGGTGGCGCAGTCTACATGAACGCCGGCGCCTATGACGGTGAAATGAAAGATGTTGTGGATTGGGCAGAAGTGCTGATGCCTGATGGGAAGGTCGAAAGGCTGACCAACGCTGAACTGGGTTTTTCCTACCGTCACAGCCGGATCATGGAGGCTGGCGGAATTGTCCTTCGTGTTGGTCTTCAGCTGAACCGGGGTATGTATAAGGATATCAAGGCGAAGACAGACGACCTGACCGAAAAACGGACCTCAAAGCAGCCACTTGAAAAAGCCAGTGCCGGCAGTACTTTTAAACGACCGGCGGGGTATTTCGCGGGGAAACTCATTGAGGACGCCGGTCTGAGAGGACTTTCATATGGAAAGGCTCAGGTGAGTCCAAAGCACTGCGGGTTTATTGTCAATAACGGTGGCGCTACGGCAGAGGAAGTGCTCCATCTCATTAATGTCGTCCGGAAAACGGTGCGGGATACCTTTGGGGTCGAACTTGAGCCTGAGGTACGCATTATTCCGGAGATTCCTGAGACTCTGGCTTAGGGTGAGTGGTGGACTGTGGAACCATCGGCAAAATTCTTTTGAAAAGCCGGGAAACCGCATTGTCGCCTCATGAGGAGGGACTGAACGTGATCAGAATTTACGCAGATTATCATACACACACGACTTACAGCGACGGCAAGGGGTCCATTGAGGACAACGTGCGGGCGGCTGTGTCCAGGGGCCTGAAAATCCTGGCCATCAGCGACCACGGGCCGCAGCATTTGACTTACGGCATCAAGCGGAAAAAATACGCGGAGATGCGTGGGATCATTGACGAAATGAACGCCAAGTATCCCATGATTCAGACGCTTCTGGGCCTTGAGGCCAATGTCATGGATGCGGACGGGCGGCTGGACGTGGACGAGGGCATGCTGCGCATGGCGGACGTGCTGCTCGCGGGTTACCATTTTGGAAGCCTCAGCGGAGATCTTAAGGGCACCAGTGCTCTTCACAGGCTGAACTTTGAGGGACGGCTGTCCAGGAAAGCGGCGGAGAGGGCCAAGGAACTGAATACCAAGGCTATGATTAAGGCCATGCATAACTACGACATCAAGATCCTGACCCACCCGGGTGCCAAAGGGGCCATTGAGATCATGCCTGTAGCGGAGGCGGCCATTGCGACCCACACGGCGCTGGAAATCAACGCGAACCGACACGGCCATTTGACTTTTGAAGATCTGTTGATGCTGCGAAACAGCGCTTGTCTTTTTGCGATCAATTCGGATGCCCACCGCCCTGAAATGATCGGGCGATTTGAGCCGGCCATAGAGCGGGCGCTCAGGGCGAAGATTCCATGCAATAGAATTATAAATTGCCTCAAGTCGGAAGAAGAAGCCGAGACGGCAGAGGGTGTCAAAGTACCTGAAAAGGCGGGTGAGGTCTAATGGCAGTGAATCCGGGCGTGGTTATGCGCTACGTCATAGTCACCGGCTTGTCAGGTGCTGGCCGCAGCCAGGCCATGAAAGCCTTTGAGGACATGGGCTGGTATTGCGTTGACAATATGCCGCCTGCGCTGATCCCGCAGTTTGCGGAGTTGGTGAAGAACCAGTCGGAGCCTATTGAGCGGGCAGCCCTGGTCGCGGACATACGGGGCGGGCGCTTTTTTGACGACCTCGAAAACGGGATTGAGAGCCTCAGACAGAAGGGTGCGTCCGTACAGATCCTGTTTCTCGAGGCCTCGACGGCGGAGCTGATCAAGCGGTTCAAGGAAACCCGGCGCACGCATCCCATCAATCCAACGGGGAGCATCGAGGCCGGCATAGAAATGGAGAGAGAGCGCCTGGAGGCGATTCGCGCCAGTGCGGATAAGATCATCGATACGACGCAGAAGACTATTGGTCAATTCAGGACTGAGATTCAGAAGGCGTTTGAGCCGGAGGAGATCGAGGACAGCATGAGCATCTCGATCCAGACTTTTGGCTTCAAACGGGGGGTTCCCCTGGACGCCGACTTGGTCTTCGACGTGCGGATGCTGCCGAATCCCTTTTATATTGCGGAGCTCCGGAATCTGACGGGCAATGATGTCGAGGTTCAGGACTACGTCATGAAATTTCAGGACAGTCTGTCCTATTATGAACGGCTTCTCGACATGGTGGAGTTCCTTATTCCGCTGTGCATCAAGGAAAAGCGGGCTCAGCTCGTGGTGGCGATAGGCTGTACGGGTGGCCAGCACCGCTCGGTGACCTTTGGAAACCTACTTGCGCATACCCTTAAAGAGCGCGGCAGAACGGTGGCAGTTTACCACCGGGAGCTGAGCAGTCAATGATCAGGGCGTCAGAGTTTAAAAAACTTGAGCCGATGGTGCCTCGATCAGACCTCAAAATCGTGGCGATCGGCGGCGGCAGCGGACTTTCGATTCTGCTGCGGGGACTGAAGCAGGTGACGCGGGACGTTGTGGCGGTCGTCGCCATGTCGGATGACGGCGGCGGATCCGGCGTCCTTCGTGAGGACTTGGGCATGCTGCCTCCGGGGGATATACGAAGCTGCATTGTCGCGCTGGCGAATCAGGAGCCGGTGCTGCTGGATCTGCTCAATTACCGCTTCAAAGACGGCAACCTCAGCGGTCAGAATCTTGGAAACTTGATGATCGCAGCTTTAAGCGATATTTCCAACAGTTTTGAGGAGGCAATTCGTCTTATTCATGAGATCTTCGCGGTAACGGGCCGTGTCCTGCCGGTGACGCTGGAGGATGTGCGTTTGAAGGCGATGTTGTCCGACGGCTCAGTGGTGGAAGGGGAGTCAAAGATTCCGATTCAGTCCGCTGCGGCAGGACTCAGGATTGAGCGCGTTTCCATGGTGCCTGAGAAGCCGAAGGCTCTGGATGAGGTGCTTTCAAGCATCGCTGAGGCTGATGTCATAGTGATGGGGCCGGGCAGTCTATATACCAGTATTTTGCCAAATCTGTTGGTGGACGGCGTCGCTGAAGCAATTCGAAGATCCTATGCGCCCAAAGTTTTTGTGGTCAACCTCATGTCACAGAGGGGTGAGACAGACGGATATGGACTTTCGGATTATTACAAAGCGCTTGAAGCCCACGCCGGACCGGGTCTGGTGACACACGTGCTGTTCAACAATGCCATCATTGATGAGTCCATAGTCGCGCGTTATGAAGCGGAGCGGGCTTCTCCGGTGCAAATGACCGCCGCGGACAGGGACTATTATAAACTGCATGGAATTGAGCTCTTGCTGGATGATTTTGTCGAAGTGGTCAAGGGTTACATACGCCACGACGCGCTTAAAGTCGCACAGCGTTTGGAAGCTCTGGTGGATATTAAGATTTATCATCACGGGGAATAATTAAAGTGATTGGTTGAATAAGGAAGTCGGTGCCGGCAGTTGCGGGCGCCGGCTTTTTTTAAAATAATGAAGAGAAAGCTGGAAACGGGTGTCTGCGGCTTCGCCTGTTGTCCCGGCTTCCGGCCTCCTCTTCCACTTTCTCTCATTGATACGGCCTCAGCCACCATACGCATAAATGATTCGAATAAGTTCCTGTGGGGTATGCAATCATTATCACAAAGTGTTTTTATGCAAGGATTAATTTTATGGGATTACAACCTTTATTGTAGGTGAGGCTGTATCATTTTAACGTATAAAATCAGACAAGGAGGATTGTTTATGCATGTAGGACTTTTGTATACGCCCGCTGATGTGGCGAAAAAAAGGGATAGTTCCATTGACCCTCACGGTTCCGAACAAATGGATCTGACTGTCAAGGCCATAGAAAAAGCCCTGATGGACAATGGTCACGAGGTGACGCGTATTCCTGCGACGCTGGACCTTCTCAATGATATTAAAGCGATTGAAGGCATGGAAATAATCTTCAATGCCTGTACAGGCATCACCAACAAAATGCAGCAGGCCAATGTAGTAGGGATGCTGGAATTGATGGAAGTGCCTTTTGTAGGTTCAAGTCTTTCCACGCACATCCTCGGGCTTCACAAACATATCAGCAAGCGGCTGTTCCAGAGTGTTGGCGTCCCAACAGCGAACTTTCAGGTTTTTTACACCGGCAAAGAGCCTGTTGATCCTTCGCTCAAGTATCCGCTGATCATCAAACCGGAGCATGAAGGTTCAAGTCTGGGGATTACTGAGGACAGCGTTGTTCATGATGAAGAAGCACTCAGAAAAGGTCTTAAAAAAGTCTTTCAACTCTTTAGCCAACCTGCTTTAGTCGAGGAGTTTATCACGGGCAGAGAATTCACTGTAGGCGTGCTCGGGAATGATGATCCGGAGGTGCTGCCAATCCAGGAAATCATCTATGATACGACTGATGGCAAGGGGTTCATGACAGTGGACATTAAAGCAAGAGATGCTGTGGGTGTCAAATGTCCGGCTGATCTGGATGAGGCGGTAGCGGCAAGGATTAAAGACTATGCCGCAAAAGCCTATAAAGCCCTTGGCTGTGATGAATACGCGCGCATTGACGTGCGCCTGGACGCAGAAGGGACCCCGTATTTCCTGGAAATCAATACTCTGCCGGGTATGCAGCCGGAATACAGCGATTTTCCAAGAGTGGCGAAGGCTGCAGGCTATACCTATGAGTCTTTGATTCAAAAAATGGTGGTCATGGCGTTCACGAAAAACAAGGAGAAATAATTGTCGCTTTAAGGCACGAGGAGGGGTTTAATGAGCGGTTTACCTGTTGAGTTAATGTATCTCCTGGCGTTGCTCGGGACGATTATCGTGTTTTTCGTGCTGCTGAGACGACCAATCTATGAAGCTATGTTCATTGGGTTTGTCGTTATGCTCGGAATCCTGGGCAAGCTCGATCAATTTTCAGCGTATTTAATCAGACCTTCTACAAACACACTGTTTTATGCCATTGTCGCGTTTCTGTCCCTCGCGTATATCTTTGGTCAGACCAATGTCGTCTCAAATATTATCGATTTCATATTGTCCATTGTTGGCCGATTCCGGGGAGGTGCCGGCTATGTTTCTCTGCTCTCCAGCACGTTTATGGCAGCCCTCTCCGGAACAGGCCCTGGCAACGTTGCTGCCACGGGGGTCTTTACCATACCGGCCATGATCAAAACCAAATTTCCGCCTGCGCTCGCCGCTACAGTCGAAATGTCTGCAAGTTCACTGGGACCTATGATTCCGCCATCCGGCACAATTTTATTAGCCTTTGGCGTCTTGGATACCATTTACCCTGGAACCTATACCATGTCGGGTTTTTGGATGACCGTATGGGGCATTGGCCTTTGGTTTATTTTACAGCGTGTTGTAACCCTCTTTTTATTCTGCAGGTACTACAAGGTATCGCCAGTGCCATCCGAGGAAATCCCTAAAACAATGGATACCTTGAAGAAGGGCTGGAAAGCTTTATTGGTCCCGGTCATTATCTTTCTGCCGCTGTTCATTGATTTCAAGTTTGGTCCAACGTGGATTACCGACAGAATTGGCAAGGAAGGCGCCAGTGCGTTTTCAAGCTCGGTAATTCTGTTTACGCCAGGTGTGGCGGCCATTTATACCTTGCTGATCAGTATGAATGAAACCAAAGAAAGGCTGTCGCTGAGTCATCTGTTTCAAATGTTCAGAAAAGCCATGCTGCATATTGCCCCTGTAGCCGCAACAGTTTATTTTGCCTACTGCATTTCCTACGTTTTCGGTGATGCCAAGGTAGGCGCAGCACTCGGGGAGTACATACACCAGATGGAATTGACACGTTTTCAGCTCGTGATATTCATTCCAATAATGACCATGTTTCTTGGCATGTTTCTTCCTGGGTCTTCGCAGATCGCAATTTTCGGTGCGGCGATTGTGGGCGGCCTGGTTGCTGTCGGCGTCAACCCGCTGTTGGCAGCGGCGATTTTGCCGGCAATAACCGGTGCTATGGAAGGGATGACGCCGCCGCTTGCCCTTGCCATGTATGCAGCTATGGGGATTGCGCAGTCGAGAATGCGGGAAACGTCGATTCTGGCATTAGTTTGGATCGCGGTGCATCTTACGGTCTCCATTTTGGTTCTGGGCGGACTATTGCCGATTTTCTTTTTATAGTCACACGAGGAGGTCCATTGATGAGAACAAAAATTGAGAAGGTTGTCAGCGCCATTTTCAGCATCTCTATTTTGATTGCGATTATGGGCGGCGGGATCGTTTTTCTCATGTTTGCGGCGGCGCTGATTGTAGGTGGAGACACTGGGGTCGGCATTGCTGTCAGCGCTAAGAATACAGTTATGCCTTATTTTATTCGCGCCGCGACCATCGGCACACTGGCGGGTTTGGTTTCTTTTTACTTGACGGGGCTGCACGCGCTGTTCATTGAGAAGAAAATTAAACGGTCACATTAAGCGTTTTAGATTATAAAGGATCCGCCAAAATAAAAGGCCTCTGATTGGAGGTCTTTTTGCTGCGTTCATTTGTCGAATCGAGCAAAGTGAGTCAAAATCAACTTGGTTTTTTCACATCAAAGTTCAATTCGACAGAATTAAAAGCTTTCAAAAGATGATTATTAGTGGTGTTGGCGTTTGGGCTCAACAGTCAAATGTTCTCAATTTATAAAAATGAGTTAAAAATAACTCGCTTTAATTCAAAATGCTGCTAAACTTTGGATTTGCAAGCGGCGCAGATAAAGTTTGGCGAGTCGAAACTGACTTGTCGCTTTTGGCGCACGACTCGTTTTAATCCAAATAGAGCAATAAACCGTCTTCGAATTGGTTGTTTCATTGCAATTTCAGTTCTAAATCTGGAGATTGTTTTAAATAATTGTTTCAAATTATGGCATAAGAATTGCGTATTACTATGTCAAGCAGCCAGATGCCACATAAAATAGCGCATTTGACAGTTACTTGGGGAGGAAGCCAGATGAAAAATAACGCAGCACCCATAAAACTTGAACGCACTATAGGCTTTGTCGGATTTCTGGGAATGGGGATTGGCTGTGTCTTTGGTTCCTCATGGCTCTTGATGACGGGGATCTGGATGACAGCATCCGGTGGTCCTTTCAATGCACTGCTGGCCTTTGTCCTTGGATTGGCGATGCTTCTGGTCATGGCTTCATCCTATACCCGGATCATGCCTATGTTTCCGGAAGGTGGGGGAGAGATGCATTACGCCGGTCGGGCTTTTGGCGAGCGCGCAGCTCTCGTCGCGGGATGGTGTGGGTTTCTGGTCAACGGCGTGATCTGTGCCTGGCAGACGCTGGCCATAGTCAAAATGCTCTACGTTCTCTTTCCGGTACTTGAAGGTCGAAATATCCTATATTCCGTTGGCGGACAGCCGGTGACACTCTGGGCTGTCCTGATCGGGATCGCGCTTATCTTCGGCATTGCCCGGCTGCAGTACAGAGGCACAAAATTCTTTTCAAAGGTTCAAGTCGTCCTTATGGCGATTGTCATCACCATGGTAGTTGGGGCGTTTATAGCTGGCATGCTCTTCTTTGATCCCGAAAATTTAACACCATTTGCAGTCAAGTCGACTTTTGACGGCACGATCTCTCTGCTGGTGCTCCTTCCTTTCTCCATTGCCGGCTGGGAAAACATCTCCAAAGGCGTGGAAGAAGCCAGTGCGAGCCTCAGCGTCAAGCGGATCGGGCAGGCAATGATGCTGTCCATCCTCATTTCCACCGTGTTGTACGGTGCGCTGCTGTTTCTCCAGGCAGGTCTGATGCCTTGGCAGGAAATGGCGTCGACATCCATTCCTTTTTCGGACAGCCTGGTTCGACTTACCGGTGTGCCTGCGTTCAGAGGCATCCTGCTGTCAGCCGCTGTGATCAATATTATTGGCGTTTTTAACGGCATGTTCTTTGGAGCAGTACGTTCCTTGTACGCCCTTGGGAAGGCGGGTCTGATTCCCCGGTGTTTTGCCGCGGTTCATCCCGTCTACAAGACACCGGGCAATGCAATCCTGTTTGTTGCTCTAGTCATTGGCATCACCCCTTTTGTAGGAAGTGCGGTGTTTGCCGCTCTCGTCAACTTAGCTGCGTTTTTCTACATCCTTTTATGGGGGTCAACTGTGTTTTCCGCCTATCGCCTCAGAAAGCGTTCTGCCGATGGTCAGCCAGTGTCCTTCCACGCACGCGCCCTCGACCTCATGGGGATTGGCGTGGTTCTCTTCCTCACACTTGCCATGCTGCTGCCCTCCAGTCCAGGCGCCTTGCATTGGCCTGCGGAATATGCGCTGCTGGCTCTTTTGATTGGATCAGGATTCCTGTTTTATGCGGTACGTCCCAAGGCTGAGAGCATTCACGGCAAGGAGGCTGCAGACAGTTCATGAGTATTTGGCCTGAAAGGGTGGAGTGGAATCGATAGGCCGCGGCCGCTGAGATGAAAGAAGGTGTCAGACGCCGTCTTCCACATCCTTAGAATCGTTTGCTTTAAAATCATAAATCACAAGAGAGGTGTTCGATTATGTCAGAAAGAGTTGAAGTTCTAAAAGAAAAAAAGAAATTCACGATGCCCCATGCTTATGTCATTCTTTTAATGATCATTGTTTTATGCACTGCCTTAACTTGGGTTATGCCCGCAGGGACCTTTGAACGTGTTGAAGATCCTACCCTCGGAAGAGAACTTGTAGTTCCTGGCAGTTACCAATCCGTCGAAGCCAGCCCTATTGGCGTATGGGGCTTTTTTATGGCGATCTACACAGGCATGGTTAACGCGGGTGAAATCATTTTCTTTGTCATCTTCGCCTCTGCATATGTCTTCTTGCTCATGAAAACCGGAACGCTGAATGCCATGGTTGGCGCAGTTCTCAGATCGCTCGGCGCGCGGGATTACTTATTGATCCCTATCTTCGTCTTCCTCTTCGGTATAGCGGGAAGCACCTTTGGCATGTATGAAGAAACTTATGGTTTGATTCCTGCATTTGTCGTCATTGCGATTACACTTGGGTATGACCGTCTCATAGGCGGAGGCATGGTGTTTATTGGAGTCGCGACGGGCTTTGCGGCGGCGACGATTAATCCCTTTACCATCGGCATAGCCAGCAGTATTGCTGGGATCCCGCTGATGACGCCCAAAATGACGATCTTTCGCGTGGTAGCGTTCATTTTATTCATGTCGCTTTCTTCCGGATATATGATGTGGTATGCTGCGAAGATCAGAAAGGACCCGACCAAAAGCATTCTATACGGTGAACCACAAAGGGAGATCAAAGGCACCATGACCCGGGAAGAAGTTGTCGGAATGCCGTTCACAGTTCGACAAAAGGTGACGCTTGCAGGCTTTATACTGCTGATTGGGTTGATTGCCTTCACAGTGAGTATGTACGGCTTCTATCTTCAGGAGCTGGCGGCTATGTTCCTAATTGCTATGATCCTCACCGGCATTATTAATAAGATGAATTCCAGGCAGATCGCAGAGTCCTTCGTCGAGTCCGCGGAGGCGTCCATTTATGGGCTGCTGCTGATTGGCTTGTCGCGATCCATCGAAGTTATCATGTCTCAGGCAAATATCATCGACACTGCGGTATTGTATCTCTCCAACATGATCCAGGCATTGCCGCAAAGCGTTACGGCAGTGGGCATGCTGGTGGTTCAAAATCTGATCAATTTCTTTATTCCTTCCGGATCCGGCCAAGCGGTGGTCATGATGCCTATTATGGCACCGCTGTCAGATGTCGTGGGCCTCAGCAGAGAGATTGCGGTTACAGCCTTCCAGTTTGGCGATGGTTTCTCGAACATGTTTTGGCCGACCAGTGTCGCGGTGGAATGTGGTATTATTGGGATAGGCATGAACAAATGGTATCGTTTTATTACACCGCTGTTTTTGATGATGTTCGCTTTACAGGCGTCATTGTTGGTGGTCGGTGTGGCTATAGGGCTATAAGGATAATAGGGTAATAGGGTTATTGGGCTGTGGCGCCAATGTAGAGCGATCACGCGTTATATGCAAAAGAAAGGTGTTGAGATTTTGTGTCGAAGCAATTGGAAATAGAGGCTCAACTGCGACACCCCGTGTTTACTTATTTCAGTGAAATTTCTGCCATCCCCAGGGAGTCTGGTCATGAAAAAGCCATCAGTGATTATTTGGCTGCCTTTGGAAGAGAGAGAGGGCTGGAGACCATTCAAGATGAAGCCTTGAATGTTATTTTGAAAAAACCTGCTTCACCAGGGTATGAAAGTGCGCCAGCGGTAATTATTCAGGGGCACATGGATATGGTGTGTGAAAAAAACAAGGGCACAAATCATGATTTTCAAAAGGATCCATTAAAGTTGAGAGTGGAGGGCGAAATGCTCTACGCTACGGATACAACCCTTGGCGCCGACAACGGTGTCGCGTTGGCCTATGGGCTGGCACTATTGGATGATCAGTTACTTGAGCATCCTGCACTCGAAGTTGTATTCACGACTGAGGAGGAGACGACGTTCCACGGGGCAAACGCACTGGAGGCCAGTTGCTTTTCAGGGAAGATCCTGATCAATCTGGATTCTGAAGAGGACGACGCTTTGCTCGTCAGCAGCGCCGGAGGTGTTGGAATTGGGCTGACGCTGCCGGTGGAATGGGTGGAGGCAGAAAAGGAGCAAGTACCTGTACGGCTGAGTGTCAAAGGGCTTCAAGGTGGTCATTCCGGAATGGAAATTGATAAAGGGCGCGGCAATGCTATAAAGCTTCTGGGGCGTGTGCTGCAGGAACTCGTGATCCGGCAAGGTTATGGACTAGCTTACCTGGAGGGCGGATCCCAGCGCAACGCAATTTCAAGAGAAGCAGAAGCTGTTCTGCTGGTTCCCGTGGAGGCGATCGAGCGGTTTGACAAGCAGGTGTCAGAGGTTCATGAGGCACTTCGGCAGGAATTTTACTTAAAAGATCCAAAACTGCGGGTGAGTGGGTTCAAGACGAAGCGTGGCTGGGGAATGGTGACCATCGGCAGATCATGAAATGCGAGAGCGCCGTTAAAGCGGTGCAGGCTATCGCATTGATGCCGGATGGCGTTCACACCATGAGCGCGGAGATGAGGGGGCTTGTGGAGAGCTCATCCAATCTTGGCTTGTTAAAGACGTCGGAGACAGGCGTTTACTTTGAAAATGAAGTCAGAAGTGCGGTCAAAAGCCAGAAGTCTGTCTTGGTGAGCCGGTTTGAGGCATTGGCGGATTTGTTGGGAGCGGCCTGGGACAGCTTTGAAGCTTATCCTGAGTGGCCGATTGATCCCAACTCCACACTGCGTGCTTTGTGCGAGCGGGTATATGAACAGAAGTATGGGGAGAAGCCGAGAATCGTTGCTTGTCACGCAGGCATTGAATGTGGTTTGCTCATTGAAAAAATTGAAGGATTAGATGCAATATCTATTGGGCCTCAATTGTATGATGTACACAACCCGAATGAGCATCTCAGCATTCCGTCGGTGATCAAGACGTGGGAATATCTCGTGGAAGTGCTGAAGACGATTCGCTGAATGTATGCGACAAAAATAAGGGAAGAGGAAGAAGTGGTGTATTTGGCCCTTCTTCCTCTTCCTTTATTCTTCAGGAGTCTTATTCGGTATACTTTCTGTATAGCCTGCTTGCCTTACTTTGCGAAATGTGAAGTGCTTTCGCGGCTTTGTAGGAGCTTCCGAAATGTTCAAAAGCTTTCAAAATCAATGTTTTTTCAATCTCTTCGAGAGCGATGTCCAGCGAAGGCAGCTCTGACTGCGTCGGGTCCAGCGGCACGAGTGCATCGCGGAATAAGTGCATTGGGAGATCGTGTGGCTCAATGACCTTTCCGGGAACTGTGACGACAAGTTGTTCTATGACGTGCTGGAGTTCTCTGACGTTTCCCGGCCAGCGGTAATTCCGGAGGATCTCCATGCAGTCTTTGGACATTTCACGATTCAGTTTGTACTCCCTGTTGTATTTATTCAGGAAGAGGCTGGCCATTTCGTTCAGGTCCTCTTTTCTGTCCCTAAGTGGCGGGATTTGAAGGTCCACGACTTTAAGCCGGTAGTAGAGATCTTCGCGAAAATTTTTGGATTTGACAAGGGTCATCAGATCTGCGTTTGTGGCAGAAATGATTCGGATGTCAATGGATTTTGACTTGGTGGATCCCACGGGAATGAACCGCTTATCCTGAATGAGCTCAAGGAATTTTGCCTGCAGCGGCAGCGGCACTTCACCAATTTCGTCCAGGAAGAGCGTACCGCCGCTCGCCAGTTCTACCAAGCCGACTTTCCCTTTTTTGTCTGCGCCGGTAAAAGCGCCTGCGACATAGCCGAAGAGCTCTGATTCCAATAAGTTGGGCGGAATGGCGGCGCAGTTGATGGTGATGAAAGGGCCGTCTTTTCGCGTGCTCTTGGAATGGATGTACTTTGCCAGGATGCTCTTTCCGGTGCCGGACTCTCCCGAGATCAGAATCGTGGAGTGAATGGATGACAGGCGGTCGATCATGTCTACAATCGATTTCATCCTGGGATTGTTGACAATGAGGTTCTCCGTTTCTCTCAACTCGTTGCGTCTGAGTTCGTCGATTTCATTTTTATAGCGGATCATCTGCTCTTTAGTGTGCTCAAGATCCGCCTTGATGGCTTCCATTTCAGTGACATCCCTGCAGTTTTCAACGATTAAGTTTATATTCCCGTTTTCGTCAAAGGATGGCGTTGCAGTGATCAGGAGGGTTTTGCCCATTTTCGTCTTCTGGCGGATACTGATCTCTTTTTTTTGTTCAATAACCATCGGCAAAGGGGATTGGTCGCAGTATTGGTTGTCAAGGAGGAAGCTGATGTGCTTGCCCATGATTTCTTCGCGTTTCAGACCATAGTTGGATTCGAAGGTTTTATTGCAATAGACGGCAAAACCGTCGCCGTCCGTGACATAAATTTCGTCATGGGAGGCTTCGAGGATTGCGATATAAAAGTTGGCGTCAAACTGATTCACAAGAATCACTCCAGTTGTGGTGTAAGTAAAATGATTACATGACTAGTTTATCATAGTGGGAGTGCAAGTTGTAAGGGGTGACTATATTAGATGGGGTCAAGGAATGGCTCGGAAATTAATAATTAACACGGTGTGGCTTTTGTGTTGCAATATCATTACGGTACCTGACCCCAAACTCAACTCGGTGACTGGCACTGTAATAATTTTTGTACCAGACACCGGACTCTAAATCCAATTGAGCCGCATGGGGTACTACATTTTGTGGTATACTAAAGGATGATTATGTGTTTAACCACTGTGGGACAAATCCAGACCGGAAGCATTCGTTATTGTCCCGTTCATCTCCTCTCAACTCTAATTCCTGATATTGACCATAAGGGCGTGAAACCTTTGAAATATGTGACGAGCGCAGGCGGAGTCGTCTTTCATGGACGGCGGGTTCTGATTCTAAAAAAAATGAATGGCGATTGGGTGCTGCCTAAAGGCAAAGTCGAACCCAAAGAGTCCCCGGAGAATGCTGCAGCCCGTGAGGTCTCCGAGGAGACAGGCGTCACAGCGCAGGTTCTGGGATATCTTGACGAGACCGGATATCGGTTTAGAAACATCTGGAGTCAACAGGAACTGATCATCAAGCGCGTTCACTGGTACGCCATGATCGCGATGACCACAGAAATTATTCCCCTTGAAGAAGAGGGCTTTATCGACGGTCGCTTTGTTGACGTTGGGGAGATCGACAATTTCCTTCGGTACAATGACGAGCGGGAGATGGTGCGCAAGGGAAAAGCTGTACTCGGACTGGAAGACAACATCGAAAAAGATTAAGTATAATAGCACAAGGACCTAAAAGACAGGTGAGACTATGTCATTTTCATCCACAACCAAAAATGAGCTCTGCCAGATCCGGGGCGAGGATCGCTGCTGCCAGATTGCAGAGCTTTCTGCATTAATCAAGGTCAGCGGCTCTATCGGCT
>Ga0302240_1000839_pt1 | contig 27763 bp, 28 predicted proteins | sample AAG_UR_His_MG_FD_193538 | JGI IMG/M metagenome (GOLD analysis project Ga0302240, IMG submission 193538) | Enriched activated sludge microbial communities from anaerobic digester in WTTP, New Holstein, Wisconsin, United States - AAG_UR_His | ecosystem: Engineered > Bioreactor > Anaerobic >... | reverse complement strand
TTTGCTTTAACATTAGTTTTGTTCTGATTTGCGGGCGAGAGTGGCGAAACTGGCAGACGCACTATCTTGAGGGGGTAGCGGGCTAATGCTCGTGCGGGTTCAAATCCCGCCTCTCGCACCAAACTGAAAAATAAAAAAGCGATCCTGAGGGATCGCTTTTTTATTTTTAAGAATGCGAATGTTACAAAATTATTACCGTCACCAAGTTGAAAGTTGTCCGCGTCACCAACCTTAAACTTTGTCCTAATAGCTTAAAAACGTGAAATACTCGGTCAAAAAACAACGAAAAATGTGTTTTGAACGCGGTGATTTAGATATAAAAATGTGTTTTTTTTGATTAAAAAAGCTAGAAAATGCGGAAAGCTTGTTATATCAATGGATTCACCAGCCCTCCGAACTTCACTTCCGAACAAGTATGATTACCCCTCACAAAACACGAAAGAGGCGCCCGCGGGCGCCTCTTTTCCTTTTGGTTATTCAGTTTTCCTAAAGCGCCGCACTCTCCGCCGCCAGAATCATGTCCGCATCGCTTTCTCCGAGACCCAGTCTTCGGAGCTGCCAGTAGATGCCCTGTTGCGCCAGAAGCTGGTCTTCGGTGCCCTCTTCCGCGATTTTGCCCTGATCCAGGACTATGATCCGGTCAGAGCTGCGGAGGGTCGATAGACGATGGGCTATGATGATGGCAGTGCGACCATCGGCTAAAGCTTCTAAAGAGCGCTGGACAATGGCTTCATTCTCATTATCCAGGGCGCTGGTGGCCTCGTCGAGGATCAGAATCTCGGGATTCTTCAGGAAGAGGCGGGCAATGGAGAGGCGCTGCTTCTGGCCGCCGGAGAGCATGATGCCGCGCTCGCCCACAATGGTCTCGTAGCCCTTGTCCAGGGAGAGGATGAAGTTGTGGATGTTGGCGCGCCTTGCGGCCTCGTAAACCTCATCGTCGGTGGCGTTCGGGCGGCCATAGAGAATGTTCTCCTTGATGGTGCCGTAGAAAATCAGGACGTCCTGGCTGACTATGCCAATCTTGTCCCGCAGGGCGCTGAGCTTGATGTTTCTGATGTCCTTGCCGTCCAGACGGATCGCGCCCTCCTGTATCTCGTAAAATCTAGGAACGAGTTGGGCGATGGTCGTCTTGCCCACCCCCGAAGCCCCCACCAGGGCTACTTTCTCGCCGGGCCTGATCTTCAGGGTAAAGTCCTTCAGGACGTCGTTGTCCTCCTGGTTATAACGGAAGGAGACGCTGTCGAATTCGATCTCGCCATTGATGTCGCCCAGGTCGACGGCATCGGGCGCGTCGACGATCTCAGGGTCGGTGTCCATGATTTCCGCGAAGCGCTCAAGACCCGAAAGGCCAAGCTGCAGCTGCTGGGTGAATTCCATCAGGCGGCGGACCGGCTTGAGCATGAAGCTGACATAGAGAATATAGGCCAGCAGGTCGCCCAGGTTGATCCAGCCCCTGAAGACGAAGTACCCGCCCACGGCGATCACGGCCAGGTTGAGAAGGTCGGTGAGGAAGCCGTTGACCATCATGAAGATGCTCATTTGGAAGAAGGATTGACCCTTGGACTCGTAGTACTGGCGGTTGTAATATTCGAACCGGTCCTGCTCGTAGCCTTCGTTGGAGAAGGCTTTGGCCAGGCGGATGCCGGTGACGCTGTTCTCAAGCTTGGAGTTGAGGTCGGCGTGACGGGCTTTCTGGGCCCGGAAGGCCTTCAACATGGCGACCCGGCGCCAGAGGGTGAAGATGATGAGGATCGCAATGAAAGAAAAGACGATCAGGGTCATCGGCACGTTGATGGTCAGCAGGATGAAGAAGCTGCCCAGCAGCATGACGGCGGAGATGAAGAGATCCTCCGGACCGTGGTGGGCCAGCTCCGCGACTTCGAACAGGTCCCCGGTGAAGCGGTTCATGATCTGGCCGGTCCGGTTCTTGTCGAAGAACTTGTGGTGGAGCTTCTGCATATGGGTGAAGAGGTCCCGCTTCATGTCGACCTCGATCCTGGCGCCCATGATGTGGCCCCAGTAGCCCACGACGTAGGAACTGAACATCCGGATCACGAAGAGGCCGAGGGCGATCAGTGAGTAGTTGACCAGCATGGCCAGGTTCTGGTTGGGGATGAAGTCGTTGACAATCTGACGGGACAGAACCGGGAACACCAGGTCAATGGCCGCGATCAGAAACGCGAAGACCATGTCGAGAATGAATAAATGAAGGTGCGGCCGGAAATATCCGGCAAACCGTTTTATCATATTTGAGTCTCCTTATATTACAAAATTATAACCCGTCCCCAAATTGGTTTTTGTCCGCGTCACCAAGTTGAAAGCCGTCCGCGTCACCAAAGCAATATTTATCGCCCCAGCGCCGCCATGACCGTTGGGATCAGCCCATAAAAGCTGACGAACAGTTTGAAACCAAAGTAAATCACGATAGCGCCGCAGACCAGGTTCACTATTTTGAGTACCTTCAGGTCAATCAGCTTGTGAAAATGGTTAGTCAGCAGTGACAGCACCGTGAACCAGGCGAAAGAAGCCGCGCAGACGCCAAGGAGAAACAGGTTCCCCTGAGCTGCAGTCAAAGTGGCCTTCATGCCGCCGAGGAGGAGTGAACCGTCAATCAATGCCTGCGGGTTCATCCATGTGACGACAAAGCAGGTCAGCGCAATGGCTTTGATCGTCTTTGGAGTCCGGTCCGTTTCCAGCTTTGGCGTCGACCGCATGATGCTCACGCCAATGCTGACGACCATGACCCCGCCCACGAGAAGAAACGCCGCGCGGATCAGGTCATTGGCCCCTACGAGGGTGCCCACACCCAGAAAACACACCACCGCCAGGGAAATGTCAAAGAGGACTGTGATCCAGGCGACCATGAGCGCCCGCCACCGGTCCATAGTCAGAGCGGAATTGATGACATTGAGATTCTGCATGCCAATGGGCGCCACATAGGCCAGCCCCAGCAGGAAGCCCTGAACTGCGCTACTCATCTTGATCGCCTCCCAAGAAAATTTCTGTCTCGTCAGAAGTGCCGGCTTCCAACCAACTCTTCGGCACCCTTTCCTCATAAGCGTCCAGGAAGGAATGCTTGGCGCCGTCCTTGCGCCAGCCCAGGACCATCCCCATATCCACGTTTTCCGCCGCGTGGAAGAGGCACTTCTCCACATCTGGATTCATGGCTTTCAGAGTCTCCAGCAACGCCTTCAGCTCGTAGCGCCTGTTCGAGGTCCGCTTGGCGGCTACCATGCAGGCACAGTTCAGCGGCCAGATACCTGAGGACTGGGTGAACCGCAGGATGTCCTTTTCGCGGATGTAGTACATGGGTCTAATCAGCTCAATACCGGGATAATTGGTGGATTTCAGCTTAGGCATCATGGTCCCGAAGGTCCCCTGGAAGAACAGGTTCAGCAGGGTCGTCTCAATGACGTCGTCGTGGTGATGCCCCAGCGCCACCTTGTTGCATCCCAGCTCACGGGCTTTCTTATAGAGAATCCCCCGGCGCATCTTGGCACAGAGGTAACAGGGATAGTCTGACGCGAGTTTTTCAATGGATTCAAAGACCTTCTTATCAAAGATCTCCAGCTGAATCCCAAGGTGTCGGCAGTTCTCCTCCATCAATTTTCGGATCTCCGGATGATACCCCGGATCCATGGAGATGAATTCCACCTCAAAGGGGAACTTCTGATGCCGCTTCAGCTCCTGGAACAGCTTCGCCATCAGCATGCTGTCCTTGCCGCCGGAAATGGCCACCGCCACCTTGTCTCCGGGTCTAAGCATGTCATAGTCGTTGATGGCCTGTACAAACTTCGACCACAGGTCCTTCTTGTAGGTCTTCGTCAGGCTGCGTTCAATCTCGCGCAGCGACTTCAGCGGCCCCTCCGGCTCTATGATCTCACAGCCTGTCCCGGACAGCCCAGGCCCCGCGATAACGGATCCGGAAGATCCGGCATCCGCCTCGTTTGTTAGGTCGGTGTCTGACACCAAGTTTATTTCAGGGACTGACCCCGCTTGTCCATGTTGTTCGATTTCCTTCAACCTCTTCACCTCATAAAATGCCATATCTCACGACGCCAAGACGCGGCACCGGACTCAAAGATTGGCCCGGCACCGCGCGGCAGTAAAAACACTTCTCATCTTTTCAATGTTACCTGATCTCGCGCCCAAGATCAAATGCTTTCAGGTTCAGCGCCAGCGTCTTTTCCGGCACATGAGCCTCTATGGCTTTGCGCCAGCAGTCCAGTGATATGTCCTCCAGTACAGCAGATAGCATGCCCATAGTCACCATATTCACAACTTTTAAATTTCCCAGCTTCCGGGCCTCTTCCAGCGCGTTGATAGCCCGGACGTCGACCTCTCTCTGGCCATCCCCCGCAATCAACCCTTCGATGTCCTCCGGATATGCCGCTTTCTCCGTAATCACCGGCACCGGCGGAATCTTCGCTGTGTTCAGGATCACGACGCCGCCTGCCCTCACATAACCGCTCCACCGCAGTCCTTCCAGCGCCTCCAGCGCCAGCAGCACATCCGCGCGGCCAGGGGCGATGTTGGGCGAAAAGACCTCTTCCCCATAGCGCACGCTGCCCCAGACCTTGCCGCCCCGTTGAGAGAGCCCAATTACGTCGTTCGTCTTGACATCAAAGCCCGCCAGGAAAGCAGCTTCGCTGATAATGGCCGTCGTCATGACGAGCCCCTGGCCGCCGACGCCGCCCAGCATAATGTTTCGTACCATCACTGCTTCCCCCCTTCTGACGGAGTCTTGTTCTCGGTCAGGGTCGTGTCTGGCTTCGAGACCGCTTTTGCCACCCTGCCTTTGTCCCCGACCCGCGAAATCGCACTGACCGGACACACCTGCGAGCACACCGAGCAACCCACGCAAAGGTCCGGGTCAATGGAAGACTTGAGTTTTTCAATGCCTTCATACTGTTTCATGATAATGGGCGGACAATTGGTTTTGACGCAGCTGCGGCAGCCTATACAAATTTGTGGATCCACGACAAAATACGGCTCGCGGATCTTGAAATTCAGCGCACACGGCCGGGTCGTCATCACGATAGACAGCCCCTCGAACTTCAGCTCCTCCTCAATGGCCGCCTTGGCCCCCTTGTAGTCAAATTGGTCCACGACCCTGACCCTCGGGAAGCCCATGGCCTTCAGCAGCTCCGGGATGGAGGTATTCATGTCCCAGTCCTTCGTGTAGCTGCCGGAGGTGGCGGTCATCTGGCCGCCCGTCATAGCCGTGGTGCCGTTGTTTAAGATTATCAGCGTCAGGTTGGCATTCGAATCCAATTGGTGCAGCAGATTCAGCGCCCCCGTCATACCCGAGTGAAAAAACGTGCCGTCCCCAATCACGCTGACCAGAGGCTCCGCCTTGCCGCTGAGGGAAAGCGCCTTGCTCATGCCTTTCATAATGCCGATGGTCGCCCCCATACTAATAATCGTATTCAGCATATGCAGCGGCTCCAGCACCGCCAGGGAGTAGCAGCCAATATCGCCAATCACACTGATTTTGTTCTTCTTCAGTATGTCAAACACTGGCCGGTGTGGACATCCCGCGCAGAACATGGAAATTCGCGCGACTGTATCCACCTCTCCGGCGGTCTCATACTTCGCCGACCCCAGAACACCGGCTTTCACCAGTCCCGCCTCGATCAGCTCTGTATGCAGTTCTCCGGTAAAGCTGAAATATTTCTTCCCTTCACATTGAATGCCATGGCTTTTGAGTTCATTCTCAATGAAAGGGGTCAGCTCCTCCAGCACCAGCACCTGCTCGTAATCCTCCACCAGGGACCGGAGCGCTTCAATTGGCAGCGGATACACCATGCCCAGCTTGTAGATGTCGACAGGTGCCTCCAGCTCTTTAAGGTTGTAGTACAACAGCCCCGAGGTGATGATCAGGGTTTTGGGTGGGAAGAAGGGGTCGCTAGGCGCAAGCCGCTGCACCGTCTGTCTCCCATTTATTGGATGGAAGGGGGTGTCTGACACCTTCTTCCTCTCATCTTCCTCCCAAACCTCCAGGAAGTTGATGTCCCAACCAGAAGCATCCTCTGTCAAGCGCTCGATGCGCTTTTTCATCTCAAACTGTTTGGGAAACGTGTTGGGTGGCACCATGCCAAAATCCTCCGGGATCTTGGAAAAGCCCGCGATGTCTCGAACTTCCCGCTCCAATTCTTCAACCGGCCCCCGGCTGTGGCAGACAGGGCTCGTCATTCGGAGCATGACCGGCAGACCATAATCCTCGCTGAGAGAAAATCCGAGTTTGGCAAAGTCCTTGGCTTCCTGAGAAGACCCCGGATCCAAAATCGCCATATTGGCGAATTTCCCAAGCACACGGTTATCCTGCTCATTCTGAGAAGACATCATTCCGGGATCCTCCCCGGAGACAAGCAAAAATCCACCCTGAATAGGCGTTTGCGTAAACGTCATCAGCGGATCCATGGCTATGTTGACCCCCACGTGCTTCATGGACACCATGGCCCTGGCCCCCGTAAAGGACGCGCCTATGCCGACCTCCAGCGCCACCTTCTCATTGACGGAAAACTCTGCATAGACTTCCGGCGCATAGGCCCGGACCGCCTCCAGCAGTTCTACCGTCGGTGACCCCGGATAACTCGACGCCACCAGACCGCCAGCCTCGTAAAAGCCTCGAGCCGCCGCCTCATTCCCTGTCATCAGCTTGACTTCCAAGAAGATCCCTCCCTAAGACTTGTCGCGAAAGTTTCTTACCCTCTGTCAAAGTAAGGGCTTTTCCCCTTGACCGACAGCGGCATTCCATAAGCGATCTTGACCTCTGACTCAAAAAGACCCAGCTCGATCGCTGCCTTCCCAACAGAAAACATCACCCGGTTGTCCACCCGTCGATCCGCCGCCAGAGACACCGCCGACCCCACCGCAATGCCCAAATCCGTCACATCAAAGGTGCAGATCCCGCCCGCAGCCTTGCTCGCCCCGCAGTCCCTATACCCGCACATCCCGCAGAGGGGCACCCCGCGCTGAGACAGTGTTGTGCCTATGAGTACCACCGCCTCCGAGTTCAGAACGTTGGCAGCATCCCGGACAAAAAACGCCGCACCGCCCTCTTCGCCAATCGCCTTCATGCGCTCAGCCAGCGGCCCCAAAGCCTCCGTCCGCGACAAGACCACCGTTTCAATATGATCCACGCCGCGCCCCTTTGGCGCTGTCTTAGCCGCTACACACATGTCTTGAGCGGTTCTCAACACCGCATCACTGTAAACATTGTTGTTTTTCACTGTTAGCCCTCCCGATTTTCGAAGACCAACCCTATGGCCTTCCTACTCTGTTCACTTCATAGCTTCAGCCGATGGTCACCTAGCCCAGCTGCCCTGAAAATTTGACATTCCACTAAAACTTACAGCCCATAGAAAAACGGCACCAACACCGGCACCAGGGCAGACAGCACCACCCCGCTGAAAAACGCCATGATGGCTGCCTCAGGATCCGTATACCTCGAAATCACCGGCAGCGTCGAGTCCATGGCCGTCGCTCCAGACGGGGCAATCGCCGTATAATGATTCATATACTTCGCTAAAAAAGGTATGCTTATAATAGCCATGAGCTCCCTGAAGATATTGGTCATGAACGCCACCGCCCCAGTCTGCGCATTGTCCAGCGTCGTCAGCAGAATCCCGGACAGACTGTACCAGCCGTATCCTGCCGCGATGGCAAGCCCAGTAGATGCCGGCTGGCCAAACACCAGACTCGACACGTAGCCCCCCAGAGCGCTGCCGGCGATGATCCCCAGTGGAATCGCCACCAGCATGGTCCCGTGCTTTCGAATCTCCTTAAACACTGAGAGGTTCTGGCCCACCTCGATGCCAATCATCAGAATCAAAAAATTCAGCGCCCACAGGGTGAGCTCTCCAATCAGACCTCCCGCCTCAGGCGGCAAGGCGATGTATCCCACTCCTATCCCCGCTGCAATTGCGCCAATCAGCATCCAAATCATTTGTGGCGCACCTCCCGCACGAGCACCCGGCTGAGTCCGTAGACCACCAGGATACTGAACACGCTGGTCAGAGCTGCGTAAGTAAACGCCTGCAGCCCGAGAGCACGAAGGTTCCCCAGAATCTCCTCATTGAGGCCTATGGACAGCCCCATGGAAAACAGCAGCAGGACGACGCCCATTTGCTGAAGTCTTCCAACCCACTTCTTCTGCCGCTCCCCAAACTTAACTACTGCGCCGATGGTCACGCCCACCGCCAAAAACACCAAAATTCTCCACATGTCAAACTTTCTCCCTATAGTTGAATTGTTACTTCTATTCTACACGAAAATTTGAACAGCGGCTTTGGAAATTTGAAGGATTTAACAACCATCGGCAAAGTCTTTGAAAAGTCTTTGAAAAGGAGGGGAAAAACGGGGCTTCTGCGCTGAAATCACCAGTTGACAGCCGCCGGGAGTCGTATATAATCTTATAGGATGCTACTTAAGAGAAAATTTCCCCAGGGCGGATGTCGCAGCGGGGGTGCACTGAGAGGGCGGAAGTCCTCCATGATAAAGGAGTTTGAGCATGAGTATTTTGAATGTCAGAAACCTGAGCCACGGGTTTGGCGACCGCGCCATCTTCCAGGACGTCTCGTTCCGGCTGCTGAAGGGCGACCACATTGGGCTGATCGGGGCCAACGGCGAGGGCAAATCCACGTTTATGAACATCATCACGAATAAGCTGATGCCGGACGAGGGTAATATTGAATGGTCAAAGCGCGTCCGCGTCGGGTATCTCGACCAGCACACGTCCCTGAGCCCGGACCTGACCATCCGGGACGTGCTGAACAAGGCGTTCCAGTATCTCTTTGACCTGGAAGCGGAGATGCACAGCCTCTTCGAGGCTATGGCGGATGTGGAGCCGGACGAACTGGAGGACATCCTCGAAGATACTGGCACCATTCAGGACCTGCTGGACCACAACGACTTTTACAACATCGACTCCAAGGTGGAGGAGGTTGCCCGCGCGCTGGGGCTGTCAGAGATCGGTCTCGAAAAGAGTGTCGCGGACCTGAGCGGCGGTCAGCGGACCAAGGTGTTGCTCGCGAAGCTGTTGCTGGAGAAGCCGGACATCCTGCTCCTGGACGAGCCAACCAACTACTTGGACGAGCCCCATATTGAATGGCTCAAGCGCTACCTGAACAACTACGAGAACGCGTTCATCCTGATCACCCACGACATTCCGTTCCTGAACTCGGTAGTGAACCTGATCTATCATATGGAAAATCAGAAGCTGGATCGTTATGTGGGTCAATACGACGACTTCATGGCGGTTTACGAGATGAAGAAGAGCCAGCTGGAGTCTGCCTATAAGCGCCAACAGCAGGAAATTTCCGAACTGGAGGACTTCGTCCAGAGAAACAAGGCTCGCGTAGCTACCCGCAATATGGCTATGTCCCGTCAGAAAAAGCTGGATAAGATCGACCGGATCGAGCTGGCCAAGGACAAACCAAAGCCGGAGTTCAATTTTAAGGAAGCCAGGGCATCCGCCAAGGTCGTCTTCAAGACCACGGATCTGGTGATCGGTTACGACACCCCGCTGTCGAGACCTCTGAACCTGCAGCTGGAACGGGGGCAAAAAGTGGCCTTGACCGGTGCCAACGGCCTCGGCAAGACAACGCTGCTGCGTAGTATTTTGGGGCTGATCCCATCCATCAGCGGCACGGTGGAACTGGGCGATTATCTTTCGATTGGGTATTTCGAGCAGGAGATCAAGGAAGCCAATTACAACACCTGCATCGAGGAAATCTGGCAGACCTTCCCGTCCTACAACCAGTTTGAAGTGCGCTCCGCCCTTGCCAAATGCGGCCTGACCACCAAGCACATCGAGAGTAAGGTGCTGGTCCTCAGCGGGGGCGAACAGGCCAAGGTGCGCCTGTGCAAGCTGATCAACCGCGAATCCAACCTTCTCGTCCTGGACGAGCCGACCAACCATCTGGATGTGGACGCCAAAGAAGAGCTCAAGCGGGCTCTCAAAGCTTACAAAGGCAGCGTCCTCCTCATCAGCCACGAACCGGAGTTTTACCGCGAAGTCGCGACCGAGGTTTGGAATTGTGAGGACTGGACGACGAAGATTTTTTAATCGTTATTATTATAACTTGGTGACGCGGACAAAAACAAAACTGGTGACGCGGACGGATTTCAACTTGGGGCCAGAGCTTAGTGTAAATTTACACTTCCATCGGCTAATTGCTGTTTTTCAAGTCACTGGCAATACCCTAAAGCCAAAAAGCTACTTCCTGCACGAGCGCCTTGCCTTGGCGCATCCTGAGGAAGTAGCTTTTTTACGGATCAGAGGTGGCTCCGAGTTCGAGAACGACTATACGAAACCACACGCTTTTGGTCACTGATTACTCTTATACAAATTTAATGAACACTGGTTTAATATATATCATTCTCCCAAACCCGCTGATACTCATGACTGACCACCAGATACACTGCATCCAGATCTTCGAAGGCCAGGCTTCGAAAATTGCTATAGTTAAACCTGGCGCAGACGCCGCAGCTGGAGCTGATCATTCTCGGAACTGGCAGAAGCTTGCATGCCTCATTCAAAGCCTTGAGCTTTCGCTCAAATTTCAAAGCGCCTGCATGGGTATGAAAAGTGGCTACAAAATAGGTTTCCGCCATTGTCAGGCCACCTATTTGCTCGCGCGAATCAGCGTATCTTCGCCATTCGGACTGGCATCCACGTTCTTGAAGCCCGCGCTTTTCAGAAAACGCGTCACATTGCCCAGCGCGGCGGCGTTGTCAACGAGGACTTCCACTGTTGAAGTGGACGCAGAACCCGCCACAGCCTTTTTCGTCATAAGCACAGGCTGTGGGCAGGACATGCCACGGGTATCGATGATCGACATATTACATCGCCTCCTTGAGTTCTTTGGCTTTTTCGGTGATCATCGGCAAATTCATGATAGAGATGACCGCCACCACTATTAAAAGCAGCAGCACAGACAATTGGCCATTCGCCGTCACGCCCTTGGCGCTGGAAGCCAGACCAAAGTTGTGTGAAATCGCCGCACCTACGATCAGACCAAACACCGTCACCGCCGAGTCGGAGTTGCCCTCCCCCGAGAGGATCAGCTGGCGAAGCGGGCACCCGCCAAGGAGCACGCTGCCCCAGCCCGTCAAGAACAGGCCAAGGAAGTTCCAAAGACCATCCGTATGGGCAATAGGCTGACTTTCAAAGCCTAGAGCAAATGTTCCCATCGCCAGATTTCCTATTAAGGCGGTCACGAGAATGGCGCCAATGCCCATCAGCAGGTAGAAGTCCTTGAACAGAATCGCGTCCCGAATCCCGCCCATAGTGCAAAGCCGGGTCCGCTGTGCCGCCACGCCGGCGATTACGCCAGCGCCCAAAGAAATCAGCAGCGGCGCGTGCAGGGATCCAGGCCCCTCAACGCTGAAGAAAACAAATGCCGGCGCTATGACGAGCAGCGCCAAAAGTCCTATCATTACCACAGGCAGCAAACTGCCTTCAAAAGCATTCTGCTTATAATTCCGCTTCAGGGAAAAGCCTTTGTTCAAGAAGACAATCCCCATGCCAATGCCGCCCGCAAAGCCGGCGAGGCCCACCAGCGCGTTCAGATCGCCGGCAGATAGGCGAAGGATCATGCGCAGCGGACATCCCAAGAACACAAGCGCCCCAATCATGACCGCAATGGCCAAGACAAACCGGGTCAGCGGCGATGATCCCCCGCGCGCAGAAAACTCCTTGAAGTACATGGCCGACCCCATAGCGCCAATTACAAGACCAATAACTTCCGGCCGGATATACTGCACCACTTCCGCCCTATGTAATCCCAGTGCCCCGGCAGTGTCCCTGAGAAAGCACGCAATACACAAGCCCATATTGGCAGGGTTCCCGAACTTGACCAGCGCAACTGACATCAGTCCAATCAGCGCCCCGGCCACAATAATACTGCTTTTTTTCATGACTTCTAAGCTCCTCTCATTTCCTCAATTTATTTAGTTCATATTGTTCACAGTTGCCATAATATCGCAATTCCCAATTCGCATCCAATCGCAAATATAGATCGAGAATCATTCTCGATAAAATAGTTCTATAGCAACCATCGGCAAAAATCCAGTATTCTAGAAGTAGATTAAAGAGGAGGACACACCCATGCATTATTTCGACAACGGCGCAACATCTTTTCCGAAAGCACCGGGCGTTGCCGCAGCCGTCGCAGATTATATCGAAAATATTGGCGTCAACGTCGGACGCGGTTTTTATTCCGAAGCCCTTGGCGCTGCGGGCGTCATGCTGGACTGCCGCGAAAAGCTGCAGCGGCTCTTTAACGCCCCGGAGGGCTACGAAACTGTCTTCACTATGAACATCACCGAGGCCCTCAACCTGATCCTCAAGGGTTATCTCAAGCCCGGGGACCACGTCATTGTCTCCAGCCTCGAGCACAATGCAGTCATGCGGCCTGTGGTCTCCCTCGAGCGACACGGCATTACCTTCACCCGCGCGCCATTCGACGAGGAAGGTGAGCTCATCGCCGAAGCACTGCCAGGCCTGATCCGACCAGACACCAAGCTGATCCTGGTTACCCATGCGTCCAACGTCTGCGGCACGGTCAATGACATTAACCGCATAGGCGAAATTGCCCAGGCCCATGGGATTCCTCTCGTGGTCGACGCGGCCCAAACCGCCGGCGTCATCCCCATTGACCTGCAAAAAAATAAGGCCAAGGCCATCTGCTTCACCGGGCACAAAAGTCTGCTCGGGCCGCAGGGCGTTGGCGGGATGGTGATCGACAAGGCGTTCGCTGCGCTGGTCGACCCCCTGATCGAAGGCGGTACCGGCAGCCGCTCGGATTCTGAGGAGCAGCCGTCCATGCTGCCGGACAAGTTCGAGTCCGGCACCCAGAACCTGCCGGGGATCTACGGTTTGAACGCCGCCCTCGACTATCTGGCCAAGACGGGCATTGACAATATTCACGCCAAAGAGATGATCCTGACAGAGCGCTTTATGGCGGGCGTAAAAGACCTCGTCGGCGTCCGGCTAGTCGGCCGGCGAGGGGTCGAAAACCGCACGGCTGTGGTCTCCATTGATTTTGAGCTGCACGACAATGCCGACATTGCTTATGTCCTCGACAGCGAGTATGACATCAAAACCCGGGTAGGTATGCACTGCGCGCCGGCCGCCCACAAGGCCCTCGGCACGTTCCCGCAGGGCACCGTCCGCTTCAGCTTTTCGTACTTCAATACAGAGGAAGAGATCGATTATTTGATAGCGGCACTGAGGAAGATTTTGGCGTAACGCCCGCCGGTGTGTCTGATGTGGCTGGTGCGACTGATGTGGCTGGTGCAAACCAATGAAATACAAAAAAATTAACCCTTGCCGATGGTTGGCCGTACCACAACCATCGGCAAGGGTTTTTAGTCTTATGAGCGCTTCACAGTTTTAGCCCTTTCCACCGCATCCCGGATCCCTTCGTATCCGGTGCAGCGACACAGGTTGGCGGAGAGCCACTCCCGCTGAACCGCCTCATCCGCCTCCGGATGGGCTTCCAGCATAGCCCAGGCGTTGACCAGAAAGCCGGAGGTACAGTAGCCGCACTGGAAGCCGCCGCACTCGACAAAGGCCTGCTGAATCGCCGTATTCCCCAGCCCTTCCACGGTCATGACTGCTCTTCCCTTTGCCTCCACTGCCAGCATCAGGCAGGATTTCACCGGCCTTCCCTCCAGCAGCACTGTGCAGGCGCCGCAGTCCCCGTTCTCACAGCCCGGCTTGGCGCCGGTATGGCCCGCCGTCTGCCTGAGCACGTTCAAAAGTGTTTCGGATGGCCGCACAGCCAAAGTCCTCAGCTTGCCATTGATCTCGACAGCTATTTCGGTCAGCCCAGAATAGCGCGAGGCTTCCTCCAACTTACCAGCCTTGGCTTCGAGCGAATGTCCTTCAAAGCTTCCCCCATCCTGAACCTGCTCTCCTGCTTCACCGCCGGCTCCAGCGTCAGCCGGATCTCCAGTTACACGCGAATGCCCAGATTCAGCGAAATCCCGACGCTCACCTGGATCCTCCAGCTTCGAAAACGCCTCGACCAGATCCCGCTTCAGGAGTCCTAACTTATACGCCTTGGACGCTCTTAAATCATCCACGGCCAGCTCCTCAAGCCGCTCCCAGATGACCATGGCCTGGTCCTGCGGCGACGCCCCCGTCTCAACTCGCGCCGAGGTCTTCTCCCCGAACCAGACATAGGCTGAAACCCCGCTGACCGCGACGCTGTAAGACTCTCCCCGCCGCGTCACCACGGTGTGACAGATGGGATAATCAGTTTCCGTCTGCTTTTGGCGTCGGCGCCTGAAATACCGCGTCTCTGCCAGCGCCGCCGGCGCCAGCTCAAACCCCAGCAAAAACTCGCCGGCCTTCAGCTCCAGCCGTTTGTGGAACACCTCCGCCATAGGCCGCTTCACAAGCCCTTCCGGCCCATAGAGCACAACTGCGGCCCCCAGCGTCAGCAGCCCCAGCGCCATTTCCCTGTAAGGCAGACGCCCACAGAGGTTCCCGCCGATGGTCAGCGTATTTCTCACCGTATGATCCGCAATGCCTCGGGCAACTTCTGACAGCAGGGTCCCTGGCATTGCTTCCTCAAGAGCCCCCAGTGCCACACCGCCACCGATCCAAAGAGCGTCAGCCGACACAGGGCTGTTTCCAAGTCCCAGCGTCTTATAGGCCTCAATGCCCTTTAAGTCAATCACGACCTCCGCTTTGACGGTTCCTTTACGCATGGCAGTCACCACTTCTGTGCCGCCGCTGAAATAGATAGGTTTTTTACCTGCCTCTACGGCCTGTGCCCACAACTTGTAGGCAGCCTCCGCTGTGACCGGGCGTTCAAAGATAAAATCAAAGGCGATCATTCGAGGTCACCTGCCTTCTCTGTTAGTTCTACTTCTTCATTGTTTGTGTTGGAAGCGTTGTGGGGGGATCGGTAACCATCGGCAGAATTCTCTTTTGGTTCTTTATTGCTGAAGTCTGTGTCACCCTCCATAGCCAGCCAAATGGACTCTGGCGTCAGCGGCAAATGGTTCAGAGGCACGCCGGCCGCCCTGGACAAAGCGTTGGCAAGGGCGCCGGGCATGCCTATCACAGCCTGCTCGCCAAGCCCCCTGGCCCCGTACGGCCCATCCTTCTGCGGCGTTTCCAGAAACTCAATGTGATAGGTCGGCGCGTCGCCATAGCGCATGATCTTGAAGTCCCTGAGATCGTCATTCAGCACCTGGCTCCGGCTGTTGAACCGGAAGCCCTCGCAGGCCGCGTAGCCCAGTCCCATGGCCATGGCACCGGCGATCTGGCCCCTGGCTAAAGCCGGGTTGATGACTTTGCCGGCGTCCAGGCAGCAGGCCGCATTCAGGATCCTGTAGGTGCCATCCTGGGGATCCAAGAGGACTTCCACCCCTTGGGCGGCGAGGGTCCATTCCAGATCCGGGTGGCCCGCGCCGGTCTCAGGGTCGATCCCGGTCAGCCGTCTGGAGATGTAGCGACCTCGGCCAATCACTTGGCCTTCAATGGCATTGCCGTTTGGATAGGTGTACCCAAGCGCCACGTCTTTGAGGGGCAGCCCCACATGCGGCTCCCCGTCTAAGTAAATCCTGCCGCCGGATGCCATCAGATCCTCAGGCGGCACCCGGAGCACAATGGAAGCTGTTCTCTTTAGCTGGTTCAGCGCATCTTCACAGGCGTCAAATGCTGCCCGGCCGGCCATGAACAAGCCGCGGCTGGCGGCGGTTGCCCAGTCGTGGGGCGCCACCCTGGCATCTGCGGTCATCTGGACATGCACCTTTGCCGGTTCCAAGCCGAGGCGCTCCGCGACAATTTGCGCAAGGCCGGTCTTGGTCCCCTGTCCGAGCTCGACAATACCCGTCTGAAGATTGACTGAGCCGTCGCCATTGAAGGTCAGGATCGCGCCTGCGTCCGTGTTGGTCGGCATGGCAGGCGCTTTCCAGAGGCAGGTCACGGCTTTGGCAAGAATTCGTCCGTCCTCCAGCACCCGCCTGCTTCCCTCGTCCCAGCGCAGCGACTGGGCCACTTGGCGAATGCAGCCTTTCAGGTCGCCGGTGCTCTCATCCAGCACACTTTGAACCGGTGTCGTGTCGCCGGCGGTGACTGCGTTTCGCAGGCGGAGTTCTACAGGGTCCATCCCCAGAGCGTCTGCCAAAGTTTCCATAGCCCGCTCAACCGCGAAGGAGGCCTCCACGTGGCCAAAGCCACGGTAAGCCGTCGCGAAAGGATGGTTGGTATAGACGCACAGGGAGTCGCAGCTCACGTTTGGAATTCTGTATGGTCCGGTGCAGGAAATTGCCGCCGCCCGGCTGATGTTGACCGCGTAATCCGCGTAGGCGCCGCTGTCGAATAGAAATTCCAGCTCCGCGGCTAAAAGGGTGCCATCTCTGGCCGCGCCCAGCTTGACCCTGGCTTCCAGGCCCATGTTGCCCGGGGAGCTGAGGAGATCCTGTTCTCGGGTGTTGACCAGGCGTACAGGACGGCCGCCTACAGATTTAGACAGCAGATAAGCCAGACCCTCCAGCTGAATGCCGGCTTTGCCTCCAAAGCCTCCGCCTATGGGCGGCGCGATCACGTTGATCAGACCTTCCTCGATGCCAAAGAAGACGCTCATGAGCCCCTTGACCACAAAGGGCGCCTGAGTCGTGGAGTGGATTTCCACCTCTCCGCTGCCGTGAATGCGGACCAGCGCCGCCCTCGGTTCCATGGCCACATGGTCGCCAGGCGGGAAAGAGGTAGAGACTTCAACTATGGTTTCCGCTGCCTTGAACGCCTCAACGGCGTTGCCTTTGCGAATCTTCGTTCGGTTGGCCACGTTTGTCCCGGGCTCCGGCAGGATCGCGGGGATGTGAACGTAATCCGCCATCTCGGGATGGAGGAGCGGGGCGCCTGGTGCCAGTGATTCGGAGGGTCTGCTGACCATCGGCAAAATCTCATATGTGACCTCGATCTGGTTCACAGCAGCCTGAGCCTGACGCAGGGTGTCTGCCACCACCGCAGCCACGGGCTCGCCGTGATGGCGTACCACGCCTCTGGCGAGAGGCGGCTTGTCCCCGAGATAAAGACCAATATTTTGGGCATGGTACTCACCGGTCAGCACAGAGTGGACCCCGGGCATGGAGAGCGCTTTTTCGACATTGATTGAGAGAATTTTGGCGTGGGCGTGTGGACTGATCTTGACGGCGGCGTGAAGAACACCGGCTTCCGAATAATCTCCCAGGTACTTTTGGCGCCCCGAGACCTTGTTCTGACTTTCCTTGCGCGGGATTGACCTGCCTATTGCGTGATGCCTGTTTGCGTCGACTTGCTTGTCGTTCACTTCTCTGGCCCCTTCCACAAATGAGAATAATTTTCGCATGCTCTGGCACAAAATTTATTTCTGTCCGCGTCACCAAATCAAAACCTGTCCGCGTCACCACACTAAAACTGGTGACGCGGACTGTAACACCCCTACCCCAGCACCAGCAGCCAGTGCAGGCCGCCAATCAACACCAGCATCCCAAAGAACGCCATTTCCACGTCGGGCACAAAACGCCCCAGCCGCACCGCCCAAGGGGGCTTGTCCTTGAGGAGAAACCAATACACCAACAGCGCCGCCCCCATATAGCTCAGATAGGTTAAAACCTCAGAAGACAGCTTGTAAAGAGGATCCAGCCCCAGGGAAACAACCTCCAGCGGATAAAGCACCACCACCAGCACACTCATAAGGCCTATGGCAAAGGCCTTCCCGCCAAAGAGCTTCATCTCCTTTTCCTTAGGCCCGAACAGCATGGCAATCCACTTCGAGAAGGATACAGCCGTCCCGAGGTTAATAAAAGTTAGAGCAAGCGTTACCAACCTCACAACCCCTGGCGTTAAAGGTCCGCCAGCGACGCTGTATTTGATCAAAGTCTTGCCCACACTGCCAATCATCCACGGCGCGCCGCTGATCGCCAAAACCCCGACCAGCACAGCCACACCCAGAAACGGATTCGATCGCATGACGCCGTGAATCCGGGTCAGGTTTCGGGTGCCGTACATGCGGGCCAGCGCCCCCGCCGTCAGAAAGAGCAGGCTCTTGAACATAAAATGGTTGAACGCGTGGACCATACCGCCCAGCCCGCCATCCGCCAGATACATGGCAAGTCCAATCACCATCAGCCCCACCTGGGACACCGTATGGAAGGCAAGCATGCGCTTAATGTCCGTCTGAAACATAGCCCGCGCCACCCCGTAAAGGGCTGCGCACAGCCCCAGGACCAGCGTAATCCCATATACCATGGAAGACCCAAACGGCGCAATGACATTGATATAGAGAAAGAGCCCCGACTTCACCACAAGTCCAGAAAGCAGCGCAGAGATAAAAGACGGCGCATAGCCATGTGCCACGGGCAGCCAGCCGCCCACCGGAAAAGAAGCGGTCTTGACGGCAAAAGTCGTCATAAAACAGGCCAGGGCAAACCGCGCCCGAACAGACAGCGCCACCCCCGCGGCGGCCTCCGCCCCAAACCACGCGTGAATCCCCGTCAGGTTGAGGGTCCCCACCTCTGTATACAGTGCAATGACACCAATCAAAAAGATCAGCATCCCCACGCTGTTAAAAATCAAATAATAAAGCCCGGCCCGCACCGACACCGCATCCCGCTCGTAGAGAATCAGAATGCTGGCCAGAATCGTGACCACCTCAATCATCAGATACATGGTGAAAAGATCCCGCGTCAGATACAGCGCATAGAGCGCCCCCTGCAGCATCCCCAAAAAGAGAAACAGCTTATGGTCTTCCTGATGCTGATGCCAAAGATAGCTGTAAACATACATGAACGCCACAGCCGTCATGATCAAAAAGAGCTGCCCGAAACCCCCGGACGCCAGCTCAATGCCTATGCCTTCCGGCCAGCCGCCCAGGACGAGGCTGACCTCGCCTTGCCGTAGAAGCAAAAAAACTAACACGCCAAGCAGCACCTGCTCCCCAAACACAGTCCGCGTGAAGCCCACCCGGTCCACCAAAAAAATCAGCAGCCCCCAGAGAAACGGCAGGAAAATCAGAGTCAGCATGAGCGCTTCCATCAGTCTGTCCTCTCAAAGGTGTCTTTGTGGAAGATGGCACGCCAGTCGAGACTCCCATAATAGTGGAACAGTTTGCCTGACATGAACAGCCCCAGCGCCGTCACCGACGCCCCTATCACAATGGCCGTGATCATCATGGCCTGAGGCAGCGGATCCACCATGCCCCCAGTGCCCATGCCGATGATTGGGATCGCCGAACCCGTTTGGCTGGCCAGGCTCAAAAGCAGAAGGATCACCGCCGTCTGAACCAGATTCATACACAGGATGGTTTTGACCACCTGCCGGGAGGTCACTATGCCGTACAACCCAATTAAAATGACCAGGCATGCCGTCACCGTCACAAACATCATAAGCTTCCCTCCTCGAAAAACATGGTGATGATGCCGCTCATCCCAAGGGCGACCTTGGCCCCAATCAGCATATTGAAAGCAATCAGAATGATGCGCTTGAGCAGCATGGCCTCCGGTGTCACCAGTGACGCCAGAGCGCCGGAAAAGAAAAGAAGATGAACGATGCCGGCGACAATCAAAGCGAAAAAGAGCACTTTTTCGATTCGGATCAATCGGCTGAGCTCTACGGTCTTTTGCTCTGAAATAAAATAAACCAGAATGTAAGCCGTAGCCAGGACGACACCGCCCTGAAAACCGCCGCCCGGAGACAGGTCTCCATTGAACACAATGTAGAGGCCAAACATGAGCATGAAAGGCAGCAGCAGGAGGCTGATCACCTTCAGCAAATCGTAGCTCTGGTTGATTCTGGGTCTCAATGAATTTAACGGACTCACGGCCTCTTCATCTCCTTTCTGTCAGTTCAGCCAGCTCAACTCAGGGGTCCGGCTGCTGTATAATCAGGTTTCTCCCACAATAATTTCAAAGCCGGCAAGTCTGCAGCCTCGCGAACTGGAGGTTCCATCACCGCCACCCCCGCCACGATCACCATCAGGCATCAGCGGATCTCTTCATCCTTCCTGCCCATGAATAGAATCCCCGCCGTCACCACGAACAGCGTCGCAGCCTCAAACAGCGAGTCAAACAGCCGGTAGCTCAGATAAATGCCGGTAACAAGATTCTGTGACCCCGTCTCTGGCAGCGTCTCACTGATAAAATAATCCATGCTGAAGCGGCCATACGCCGGCGCATTCAGGACGAACGCCTCTAACAGGCCGTTCCCCACAAAGCCTATGGCCGCCAGGATCATCAGCCCCTTGATTCTCTCACGGGTTCTCATCTTTCACCACCTCCACCGCAGTGCCGTATGACCATTTGTGTTCGTGCTTGATCGTTTTAAGGGTTCTCATCTACAGGCCCCTCCTGCTGGGTTTAGCCGATGGTCACCTGCTAAAACCCCTACCGTCCAAGATTTTTAGACTTCCCACACTCTTATGCGTCTTCTTCCTCATTCTCCGACACCCCAACCCCCACGAACGCCACACCGGGCGTCTGTTTCAGCCAGCGCTCCAAAGACTCAATCAGACTGTTGTTCTCGTTGCCTTCAACGCAAATGAGGTCCCGAACAGGATCATAGTCAATCAAGAGATCCGGGCTGCTCGGCCGAAAAATGCCGACCACCGTCGTCACTTTGCCCTCCAGCCCTCCGACCAGCTTGGCTTCAAGACCGTACAGGTCACAGAAACGTCCAATCTCCTCCATAAAAGCCTCCAGCCGCTCCGGATTCATGTAGCAGTCGTATTGCTCCGAGCCGGCACACTTGACGACCACATTCAGGGTGGTCTGCTTCATGACCGCAATGGTATAAATCAGCGGCACAAAAGCGCAGCCCACGGCAATTTCTGCAAGGGCTATGTCCGGGGCGTGCAGGAGCATATAGAGCCCCGCCGCTGTCAACGAAAACGCCGCGAAGTAGAGAATCAGCCTGAAGTTGTTTTCCGTGATCAGCGTCATGAGCGCCGCGATCAGGAGCGCCACACTCAGGACTGCCATCAGTATCATCAGCGGATCCACGGATGGATTCCCCCTTTCTCAGGAAGTAGCCCACCGCGGTACGCAGAAGCCGCGATCATCTGATTGGACACCGGATTGGTCGCCAGATAAAACACCAGAAGGATCAGCAGCCGCAGGGTCATGGGACTGAAACCCAAGCGGAGCATTAGGGAGATAATGACGGTCAGCACCACCACAGAGTCAATTTTACTGCTGCTGAGCAGGGTCTCATAAACGCCTTCCAGGCGAAATATGCCCGCAACGCCAAACCCCAGGAAGATCCAGGCCAAAACGAGAAGCAGATCTGCGATCATTTCAGCCGCCCTCCCTTCAGGACAAAACGCGTCAGGACAATAACTGTCATAAATCCAATAATACTGTAGGTCAAGGTGATATCCAGCAGCTCGCTTTGACCGGAATAGACTGCATACACAGTCATAATCAGGGCAATTTTAACTGCGATCAGATTCAGCGCAACCAGACGCTCGTAAATGGTTTTGGCCAGCGTCAGCTGATAAAGCAGAAACAAAACAGCGACACCAATGAGGACCATGGTCATCTCAAGCATGAGACCGACCTCCCCCCAGTACCTGCTCATAACGGGTGTGAATTTGACTCCGGAACGCCTCAACCTCTTCCTCGCCGTCTACGAAAGCCAGTACGGTCAGCTCTGAGCCATTGACCTCCACCGTCATGCTGCCCGGCGTCAAGGTAATGGCATTGGCGATCAGCGCGATCAGCATAGGTTCCTCCAGAGACAGCTTCAGAGTGAACATCTCCGGTGAAGGCGACCCATACACCACCCGTTTCATATGCGCCCAGGCTGAGACAAAGATGTCCTGACCCACTCGTACCGCGAAGCTCAGGATTCTGAAAAGTCCCGTTGCCGCCACCGGCTCGAGATTGAAGTAGTTCAGGAACCACCGGTAAAAGCTCAGCGTGATCCCGACGGAAAGGATGCCGGTCACCGCCATGCGAAGACTAAAGGCACCGGTCAGGAGCAGCCAGAACACAAACAAGGCGCCCGCCAGCGGCAGTCCGCCGTGCTTCAGAGCCCCATGCCTCCCTTTATCAGACTTGTCTTCCACCCCTTGCCTCACCTCCCCGTATACTTTGATCAAAAGCGAATTACCCTATTTGCCCGCTTGTAAAAAAACACGCCAGATCACAGCCGCAGTAAAGTTTCTCTCAACTTACCGTCACTGAACATGGCGTGCCTTACATTTTATTGTGTTACATCAGACATGCCTTCATGACGTCAATGACCGTATCGATGTCCTCTTTTTCAATGCCGTAATGAGTTACAAATCTGTATTCCCCATCCTCCATGCCATTGGACTTGATCCCTGCGTCCATGAGCTTTTGAAGAAATGCCGCTTCCTTGATCAGGCCTTCCTCAATCTTGAAGAAGACCATGTTGATGTCTCTGCGGTGCTTCATAATTTCTATCCCCGGAATCTCCGCCAGGCGGGCAGCCAGGTAAACAGCGTTCTGGTGATCCTCTTTCAGACGGTCCACCATGTGGGTCAGCGCGTAAAGCCCAGCCGCTGCCAGATAGCCCGTTTGCCTCATGCCGCCGCCCATGCGCTTTCTATTCTTGCGCGCTCTGAGAATAAAGTCCTTGCTTCCCAGCAGCAGCGAGCCAATAGGCGCCGCAAGGCCTTTTGAAAGACAAATATTGACGGTGTCCGCCTGAGCCGCGACTGTCTTCGCCGAAACCCCGAGGGCCAGCGCCGCATTGAACAGCCTGGCGCCGTCCAGGTGCACCGGAATATTGTGAAGATACGCCAGTCTGTAAATTTCCTTCATATTATCCAGCGTCAGCACGCAGCCGTTGCCCAGGGCGTTTTCAATGCAGATCAGCGCTGTTTCCGGATAGTGGACATCATTCAGGTCGCGGATGGCACGACGTACATCCGGCGCCTCAATCTGGTTCAGGTGCACCGGCACCGTCTTCAGCTGAACCCCTGCCAGGGCAGCAGCCGCGCCCACTTCATGAGCCTGGATATGCGCGTCCTGCCCTATGATGATCTCATCCCCGCGCCGGGTGTGGGTCATGATGGCCAGCTGATTGGCAAAGGTGCCGCTCGGCACGAAAAGCGCCGCGTCCTTTCCCAGAAGCTCTGCCGCGAAGCGCTCGAGTTCCGCCGTCGCCGGATCGTCCTCATAGACGTCATCACCGACCTGCGCCTCAAACATGGCGCGTTTCATTTCCTCCGGCTGCAAAGTCACCGTGTCGCTTCTCAAGTCAATCCAACGCTTCGTCATAGTGCGCTCTCCTCCAAGTCATGGTCAGTTGAAATTTGGTTGTCAGTATGGCTTAATTTGGGGGTGGTTTGACCATCGGCAAACACCCGCCTTGGTCTATCACCGCTTTAAGTCATGCCAGCGTATAATGGTAGATGCCGTCGATCAGGGTCCTGTTCAGCCGGCCCCGCAGGTGCAGATACTCCAGGTGGGCCATGGCCTCGGAGGACGCGAACCACTTCTGGGCTTTGGGAAACTCGTCCCAGCCCGCCGCGCGCAGCTCCCAGTGCATCCTCGCCGCGATGTCGCGTACCGTCTCATGACCCTGCCCCACAATTTCAAAAACTTCTTTCAGCCGATGGTCATGATGAACCATCAGCTCATCAATCCGGCGCTCCGGATCATCAATCACGTTGCGGTGGGCGCTGTAGACACGCTTCAGCTTCATGGCTCTCGCCTTTTCCAGCATCTCGAGATAAACGCCCAGACTGTCGAAGCCTTCCTGCCAGTAGCTTATATTCGGCGTAATCTTGTCGAGGATGTGATCCGCACCAAAGAGACAGCCCCGCGCGCGGCAGTAGAGACCAATCAGCCCCGGCGTATGACCCGGAAGGTCGACCACCTCCAGGCTGAAGCGGCCCATCTCAATCCGGTCGCCTTCTGTCACGGTCTCGAGCTCCGGCGTGGACTGCGGGGCGTATTTGTAACCCGGATTGTCATAATAGTGAATGCCGTCGCGCTCGAGGTCAAAGCGCTGGATGAGGGTCTGGAATCCACTCGCCATTTCCTCTGTACGCAGTCTGCGGATCCACCAGCTCTCGGTTTGTCCGGCAATGATTTTGGCGCCGCGCTCGTGGAGCTCTCCTGCCAGGCCAGTGTGATCCGAATGAAGGTGGGTCAGCACGACGGTCAGCTTGTCAAAGGAGACGCCGAGTGCATCCAAGGCTCCGTAAACCGCTTCCCTGCAGGCCTCCATGGCAAAGCCGGTGTCAATCATTACTGCGCCGTCATCACCCAAAATGATGTAGCCGTTTAAGGCTTTCAACGGGTTATTGGGCAAGGGAATGGGAAAGGTATAGAACCCTTCTTCTAGCTGATGCATGTCTATTTCCTCCAAGTATCTTAAGATCGCGCTTCAGAGTCTTTGGCCGGTTCCGTTCGCGCTATTCGTCTTTCTCGCTCTTGTCGTTCCAGCAGCCTTCCCTGATCTTATATCTGTTTTTAGGCCGTCCGACTTTGCCGTATTCCAGCTCAATTTCAAGCTTGTCTTCTTTTTCCATGTAGTCGAGATAGCGGCGCGCCGTGATTCTCGAGACACCTATTTTTTTGGCCACCAGCTGCGCCGTGAAAGTTTGGGTGCCGAAGCCGCGGATGCACTCACACACCTTGTCATAGGTCAGCTGACTGAAGCCTTTGGTATCGATCATTTCATGATCTTCGTCTTCCTCGCGCCCGCTATTGCCGCCTTCCCGCATGACCAACTGGTCGATCGGATCCTGCTCTACGTTCTCCGACTGCATTAGATTTCTCCTGCGCAGGCGAAACTGGGATAAGGTTTCCTCAAAGCGCTTGAATTTGAAAGGTTTGATCAGGTAATCCACCGCGCCGTAGCGCAGGGCTTCCTCCACGGTTTCGACAGAGCGGTCCGCGGTGATCATGATGACGTCCGAACGCATGCCCTCCCAACGAATCCAGCGCAGAAGGTCGACGCCCTTCCCTTGAGGGAAAAACACGTCCAGCAGAACCAGGTCCGGCTCTGCAATCTTCATCAGCTCCTTGGCCCGGTCCAGGGTGGAGACGCTGTCTAGCAGTGTATAGCCTTCAATTTTAGCCAAAAACCGTTCATTGATTTCTCTGACCATGGGATCGTCTTCAACGATGAGCACTTTAATCATAATCCAGTGCCCGCCCCCCTTCATAGGGTATTGTGATGCGCCATTCAGCGCCCAGTTCATTATCCAGCTCTATGACGCCGCCCGCCTCATCAATGATTTCCTTGACAATAGTCAGCCCAAAGCCGCGGCTGCCCGTTTTAGTCGTCACGCCTCGCTCAAATATTTTGTCCGCAATGTCCTCGCGAATGCCCGGACCGTTGTCGGAAATCACCACATCCAGCGTTTCCTCACCGGAAGTGATGCAGACGTAAATTTGGCCTCCTTCGATCTTGACCAGCTCTTCAATTGCATTCTCTATGAGATTGCCCAGTACCGAGCAGAGCTCGTCTTCTGAAATTCTGTCCGGCAGCCGGTTCAAGTAAGAGGCAGGATCGATTTCCATGTCTATTTTGGCTTCAGTTGCACGATTGTATTTTGCCAGCAAAATAGCGGAGACGTGGGTATTTTCAATCCGGTCATTGATGATGCCGGAGAGGCGCTCGCGCTGGTCTGAAACCACGGAAATATAGTCCACTGCTTCCTCATAAGCCTCTAACTGAATCAGCCCCGAAATGGTATGAAGCTTGTTCATGAACTCATGATTCTGGGCTCTCAGAGCATTGGTCATTTTCTGATAGCCCGTCAGTTCCTCCGCCATGAGCTTGACCTGAGTTAAGTCCTGAATGTTGGACACGACGCCTATAAATTCTCCCCTGTGATCCCTCAGCGGCGTGTGGCTGCATAGAATGGTCTTACCGGGACTGAGTCGGATTTCCTGGTTCAGGATGGTCTCTTTAGTCTCGAGGGTCCGCAGCATTTGATGCGCGTAAAGATCGCTGTAATCCGACAAGGGCTTGCCGACGTCTTCAGGATTGAGGCCGAGAATTTCCCTGGCCAGTTTATTGAACAGAAGAATTTTTCCGCTGCTGTCTATGGTCAGAACCCCGTTGTTGAGACTCTGAAGGATGATGTCCCTCTGCCCAAGGAGCAGGGCGATTTCTTTAGGTTCCAGCCCAAAGATGGTCCGTTTGATGTTGAGGCTGAGGATCGCGGCCCCCAGGATTCCCACCAGCAGCCAAACCACCAGTGTCGTCTCGAGATTCCTGATCTGTGTGCCGACTTCTTTGTAGACCGTGTCCGTCAGGAGGCCGACCAGGACGGCGCCAACCTGGACGCCGTTCTCATACACTGGTGCAAAGGCCCTTATGGCAGAGATCAGCTCGTTTCGGTCCGCGGAGACGTAGGCCTCGCCAGTAGTTAAAACCTGTTCCTCGCCCCCGTTGCGATACCTCTGCCCCAGCAGATTTTCCGATGGATACGAGTACTGAATCCCCTCCATATCCATGACGATAATATATTGAAAACGCGTCTGCTTCCTGAAATCCTCCACCAGTGTCTGAACGGTTTTGTCTTCATTCTGGTCTGCAAGCGCATGCTTGATCTCCGGTATGGCCGCTACCGTCACCGCTAGGTCCATGGCGTTGTTGCCCATCTGAGTCTCAATGGTCCGCTCCAAATAGCCAAAGGTCATAAAACCAATGCCTCCAACGACGAGGACCAGCATCACCGACAGAAAGAGCGCGATTTTGAATTGAAGTTTCAAGGCACGTCCCCCTCATGTCCGTTAGTTGGTGTCTTCAGTGTCTTCGGTGTCTTCACCACCGGACTCCGGTTCAGCCGCATCCACAGACGTAATCAGGGCCTTGTCCAGTCCGTCCCGGATCGCTTTGATCAGCGCCGTACTGGTCATAGTCGCGCCGGACACCACGTCCACCTCGGTAGAGTTGTTGCGCCGGACCCGTTCCGGAATGGTCTCGTAGACAATGTCAACCACTTCTCCCAGCACTTGCTTTTCGTGCTCCTCAATGATGACAATGGACTCAATGTCCATGGCGTTGGTTGTTACTACCACACGGATTGGACCATGGTACCCCTCAGAAACACCTTCATAACTGCCAGGCACATAAATCTCCTTTTGGATCTCGCAGGCAGACAGCCCCAGAATCAGCAATGCGGCAACTGCGAGCAGTGCCGCCCCACGCCTGATAAACGCATAGATGCCGATGGTTTCACAGCCTTCAACCTCGCTTTCAAACATAACCGGCACCCCCTGCCACCAAAAGTGTAAACCTAACAATATTTTACCACATCTTATGAACAAAATAGCAGAAAATTCTACATCCTTTGGCATTACTTGTTGGCAGCCTTACTCGACGGCATCACGCCGTCTAGTTTCTGGCACCATTTTCGCTGTTCCGTACCTGGCACCGTTTTTGGAACGCCGACGTGCAAATCATTTGAAAAGATTGATAATGCTAGATTTTAGATAATTCTATTTCATTATCTTCTTCGCCGGTGCCTGGTACAGGAATGGAAGTTCTGCCTTCCCGGCAGAAAAAAACAGGGCGCCTCTGGCGCCCTGCGGGTAATCATTCCGCCTCTTCATCTACCTACACACACTCGGATTCCGCTGCGCTTCATCCTTCGCGAGTGACCCTAACAGGCTCTGCCTGTTCTTTTTTCTGCCTTACCGGCAGAAAAAAACAGGGCGCCTCTGGCGCCCTGCGGGTAATCATTCCGCCTCTTCATCTACCTACACACACTCGGATTCCGCTGCGCTTCATCCTTCGCGAGTGACCCTAACAGGCTCTGCCTGT
>Ga0302240_1000832_pt1 | contig 28003 bp, 13 predicted proteins | sample AAG_UR_His_MG_FD_193538 | JGI IMG/M metagenome (GOLD analysis project Ga0302240, IMG submission 193538) | Enriched activated sludge microbial communities from anaerobic digester in WTTP, New Holstein, Wisconsin, United States - AAG_UR_His | ecosystem: Engineered > Bioreactor > Anaerobic >... | reverse complement strand
CGCTTTATTTCCCGGTACATATACTTACAGGTCTTTTCCCGGTTTGAGTTTTAACTCTATTGTCCTGTAAATTTTTCCCCTTGTCCAGGAAAAATATATCCCTGCTAAAGAGAGGAGAGAAAAAATAATAAAGCATATTTTTATACTCTTCAGGAAAAGAGAATACATCCCCGGCTCTATCTGAACCTTTCCTGTAAAAATGGCGAATATAATAGTGGCAATTGCCATACTCATTATCTGACCGAGTACCCTCATAGTGGATACAACTCCTGAAGCTATACCGTAATATTCTTTCTCTACAGACCCCATGATGGCATTCATATTGGGAGATGAGAACAGGCCGAAACCGATACCAAGTAAGATCAAAATAAAAACCATAAATATCTGTGAAGTGGCACTATCTATAAAAATGAGAAAACATAATCCTGCTGTTGTAAGTGTCATCCCTGCCGATGCAAGAAGACCAGGTTCAAATCTGTCGGAAAATTTTCCTGAAAGGGGTGAAAAAAAGGCCTGCATTACCGGCTGTATTATGAGTAAAACTCCTGCCATATGAGGGCTCATACCTTTTATATACTGAAGATAAAGACTTAAGAGGAAGGTAATGGCAAAGGTGGCTCCATAATTGATAAGAGCCGCCATACAGGAAAAAGTAAAGACTCTGTTTTTCCTGAAGAGTTTAACCTCGAAAATAGGATATTTTACGGAACTCTGATGTTTTATAAAGATTATGAGACCTGTTATGCCGGGTAGAATAAGATATAGAGCCAGTTTTGACGGCAACAGGGAAGATCCATATATGAGTGCCGTAATAGATACTCCATAAATCAAACTTCCTGTGAGATCGAATTTTTGATCTTTTGCCTCTATATATTCACTCTTTAGATATTTTACGGTGAGGATTATCGGTAAAAGCCAGAGTATGCCATTTATAAGAAAAATACTTCTCCATGTGAGATAAGTGGTAAAAAATCCTCCCAGAAAGGGCCCTACAGAACTGCCTGTATAGACTGCTCCCACGTACATTCCTATGGCGAATCCTCTTTCTTTTGGAGGAAATTCTGAAATAAGAATTGCCATAGCAGTAGTTGCACCCATAGCACTTCCAGCGCCCTGAAAGATTCGGAGAATTATGAGCATATCTATTGAATTTGAAAAGGTTATAAGAAATGTCCCCAGGGCAAATAAGATATTACCTGTATGGAATATCTTCTTTCTTCCGTATATATCCGAGAGTTTGCCTGAAGGCAGCAAACATACTGCAATAGAAAGGAGATAGGCAGTACTGACCCAGGTTAATATTACTGCATTAACGGAAAAATCTTTCTGAATTGCCGGTAGAGCAATATTTACCGATGATGCCATAAAGGGCGAAATAAAAGAAGTAAGAGATATGATAAAGAGTACTATTTTTTTATAATTATCCATATTAACATGAATTCCTTTTTTTTTCCGGCTTTCCTTTTAATTGCTATATTTTAAAATAATTTTTCTCAGCTCTTTATTACTACAACATTCTAAAGGTGTATATCCCTGCCGGTTTTTTATATTTATATCTGCACCTGCAGTAAGTACCGCAACAGGTAAAAAAGTATCCAAAAAACATATACACCTGTCCCTGTCCGGATTCTGGAGCAAAAGATATGCCGTCAAAGGAGAAAGTTATAACTTAAATAAATACAAAACTGTATATTCTGTAATAACAGATTTCATTGTAAATGTAGAATTTAAAATCTATCTGAAACTGAACCATTTATTTATGGAAGGGGAGGGAAAAACTGACAGAAGCAGTGTGTTTCGATCTTTGTTAAAAGTACAATGAAATGGCTTATTTTAAAAGATTCAGAGCCTTTTCTTTTTTCTTCTTTGTATCTTTGTAATCATAATTACCACATGTTTCTAAAACTTTATCAAAGCATTGTACAGCTTCTTTGTATTTCCCCTGATTATACAAAATATTTCCTTTGTTATACCAGGCATCATAAAATCTGTCATCAAACTCTATAGCTTTATCGAAACATTTAATAGCTTCTTCGTAATTGGCAAGATTGACTAAAGCCCTCCCCTTTCCGTTCCATGCATATTTATTTTCAGAGTCAAGTTTTATAACTTTATCAAAACATTCTATAGCTTTTTTAGATTCATTTAAATAAACCAGTAAGATATTACCTTTTGAATACCAGGAATTTACATCGTCCGGTTTAAGTTTTAGAACTTTGCTATAACATTCAAGAGCTTCTCTGTATTTTTCTAGCTTACACAGTACAAGTCCTTTACAATACCATGCATCAGCATAGTTGGGATCAATATTTAAAGCTTTATCGAGATGTTCAATAGCTTCTTTATATCTCCCGTAATCATGCAACGTAACACCCTGTTCATATTCTATTTCTTTGATTGATTTTGTTGGGCTACTGGTTGGTATTGGAACAGACCTTTGATGCGGTGTAGAAGTCGGTACCGATGTGGGTACAGGTCTGAAACTAATACAACCATAGTACATAAAGATCAGTAATATAATAATAATGCGAATGAAATTAATAAAATATCTCATTTTTCCTCCAGGGGCCTTTACATAATCGATCTCAGACAGAAGAGCAATTTTATCCCAATTTATATTCATCATTTTCTCTCAAATTTCCTCTTCTTTAAATAATATTACTTAATAATAAAAGTTTTCCCGGGTTATTTTGAAAATCTTGTAACTACTTTTCTTGAATTATATTACGAAGTTTATTATAATTTACCTATACCTGAGTAGTTACAATTTTTCCATTCCTTGTATTTAAATTGGAGATTCTGACCTTCCACAGCAAGGGCAGATGTATAATCGGAATCTATTATGATTTCCTTTAAATGCCATCGGGATTTTTCCTCTCCTTCTCCTCTTACTTCCAGCAGTTTCGCTGGCTCTCCCGGTATAAGGGAAACATCGAAACTATGAAGAGGAATTGAAAGTCCCTTACCTCTTGCTTTTATATAGGCTTCTTTTCTGGTCCAGCAGTTAAAAAAGGCTCTTTTTCTCATATGAAGTGGCACCTTATAAAGGTCTTTAATTTCTCTTTTAGAAAAGAAGTTCTTTACAATCTCTTCCCAGTTAAAATCTTCTGGAATATATTCTATGTCAATACCTATTTCTCTGTTCCAGGTTAAACCATAAAGGGCCATACCATGTGAATTGGACAGATTGAAGGAAAGTTGTTTTTCAGGTAGATTTAGTGATGGTTTTCCGTAGAAATTATAGGAGAATGTTATTTTTCGGGGATCTATCTCCAGGTAGTTTCCGAGAATGGTTCTAAGGATTCCGCGACAGGCAATAAAATGATTTCTGTCTTTTTGAAAGTAAAATTTTTCTGCTCTCTTCAATTCATCTTCTGAGAGAAGTTTTAAGAGATCATCCTTGGAGCTTTTCTCTATCTTAAGAGATGCAATCCATATATGGACTTCATTGATTTTTATCATTCTGTTGGCCCCTGTCTAAATATTCTTTTAGTTCTCTCGCAAGAATTCCCACATAAGGTTCTTTGAATATTCCCATATGATCTGCCTCAGGAATTACTCTTACTTCTACACTTCCTTTCACTATCTTTTTCCAGCCCATTTCATTATCATAGGAAAAAGCGTAAATTAAAGGTTTTATAGAGGAACGGAAAAGCATAAGATTACCATAATAGGGTTCAGGTAAATAATCCCTGAGAACCTGGTCTACATCGACTATATCTTTTATAACAGTTGGTCTGTTACAGGGTTTAATCAGGGAAGAAAGGCCTATTCTGGCTCTCTTTATCCCTCTTTTCATAATCCCGGCTTTTACTTTAGAGTTCTTTTTTAAAAAATTACACAGCCAGTAAGGGAAATAACATATTAATCTGAGAATAAACTCTGGTTTCCAGGGAATAGTAAGGCCTGTATCAAATATAACAAGAGCCCCTACTTCACAGCCTTTTCTATGAAATTGCCGGGCCATTTCAAATGCTATGGGCCCACCCGAGGAAAAACCTCCCAGATAATAAGGTCCTTTTGCCTGAAAAGTCTCTATCTCCCTGATATAATGAGAGGCAAGAGCTTCAACAGAGGTGAAGTCTTCTATTTTCATCTGTAAACCGTAAAAGGGCCGGTCAGGTGCAAGATGGCCTGAGAGAGGCAGAAAGAAGATACTGTCTCCTCCCACAGGATTGACACAGTAGAAAGGCGGTTTCTGTCCTTTATTCTGTACCGGTACCAAAGATTTCCACAGGTGAGGATCTTCTTTTTCCCTGAGAATATCTGCCATATATTCAACAGTTGCTCCCTGCAGCAGAATTGATAGAGGAAGTTCTCTGCCAAATTGCTTGTGGATCTCTGCAAATAACTTTACAGCCAGAAGGGAACTTCCACCCAGTTTAAAGAAATCGTCTCTTATACCTGCAGGATTTATACCTAAAAGATCTTCCCAGATTTTTGTTAATTTTGCTTCCATTTCATTTCCCGAAGGTATAAAGTTTTCAACTGCTTCTTCACTTACAGGAATTGAAGATATTATTTTATTTTTTTCTTCCTCGGATAAGATATCTATATCTTCAATATTTTTATCAAAATAAAGCGGTATGGAGGTTAATATTTTATTATAATTTTGACTCATCTCTTTTATAATTTCTTCATCAAATAGATTGGCATCATATGTAAAATAGCCTTTAGCGTCATCTTCATATATTTCCATATTAACAGAGCAATCAGTAAATGGATAAATATGGGGAATGGTCTCTAATTTTAAAGAATCTGATTTCTTATCAAAATGTTTTACCCAGTTCTGAAATATAAACATAATCTGAAATACCGTATGCCTCTGGCTTTTTCTTTTTATTTTAAGTTCAGATAGCAGTCTGGAAAAAGGATAATTTCCATTTATCAAACCATGAAATATCTTTTTATTAAGGTGTATAACAAAATCTTTTACACACATTTTTTCGGAAATATTAGTTCTTATGGCAATTAGATTTACGAAATATCCTGCAGTTTTTTCAAATCTTTTGTCTATCCGTCCCGAAACAGGTGTGACTGTTATTAAATCTTCCTCCTTTGTATATTTAAAGAGCAGTATCTTGAAAGCAGATAATATTACAGAAAAGAAAGTAACCCCTTCCTTTAAAGATAGTTCCTTTATTTTTCTTATTGTTTCTCTATCCAGGTTAAAAATATGACATTTTGTATTATTTTTTACAGAGGTGATTTTGTTTTTTAACGGAAGATTTATCTGTGGTAATTCGCCGCTTAATTCGCTTTTCCAGTAGGCTAGCTGCTGTGGGCCTTCTTCTGAAGTGAGAAATTCTTTCTGCCATCTGACGAAATCTTCGTAATTATTTGAGACTACTATGTTTTTTCCATCATCAGGAGAATCATAAAATTCCATTATTTCATTTATAAGAATAGGCAATGAGATGCCGTCAAAAACTATATGATGAAATACTAAGAGGAGAATATAATTGTCCCCTGAGTATTTGCATAAGACAGACCTCAGTGGGGGAGCTTTTTCCAGATCAAAGGGCTTTTCAATATGTTTTTTAAGATATTTCAGAGCTTCTTCCAGGTTTGAATCACTTATATCTTCTTCTTCTATATTAATCTTTACTTCTCTGTCAATTATTCGGTATAATTCATAGTTTTCCAGTTTAAATTTGGATAAAAATAATTCATGTTTTTCCAGGATAAATTTTACTGTATATTTTAATCTTTCAATATCTCCTGTTACCCTGAAGGCTACAGGAAGATTATATGACAGGTCACAGGGATCGCTTTTATTTAAGAACCATAGAGCTTTTTGTCCCTCGCTGAGAGAATAAGTTTTCTCTTCTAATCGTGTTTCATCAGGTATGAGTCTTAAACTGGCTCTTTCACAGCAAAAAGCCTTTCGACCATCAACTGTAACGACTGTATGGGCATATACAGTCGGATAGAGATCTTCTGTGATATCATCAATAAAGATTTCATATAAAATTTCTTTTGCTTCAGGTGTTATCTGACTTCTGAATAAGGCTTTACACTTTTCCCCGGGGACCGGTTCAAATCTCCATCCGTCACGGTTTTTAGTAAAACCCAGGGCAGATAGGTAAAAGGACATCATTTGAATACAACCTTCTGCCATAAGATTACCTGGCATACAGGGGTCATTCTTAAAGTGTACTTTAAAAAACCACCAGTCAGGGTCTACAGTGGTTCTTCCGCATAAATAACCTCTTTTCTTTGGTCCCCCGTAAGGATTGAATTCAGTAATTTCATCAATAAAATAATACTTTCCCACCAGACTTACAGGACTTCTTTTATGAGTTTTTAAAATCTCAAAGCCTTCTTTGAAACACTCATAACCATTACCTTCAAAATAGCTTTTTACTTCTTCCGTGGTAAAATGTGTTTTTTTACAAAAATCCGGAGGAATATGGAGAAGGGGATTTTCCGTATAATTTGCTTTTTCTGCATCCCATAATAGACCCCGTGAATTTTTTAATTCTTCCCTGGTAAAAAATCCGCCCTGTCCGTTTCGGACTTTCATACGGATTTCTCCATTTACCAGACATTCAGAGTGGAAGAAGAAAAGTCTCCTTTCTCCCTGTTCAATATATCTATCAATAGTATACCGGTACTGTAATGTTTCTCCGGCACAGGGAAGAGGGCCGTAAAATATACGTTCTGAACCGAGAAAACGGAGAACTCTCTTCCCTTTATTCAGGAAATCAAATCCAAGCCATAAGGGCAGCAGAGTGGTTCCTGTAGAGGCTTCAAAAAAGATTCCTCCAGGCATTCTTCCATTACATAAATACCAGCTGTCATCCTTTACATCAGTTTCTGTCCATATGGTACCTGTGGCCATACTGCCGGCTTCGCCCTCTATGCCGGTAACTCTGTCACATAAAAGAAAGGGTGGTGCCGGAGGTCTGATTTGAAGTTCATACATATCCTGTTTTTCAAAGAGCTTTCCGAAAACAGTTGATATTTTTCCTGAAGCTAAAATTTCAAGTTCTTCTCTGCCAAAGGATGGACCTGATGGTTTTTGAAGAACTTCAGGTAAATTTATTTCAGAAGATCCTGCGGAAACAGGGAGGAAGTTTTTGTTTTTATAAGTATGAATTCTCGATAAATAACTTCCCAGTCTCTTCTCTATATCCATAAAAGCATTATAAGCTTTTAGCTGGCTGTGATAGAACTGTTTTTGCACTTCCATCATATTTGAATGATGCCTTATTACAGGACTTAACATAGGATTCATAATAACCTTATTTTCTTTTATATCCTTATGTTCAATCTGTCCGGAAGAATTGATGATTATGTCTTTTTCTGAAAATAATATGTCCGTAATAGGTGCCAGTAAAGGAGCTTTTTTTAGAATTCTCCCTGTTTTATTTTTTGCGTTCCTTCTTGATAATACTTCTTTCTTAAAATCTTCAAGAAGAGAAGTGTCAATATTCTTATAAAGGGGAAAGGTCAGGAGAGGTTTTTTTATCTCATCTGGCTTATCTATTTTACATAATTCTGAGAATTTTATATCATTTTTCAATACCGTTTTATAATATCCGCCCATAAAACTTTCATTTAAGATTTCAATTTGATTTTCTTCTTTTCTTGAAAACCAGGTCTTTTTGCGGTATGGAATGAGATAGTGATTTAATATGATTATACCGGCAGCAATATGGAGAAGACCTGATGCGGCATGAGAATGTCCAAGAATAGTTGTTAAATTAAAATCATCTGAATTATTCCCAAAGGAGTATTTTTTTTCTGTAAACTCTCGAGTATCATTTTTATTTTCCATATATCTGCAGGATGAAATAATGGCATAAATCCTGTCTTTATCTTTTTCTGCATCTTCAAGCCTTTTTAATACCAGAGCCACGGCGGAACTGGCAGGTAATTTAAATTTATCCGGTAAAGACTTTTCTGCAGCAAATTTCTGTACCTCTTCTATAGAGAGATCCACAGCACCGACAACTGCAGATTCTATCTCTCCCTTTTCAATTGCATTCATAGCAATCTTAAGAGCACAATCTCCTGATAGCTCTTCATAGAATACTGCAAATCCGCAACCTTTAAAATTATACTGATTATTTATACGGGTTGCAGTAATATGACCCATTTTACCTGTTACGTCTGCTGTGTCAGCGGAAGAGACAAATTTATTTTTTCTCACTGATTTTTGTAGATAACATGTTAATTTATCTGTTAAATCTGTCAGTATATATCCCGGATCAGTCTGTATACCGATAAATACACCTGTACCTTCTTTATTTAACTTTTTTACCTGTCCTATGGCCTTATCTGCAGCTTTCAGCATAAGTAACTGCTGGCCGAGAGTTCTTTTAAGATCACATGGAGGGAAAGCTATTTCTCCCATAGAAAAATCTACTTTATCAATTTTTTTATCTGCAGTTTTACCATAGATTAACTCTTTAAATTCTTCCAGTGACTCTGTAGAATGTGTAATTACACTCATACCGGTAACAGCTATTTTCACCGGTAATGTTTGAAGGGGATGAATTTTAATATCCCTCTTTTTCCATTCTTCCAGAATAAGATGGGCATTACTTCCTCCGAAGCCGAAATTGCTTACACCGGCAATTCTTCTTCCTTTTCTTCCATCCCATAATTCATTCATTTCAGGTACCCTGAAATGAGAGTCTCTGATTGCAGGAAGTATCGGATGGGCATTTGGTGTAAGAGGAATAAATTCATCTTTAAACATCCCGAGAATCTTTATCAGTGAGGCCATACCTGATACTGCGAATAAATGTCCCAGATTTGCTTTTATTGAACCTATGGGAATTTCCCTTTTATCAGGGAATACCTTCAGCATACTCTGAATTTCTGTTAAATCTCCAATCTTTGTGCCTGTAGCATGACATTCGACATAAGAAATTTCTCCCGGATCAACTCCTGATATTCTATAGGCACTCTCCATTGATGAAATCTGTCCCATAACGGAAGGAGAAAGAAACCCTCCTGTTCTTCCGTCATTTGATAGTCCAATACTTCTTATTACACCGGAGATATTATTCCCATCTCTGAGGGCATCCTTCAGTCTTTTTAATACTACAAAGGCCGCTCCTTCAGAAGGAATTATTCCGTCTGAATTAACATTAAAAGGTCTGCTTAACCCGCAGGAACTTAAAGCATGAAGAGCGTTAAAATTTAGATGTGTGCAAAAAGGGTCTATCGCGCATACTGCACCGGCAAGCATAAGATCTGTTTCCTCTTTCTGCAGTAAATCACAGGCAAGTTTTACTGCATAAAGACTGGAAGCACAGGCTGTATCTATGGCAAAGGCATTACCTCCTATAGAAAAAGCTTTTTTTATAATCCCTGCAGGAAGTCCCCCTGTAAACCTGTTATAAGGATGAACAGCAGGAGATATATTCAAATATATTTCTTCAGAAAGTTTTGTAAGAGAAGAATTACTTGTTGTAGAATTACCCAGGACAATACCGGCCCTTTTCAGGACAGATCTGTTATTTAAATATCCCGAATTTTTTAATGCCTCCCGGGCGGTATGAAGACTCCATTTAAAAAGGACATCCAGTTGAAGAAGGGTGTTTTTATCCAGTTCATATTCTTCAACATTAAAGATATTTGCAAAATCTCTTATATAACCGCCCTTATCTGTAAAAGAAAAGGCAGGGTTATTTTTTTCTTCACCGGTAATATCTTCCAGTCCGACTCTCCAGTAACCTTCAGGGGGAGATGAAATAGTAACCAGACCATCTTTGACGGTATTAATAAATTGCTCTATATTATTACAGCCGGGGAAAAGACAGCTCTGTCCAATAATTGCAATTTCTTCAAACATATATTTAAAGCCTTCCTTCAGGACTTATAATAACTTCAACAGAAGAGCTGATATTTGAAATTTCATCGACAAAAAGCTTTGCCCCTTCTTTTAATGGAATAAGGGATATGCCCCTTGATATGAAATGAGCTTTTAAGGAAGGAGTAACCATCCCGCCATCCCATGGCCCCCAGTTAATTGATTTTACCAGAGTCTTTCCTTTTTTCTCCATATATATTTTTTTACATACCTTATTAAGCACTTCATTGGCCATAGAATAATCAGCCTGACCCTTATTACCACATCTTGCCGCTATAGATGAAAAACAGCAGATATGTGTCAGATTGTCCTCTTTTGTTGCGTCAAGGAGATTATAAAATCCTTCTACTTTAGTGGAGAAAACCTGCCGGAACTGTTCTTCCGTTTTTTCATGAATATATTTATCTGCCACGACACCTGCACCATGGATTATTCCGTCTATATGTCCCCATTCTTCTCTTATTTTATGAACTGCTTTTTTTAATTCTTCATAATTTCTTATATCAATACTGAAGTACTTTACCTCCGAGCCGTTTGCCTCAAGTATTCTCAGGTTTTCTTTTACTTCTCTTATAGAGAGAATTTTATTTGCTTTCTTCGAAAGATCCGCGGGAGTTATTCCTTTATCCTGTCCGTGTTCCATAAGTCCTTTCATTAATTCGGCTTTACTTCTGTAATTTCTCAGATATTCTTCCTCTCTGGTCAATTGTGTTCTGCCGAATATGGCCAGTCTGAGTTTTTTCGTAAGAGTTAACTCATTAAGGCAACCTGCTGTCACTCCCCCTGCCCCTCCACTGACAAGAAGAACATCCTTCTCTCTGAGTGGAAAATTACTGATTGCTTCTCCGGCAGATTCTATTCCTATCGTTATCCTTTCACCCTTTTTTCTTAATCCAACTTCTAATTCCCTTCCTCCTTCAATAATTTCCACAAAAAGGGCTTTTCCAATTTCTGATGGATTTTTATTGTCACCTTCTATATCAATAGCTTTAACATAAGGATTTTCCCATTCGAGAAAAGATGTTTTTATAAGCCCCGTAAGTCCAGCTCCGGAGATATTTTTATCTCCCTCCAGTCCAAAATCCCCGCCTGTATCCTGTACTGTTATGAAAAATCCTTTTTTATCTCTGTTATTAAAAAGGTTTTTTCCGCAGATTTTCGCAGCATCAAAGGCTTTTTTATTTACTTCAAAGTGGCTCTTATGACTGTCTTCTCTTCCTGTATCGATGCCACTGAGATAAATTATAGAAGAGGCATCTTCCGGTAAAGACGCGGTAATAATAGTATTAACACCAATTTCTTTTAAAAATTCTGCCAGAGCTTCAGAAACTCCCCTGTTATCAGGAATAATGTAACAGGAGCTGTCCTGAAATATAACTTTCATTGAAGATCCTGTGGCTTTAGCCGTAATTATTTTCGGTATATAACGAAAAATATGTGGAGTTTTCTTATTCTCTATGAGAGGATTTTTTTTTTCTCACTCAGGTCTTCTGTTACATAATCCAGTATCTCTCTGAAATTTCTCATAAGAGCGAGTTTATCTGTATCCATTTTGCAACTATCTGGCAATCTTAATTTTAAATCTGATAATATTTCAATCTTTTTTATTGAATCTATTCCCAGTTCTTCTTCCATATCCATGTTTAAATCCAGCATTTCTTCAGGATAACCTGTTTTTTCTGATGCTGTCTGGAGAATTATTTTCTTATAGTCAACAGATGGGACATATATTTTATCTTCCGGCTTTTCTCTTATATCTTCAGTCTTTCTTTCTTCATAATGTTCTTCAGCCAGGTAATTTTTTATTAAGTCATTTTCAGGAGATGATATTTCTGCAGCTGTCTTAATTCCTCCAATCTGCTTCAAGGCTTCCTCTGAGGCCTGTAAAAATCTTATATGGCTTTCAGTAAGGGTTTTCTGAAATATTTTATGGGCTTCAAAAATATTTTGCTGTAAAATCTGAAGTGTTTTCAGTCTTTCGTCATCAAATTTTGCGCCATTATTCACAGAATATCTCACCTTTTTTTCTGTCTTCTTTATTTCTATTTCTGTATCTCTTCCAACTAATCCTGCAAATCTATGTTCAGGTTCTTTAAATTCTTTCCACAGTGTTTCACAGGATATTTCCACACCACAGGAAGATAATTTTCCCATGGCATTCCAGAAGGAAATTAATCCGTCCTGCCCCTTTTTATCCAGTGAAAGGGAAAGGTGTTTTTTGTCCTTAAGAATATCACTTACAAGACCCGTAAGAACCGCTCCGGGGCCGACTTCAACAAATATCCTCACACCGTGGTCATACATATTTTCAATCTGCTGTTGAAAAAATACAGGATTTTCTATCTGCTCTGCAAGAATTTTCCTTATTTCCTCTGTATCTGCAGGATATAAATTACCTGTGGAACCTGAAAAAACTCTATTCTCAATCATATTAAAATGTATCTTTTTCAGATAGTTGTAAAAAGGTTCTGTACTTTTTCCAATAATTTTGGAGTGAAAAGCGGTGGAAACTGGAAGCCTTTTATAGTTAATCCCCTTATTAGTTAAAAGTTTTTCAACCCTTTCTATGCCGGAAGTTTTACCGGAAATTACTGTCTGGGAAGGACTGTTTATATTGGCTATAGAAATATCGGTGCCACTTTCTGTTAAAATTTTCTTTACTTCCAGAGAGGAAGTAAAAACTGCTGTCATTGCTCCCTCCTGTGTTGCTGCCTCTGCCATTAATTCTCCTTTTTTTCTGGAAACTCTTATGAAATCTTCCATAGTATCAAAGAGACCTGCAGCATAAAGTGCTGTTATTTCGCCATAACTGTGGCCTCCAAAAAAGTCAGCCTTTACGCCGAGTTTATTTAAAAGATTTAAAAGAGAAATACTTATTGCTCCTATAGCAGGCTGGGCCCACTCGGTTCTTGTTAATTTTTCTGTCTGTCTCCTTTTATTCTCTTCGTTAAATCCATATCCAGGGAAGACGATATTATAAAGTCTTTCCTCAACACCAAAGTCGATTTCTGAGATTTTATCCCATATTTCCCTCACAGCATCAAAGTGCATAACCATATGATAAGCCATATTTATATACTGACTGCCCTGGCCGGGAAATAAAAAGGCTATTTTTCCATTTACCGGTGATTGAAGATTTTTTCCCACTCTGTATCCGTCTCCTCTTCAGTCGATATCAAGCACCTCGGGTCTGTATAAAAACACGTCATTCCTCAGAGGAACTCCGTAGGTTCTCAGTTGATGTCCCCTCGTTAATATTGCTCCCCCTTCCATTAAATTTAAAGCTATCTGTTTTAAGAGTCTCTTTTCAGGGTCTTCCAGAAAACTGCCCTTAACCCACTCATTAAAGGCTCCCATAGCAGAACTGCACCATATCTGATAGTCTATAAGCCTGTCTGCCCGGCCAGAGACAGCCCAGTGAGCTGAATTTCCGAGATACCATTTAAAGATAAGAGCCATTTTATTCTTTGCTTTGATATTATCAGATATTATTTGCCCTTCTGTAGCAAAATAATCTTTTGTTTTTTCCCATACCTCCTGAAGGGTCATTCTGAATATGTTTTTTTCGATATCCTTTAATATTTTCTCCGGTATATCTTCTATACAATCATGGTGTTTATACACTTTATAAAGGAGATTACCTCTCAGTCCCATCATAGTTCCTTTTTTGAGAACCTGCACCCTGGAACCTGTTTCAAATCTGTCTGCACTTATAGTCATCATTACATCTGAAATACCGGACCGGGAAAGAAGTTCTTTTACTTGAGAGGAAGTTCCTGCTTCAACTGCCGATTGATATACTGACCCCACTACTATATGAGAAGCTCCCAGTGCGAAGGCAGAAGCTACAGACTGAGGTGTGCCTATACCGCCTGCCGCTCCATACCTTATTTTACAGTGATATTTATCTGATATTTTATTACAGAATGAGACAATAGCCGGGAAAAGAGCATTTAAAGGCCGATTATCCGTATGTCCCCCTGAATCACCTTCAATATCCAGATCTTCACAGAGAGTTATCCGTCCGGACATTTCTGCTTCTTCCCGGGTTATTTTTCCACTCAGAACAAGTGATTTAAGTATCTGTTCCGGTGGAGGTGATACAAAATGTTTTGCTACTTCCGGATGAGAAATCTTTGCAAAGATATAATTCTTACGTCTTATAAAACCTTTAGAGTCACGATATAGACCTGAGGAGGCGAATCTTACCAGTGACGGTGTGAGTCCTGTAAAAGCTGAGGCAGAAATTCTTCTGACTCCGTATTTTAAATACATGTCCATAAGGGTTTCTTCCAGTAAAGGATTATGAGGTGTATGTATTAAATTTGCCCCCCAGCTTAATCCTTCTTTATTCAGTATCTCCGAAATATATTTAATTTCTTTTTCCACTTCTTCTATTTTCATTCCACCGGAACCAAAAAAGCCCATCATACCGCATCTGGCAAGTTCTATAACCATGGCTGCAGATGAAATTCCTCTTGCCATTGCGCCTCCTGTACAGGCAAATCTTACCTTATGGGTTTCCAGAAAACTTCTGTCTCCAAGCCATTCAGGGTACATCGGAGGCAGTGAGGCTATGAGCGGTATGCCTTTTGTTGATGAAATTTCTCCGCCTGTTGCCAGGCCCATCAGTCTTTTATCAGATTGATAAATTATATGGATGGGATTTCTTATATCATGTATAAGACTTCGAAATTCGTTCGTATCAAAAGTGGTTCTGCCTTTTCCTGTTATATAATATCCGATTGTTTTCATTATGTTCTCCTGTACTGGTTTTATAGAGTCTGTTTTTTCTATATCAGATGTAATACATAACTTTTCTGCTATGCCTCTACACTGTATTTTTCCGGTTGATCCTACCGGTATTTTATCAAGTATTATTATTTTAACAGGTACTTTAAAAAAGACAAGTCGTCTGGCAGTAAATTCACGAAGTTTCATTTCCGTGACAGATGCTTTATCTTTTAAAACTACTGCTGAAGCTACAGTTTCTCCGAGTTTTTTGTGAGGCATAGAGAAAGTTACAGCCTGTCTTACAGCAGGATGAGATTTTAATACTTCTTCCACTTCCCATGGTGATATTTTTTCACCACCTCGATTTATAATTTCTTTTATACGTCCTGTAATAAAAAGATATCCACCGGAATCCATTCCTCCAACACGTTCAAGCTTTAAAGGCATTTTAAGATTTTCTTCAAAATAATCAATGGAACGCTGGATTCTTTCGTAGTAATTCATATGCTCTTTTTCTTTCCTATGATATAATATCATAATATTCTGTAAAAGTTTTGATATTTTTTATCATAAAAAGAAAGGGACTTTAAGGTTTATGCCAGAAATAGATTTTATGAAAGATTTATTCATTTATAATATTATTAAATATCATGGAGAAATATCACCGGATTCTATTGCTATACTTGCTCCTGAAAGGGAACCGCTTACTTACAGGCATTTTCTCGGGCAAATAGATTATGTTAAAGAAAAATTAAATTCCATGGGACATGGCAGAAATGATATAATAGCTACAGTCCTTCCCAATGGCCCTGATATGGCAGTAACATTCATATCAATTGCTTCCTGTGCTACCTGTGCCCCCCTTAACCCCAGGTATAGTACAGGTGAATTTTCCTTTTATCTATCGGATTTAAATGCAAAATCGGTAATAATTCAGGAAGGTATTGAGTCACCTGTAATAGAAGTAGCAAAAAACCTCGGTATCTCTGTAATAAAATTAAGTCCTTCATTAAATGAAGAAGCAGGTATTTTTACACTTAATGGCAGGGAATGTTCTGTGGCAAAAGACATTACTTTTGCCTCTTTGGAAGATATTGCTCTGGTTCTCCATACTTCAGGCACAACTTCACGGCCTAAAATTGTGCCTCTATCACAGGCCAATATATGTGCTTCAGCTTATAATATTCGAACATCCCTTTCCCTTACCTCAGAAGACAGATGCCTTAATATTATGCCCTTATTTCATATTCACGGTCTTATTGGTGCTCTTCTTTCATCTCTTGTGGCCGGGGCAAGTATTGTCTGTACTCCCGATTTTCTGGCACCAGAATTTTTTGATTGGATAAAAGAATTTTCTCCCACATGGTATACTGCTGTACCTACTATGCATCAGTCCATACTTGACAGGGCAGATGAGAATAAAGAGATTATTTCTAAAAGTAAGCTTCGTTTTATTCGTTCCTGTTCTTCTTCTTTACTTCCAAAAGTTTTTATGGAATTAAAAGAGGTTTTTAAAGTTCCTGTAATAGAAGCATATGGTATGACAGAGGCTTCCCATCAGATATGTTGTAACCCTTTACCTCCGGGGGAGGCTAAAGCAGGATCGGCAGGAATAGCTACAGGGACAGAAGTCGCCATTATGGATGAAAGTGGCAATATCCTGAAGGTGGGAAAAAAAGGAGAGATTGTAATAAAAGGGCCCGGTATTACAGAAGGTTATAAAAATAATGAAGAAGCTAATAAAAGTGCTTTTACTGATGGATGGTTCAGAACAGGAGATGAGGGTTTTATAGATGTGGAGGGATATCTTTTTATCACAGGCCGTATAAAAGAGATTATTAATCGTGGTGGTGAAAAGATATCTCCCGGAGAAATAGATGAGGTTTTAATGTCACATTCTGCTGTAAGACAGGCTGTGACTTTTTCTGTTCCTCATGAAAAACTCGGTGAAGATGTGGCTTCTGCAGTGGTATTAAAGGATAATGCTTCTGCTACTGAAATAGAACTTCGCGAGTTTACAGCAGGAAAACTTACTTATTTTAAAGTACCCTGTCAGATTATAATTCTTAAGGAAATACCAAAGGGCCCTACAGGTAAAATACAGCGTATAGGTCTTTCACAGAAATTAGGTATAACTTCCCTTATGGAACAGAGAAAAGAAAAGGCAGAATTTATAGAAGCAGAAACTCCTCTGAAAAAAGAAGTGGCAAAAATATGGTCTACTGTTCTAAATCTCAAACAGGTAGGAATAAATGATAAGTTTTTATCTCTGGGAGGTGATTCCATACTTGCCTCTCAAATAATTTCCCGTCTGAGAGATAAGTTCCAGGTAGAATTATCTTTGACCAGATTTTTTGCGTCTCCTACAATAAAAGACCAGGCCAGAATCATAGAAGAACTCATTTTAGAAGAAATAGAAGAATTACCTGAATAATGGAGTAATTATGTTATCAAAGACAGATCTTTCTGAAAGGATTTCCAGATTATCACCTGAAAAAAGGGCACTTTTTGAAAAAAGACTGAAAGGGGAAGTTACAGAAAAATCTGAAGTAAAAATTATTCCCCCCCCATCTTCAGAAGTATCTATTCCTTTATCCTTTTCTCAGGAACGTCTTTGGTTTCTGTATAAATTTGAACCGGACAGTGCTGTTTATAACAGGCCTTTAGTTCTTCATTTTACAGGTGACCTTAATATAAGTACCCTTGAAAAGAGTTTGAATATTATAATTCAAAGGCATGAAATATTAAGAACTATTTTTCCTGACCATGATGGTGTGCCCTGTCAGGTTGTTCTGCCTGAAGAATATATATCACTGCCTGTATTTGATGTCAGCAAATCAAAAGTAAGACACATAATAACAGAGAAATCCAGAGAGATTATTAATCTGGAAGAAGGCCCTCCTTTAATACCCCATCTGTTAAGAATAACTGAGAAGGAACATATACTACTTCTCACCATGCACCATATAGTATTTGACGGATGGTCTGAAGGGGTATTTTTAAATGAAGTGACTGAAATCTATCGGTCCTTATCTGCAGGAAAAGAACCATCACTCAATCCTCTTTCCATTCAATATGCCGATTTTGCCATATGGCAGAGAGAATGGCTTAAAGGAGAGACACTGAAAAAACAGCTTTCCTACTGGCAAAAGAAACTTGAAGATATAGTTCCTCTGGAATTACCTTTTGATCATCCCCGTCAGCCGGTTCAGTCCTCTAAAGGCAGGAGACAGACTTTTATGTTAACAGAAAGTCTTTCTCACAGTCTGAAAGAGCTGAGCAGTAATGAAGGAGTAACACTTTTTATAACACTTCTCACTTCTTTTAACATATTACTCTACCGTTATACAGGTCAGGAAGATATAGCCACTGGCACTCCTGTGGCAAATCGTAATAGAAAAGAATTTGAAGGTCTTATAGGTTTTTTTGTTAATACCCTTGTTTTACGGAGTAATCTCTCAAAAAATCCATCATTTCGTGAATTTCTTGGTAGAGTCCGTGAAGTAGCAATGGAAGCTTTTGAGCATCAACAACTACCCTTTGAAAAACTTGTGGAAGAACTTAACCCTGAGAGAATTCTGAGCCGTACCCCATTATTTCAGGTAATGTTTCACTTAAGAAATGTCCCGAAGAAATGTCTCTTATTACCGGATTTAAAGATAAAAGAATTTGATTTAGATACGGTTATGACAAAATTTGATTTAACTCTTGAAATAGAAGAAAAACCAGAAGGTTTATCCTGTCTCTTGGAATATAATACAGATCTCTTTGAAGACAGGACAATTACACGAATGAAAGGTCATTTCCAGACTTTACTGGAAGGTATAGTGAAAAACCCTGATGAAAAACTTTCTAATTTGCCCATCCTGTCAGATGAAGAAAAAAATCAGTTACTTGTAGAATGGAATAATACACTCATAGATTATCCGAAAGACAGATGTATTCACCAGTTATTTGAAGAACAGGTAGAAAAGACTCCTCATAATATAGCAGTTGTCTTTAAAGACAGAAAACTGACATACAGGGAGTTAAATGAAAAATCAAATCAAATGGCAGGGATTCTACGTCAAGCAGGTGTAATATCTGAGAGTGTTTTAGCTATAATGGTTGAACCATCTATTGAGATGGTTATCGGTATTATGGCTATACTCAAAGCAGGAGGAGCTTATGTCCCAATAGATCCTTCATACCCTGTAGAGAGAATAAAGTACATCCTCCAGGATACGGAATCATCAATTCTTTTAACACAAAAACATCTCTCCTCTAAGATAGACTTTAAAGGTTTAATACTTTTTCTTGATGATGAAAACCTTTACAGTGGAGATGTGTCAAACCTTCCTCTCATAAATAAACCTTCTCATCTTGCTTATATAATTTACACATCAGCTACTACAGGAAAACCAAAAGGTGTTATGATTGAACACAGTTCACTTTCAAATTTATGTTTCTGGTATAAATATGCATGTAATTTAAATGAAAGAGACAGGTCAGCACTTTTTATGAGTTATACTTTTGATCCATCTATAAAGGAAATTTTTTCCTGTCTCCTTGCCGGTGGTTCTCTATACATTATAAGTAAGGATATACGTCTTTCCATCTACCGGCTAAATGAATATTTTGAAAATAATAATATAACTGTAACTAATCTACCTACACAATTATGTGAAGAATTTATGGATATAGTTGATAATAAATCTTTAAGATTATTGAATACAGGCGGAGAGAAATTAAAGAAATTTAAAAAAAAATCCTATGAAATTGGTAATAATTACGGCCCCACAGAAAATACAGTAGATACTACCAGGTTTATTGTTGATAAAAATTACGATAATATACCCATAGGTAAACCCATATATAATAACAGGGTTTATATTCTTGACACATTTAACAACCTTCAGCCTGTTGGTGTACCGGGAGAACTCTGTATCGGAGGATCTGGTCTTGCAAGAGGTTATTTAAACGCTCCTGACATTACAGAAGAAAAATTTGTTAAAAATCCTTTTGAGTCTGGTGCGAGAATGTATAAGACAGGAGATCTTGCGAGATGGCTTCCTGATGGAAATATTGAACTTCTGGGGAGAATAGATAATCAGATTAAGTTAAGAGGTTTTAGAATAGAACCGGAAGAAATTGAAAAGGTCATTCTACAGCAAGATACAATTAGAGCGGCAATAGTTGTTGATTATGATGATTCCGGGGGACAGAAATATCTCTGTGCCTATATTATTTCAGATAAAGAAATAAACATAAGAAATCTCAAATTAGAATTATCAAAAGAACTTCCAGATTATATGATCCCCCTTTACATAATTCAGATAGACAAAATTCCTCTCACTATAAATGGGAAAGTTGACAGGAAAGCTTTACCTGTCCCTGATTTTATAGATAGGACTGTAAATTATATTCCTCCTGAGACTGAAATTCAGAAAAAGCTTTCAGACATCTGGTCAGAAATATTGAATATTCATAAGCCGGGAATAGATGACAACTTCTTTAACCTGGGTGGGCATTCATTAAAAACAGTGATTATGACGGCTAAAATCAAGAAAATTTTCAATGTAGAAATACCTGTTAAAGAGATATTCAGATTTCCTACTATAAGACAGATTGCCAGACTCATAGGGAGAGCAGAAGAAAATATCTATCCCCCCTTTGATATTACTCAGAAAAGAGAGTATTATCCACTATCTTCACAGCAGAAACGACTCTTTGCACTGGAGCAGTTTGAAGAGATGGGGACAACCTATAATGTTCCCATATCTTTAATTATAGAAGGTAAACTTGATATAGAGAGGCTTTATAAAGGACTGGAGATTCTTATAGAGCGTCATGAGTCACTGAGAACATCTTTTGATATAGTTAATGAAGAAGCTGTACAGAAAATTCATAAAAATATCAAACCTGAGAAAAACTACATAGAAAGTTCTGAAAGTAATATAGAGAATATAATAAGAGAATTTATTAAACCCTTTAATTTTAAAAAAGCACCTCTATTCAGATATGAATTAGTAAAATTAGCAGAAGAAAAACATCTCCTCCTTATAGACATTCATCATATAGTAATTGACGAGTTGTCTATAAATATCATTCTTAAAGAACTATTTCAGTTTTATGAGGGCAAAGAATTACCTGAAATAAGATATCAATATAAAGATTTTGCAGTATGGCAGGATAAGTTGCTGAAATCAGATTTAATAAAACCTCAGGAAGAATTCTGGATTAATAAATTTTCCGGAGAAATTCCTCTTCTAAAACTTCCCATTGATTATTCGAGACCAATAATACAGGATTTTTGTGGGGATACTGTATTATTCTCCGTAGAAAGTACTTTAACAGAGAAATTAAAAAGTCTTGCCTCCAATACAGGAACAACATTATCTATGGTTCTTATGGCAGCCTTTAATATACTTCTTTCTAAATATTCATCACAGGAGGATATTATAATAGGGACTACTTTAGGAGGAAGACGGATTGAAGAAGTTCAGTATATTACAGGTATGTTTGTAAATACTCTTCCTATAAGAAACTTTCCCGCTTCTCATAAGACTTTTATGGAATTTTTAAATGAAGTCAAAGAAAATCTCTTAGAAGTCTATGATAATGAGGATTATCAATTAGAATTACTTATAAATAAACTTAATATTAAAAGAGATACTGGGAAAAATCCATTATTTGACGTGCTTTTTGTCAGTCTGGATATGGATATTTCAGAATTTTCCATGGAAAAAATGAAAATAAGAAAACACTATTACCATAAAAAAACCGCTAAATTTGATATTACACTTTTTGCCCGGAGTGGAAAGGAAGAAATTGAATTCAGATTGGAGTATGGAACAGGTCTTTTTAAACCCCATACGATTAATAGAATGATTGCACATTTTAGAAATATTTTGAGAAAAGTAATTGAAAACCCGACTCAAAAGCTTAAAGATATAGAGATGCTCTCTGAAGAAGAAAAACATATTCTCCTCTATGATTTTAACAGGACAGAAGTTAATTATCCTTCAAACAAAATCATTCTTGAATTCTTTCATGAACAGGTAAAAAAGACACCTAATAAAATAGCTGTTGTATATAAAGATAAAAGCCTTTCTTATAGAGAATTAAATGAAAAATCCAGTCAACTTGGCAGGTTATTACGAAATGCCGGTGTGACAGCCGGGACAATAGCAGGAATAATGGTTGAACCTTCACTGGAAATGGTTACAGGGGTAATGGCAATTTTAAAATCAGGAGGAGCTTTTATCCCTCTTGACCCGGCCTATCCACCTGAAAGAATAAATTTTATACTCCGGAATTGTAACTGCAGGATTTTGTTATCTCAGAAACACCTTATGGAGATACTTGACTTCTTCGGTAATTTTATTGATCTTGAAGATGAAAAAAATTATGAAGGTGAATCTTTAAATTTTCCTATTATAAACATTCCTGCAGATCTGGCCTATATAATTTATACCTCCGGTTCAACAGGTGAACCAAAGGGTGTTATGGTTTCCCATAAATCTTTTACACACTTCTGTCTCTGGTATAAAGATTTACGTAAATTAAATGAAAGAGATAATACAACTAAATTCGTGTCTTCTGGTTTTGATGTAACTGTGTGGGAAATATTCCCCACTCTTATCTCAGGAGCAACCCTCCATATAATAAGTGATGATATAAGGCTTTCTCCTTACAAATTAAATGAATATTATGAAAAAAACAATATAACTGTAAGTTTCCTCCCCACACAGTTTGGAGAGCAATTTATGGAACTTACAGATAACAAATCACTGAGATTTCTGGATGTGGCAGGAGAAAAGCTAAGAATATTCAGAAAGAGAAATTATACCCTTATAAATGGTTATGGGCCTGTAGAATATGCTGATTGTATAACTTATTTTATTGTTGATAAAGATTATGATAATATCCCCATAGGCAAACCTGTGTGGAATACAAAAGTTTATATACTGGACAGGTTTAATAAACTCCAACCCATTGGAATTCCCGGTGAGTTGTGCGTTTCAGGCCCCGGCGTTTCCATGGGTTATGTAAATAATCCGGAAAAGACAGGAGAGGTTTTTGTGGAAAATCCTTTTATTCCCGGGGAAAGAATGTATAAAACAGGGGATCTGGCCAGATGGCTTTCCGATGGAAATATTGAATTTCTGGGAAGAATAGATAAGCAGGTTAAGTTAAGAGGTTTTAGAATAGAACCTGCAGAGATTGAACAGAACATGTTAAAACAGGATGGAATAAGAGATGCAGCAGTTATTGATTATGATGATAAGGATGGAAACAAATATCTCTGTGGATATATCGTTTCAGATAAAGAAATAAACATAAGAAATCTTAAATCAGATTTATCTAAAAGTCTTCCTGATTATATGATACCTTCATATATAAGTCAGATAAAAGAAATTCCTCTGACTCCAAACGGCAAAATCGATAGAAAAGCTCTCCCTTTACCTGAATTTAAGGATATGAGTGCAGAATATGTCCCTCCTCAGGATGATATAGAGAGAAAGATTGCAGAAATATGGGAAGATGTTCTGGGTATAAGTCCAATAGGTATAAGGGATAATTTCTTTGACTCCGGGGGAAATTCCATTCTGGCAGTAAGGTTATTTGCTTATATCCATAAAATCTTCAATAGAGATCTCAGCCCATCAATACTATTGAAGGGAGCTACTATTAAATATCTTGCCGGTATTTTAAAAGAGAAAGAACCTGTTAAAGAGAGCAAATTTTTAGTTCCTGTGCAACCGGAAGGAAAGAGGCCACCTTTCTACTGTGTAGTTCCTGTAGGTGATGAGATTTTATTTTTATCTTCCCTTTCAGGGTATCTGGGAAATGATCAACCCTTTTACGGTTTACAGGTAAAAAAAGAGGAATTCCTTTCAGTTGAATCTCTTGCAGAATGCTATATTAAAGAGATACAGAATCTTCAGCCTGAAGGTCCTTATTTTCTGGGAGGTTTTTCCACGGGTGTTCCTGTGGTATTTGAAATGGCACAACAACTTTACAGGAAGGGCTATAAGATAGGATGTCTCGTAATATTTGATCGTGGAATTAAGATGTCCTGGAATTTAAGACGTATCTTTAATTTAATAGCTTATTTGCCTTACTGGTTACGTGATTTTTCAACAAGACCGAAAGAGAAAATTACTCTTATTTTTGGGACTGTTAATATGTGGAAAGAAAAATTTAAAAGAAAAATTTTCTCTACCAATAATATTAAAGATCAGATTTATGTAGAAAAGATTCTAAATAGCTATTCCTACGAAAGCTATGAAGGATCAATTATTCTTTTCCGGTCACAAAAGCATCTTTTAATTGTTCCTTATTGTTATGACCCTCATCTGGGATGGGGAAAGATAATTAAAGGAGAAATAGAAGTAAAAGTAATTCCTCATGCCAGTCATACAGGGATGTTTAAAGAACCTTATGTAAGAATACTTTCGGAAGAACTGAAGAAATGCCTTGATAAGTCACAGAATAAATATAAATCAACGGGTTTTATCACCCTATAAACTTATGAGTCTCGGATATAGAAAGGAAGGTGAAAGCTATTTATGAAAAAAACGCCAAAATCTCTTCGATTACAGATAGGTCTCTTTGGACGAACAAATGTGGGGAAATCCAGTTTTCTTAATATGGTGGCTTCCCAGGATGTGGCCATAACATCACCTGTACCGGGAACTACCACAGATGTAGTGGAAAAATCTATGGAACTTCCCCCACTTGGGCCTGTTGTGTTTCTTGATACTGCCGGCCTTGATGATACATCTATCCTGGCAGAATTAAGACTTAAAAAAACCACCAGGATCTTTGACAGAGCTGATGTTATTGTAGTTATAACAGAACCGGATCTCTGGGATGAATATGAAGATAGAATTTTACAGGAAGCAAAAGAGAGAAATACACCATATATTATTGTGATAAATAAAACTGATCTTAAAGAATCTTCAGCCGAATTTCTTGAAGAATTGAAAAAGAAGTCAGAGAGAATTCTTCTCTGTTCCAGTATAGACTCTCATAAGAGGGATAAGTATATTAATGAATTTAAGAGATATTTAATTCAGATATGTCCTGATGAGTTCTTAAATCCACCTCCTCTTATAGGGGATCTTTTAACTTCCGGAGGTATTGCCGTACTGGTTGTTCCCATAGATCTGCAGGCTCCCAGAGGAAGGCTTATTCTGCCTCAGGTTCAGACAATCAGAGATGTCCTGGATAATGACGGTGCGGCTCTTGTGGTTAAAGAGAGGGAATATGCCCATATATTAAAGAATCTGAAGAATCCGCCTGATATCTCGGTATGTGATTCTCAGGTAGTATTGAAAATGGTGGCAGATACTCCTGAAGATATAAAATGCACTACTTTTTCAATACTTTTTGCACGATATAAAGGTGACATAGTAGAAGCAGCCAGAGGTGCCTGTGTAATAGATAAGCTCAAACCGGGTGATAAAATTCTTATAGGTGAAGCCTGCAGTCATCATCCCATTGAAGATGATATAGGGAGAGTAAAGATTCCCAGATGGTTACGGCAGCACATAGGAGAAGATATACAGATTGATGTATCCTCCGGAAGAGATTATCCGGAAAACCTTAAAGAATATAAACTGATTATTCACTGCGGGGGCTGTATGCTTACAAGAAGGGAAATGTTATGGAGAATTCATAAAGCCAGACAGGAAGGAGTTCCTGTAACCAATTACGGTCTCTGTATTTCTTTTATACAGGGTGTCATAGAAAGAGTTCTCTCTCCTTTCCCTGCTGCTCTGGATGCTTACAGAAAAGATATTTCTCTTAAGGAGTGATAACCTGTGAGTAAAATAAAATACTTATCAGTCTTTTTATTCCTGTTACTGATTCTGTTCTTGAGTTTTTATTCCGGAGAAGCTAAGACCCCGGAAATTCCGTCTATGCCTACAATGCCTCCAACATTTAAACCACCACAGATGCCTACAATGAAACCTTTCCCTACGATGAAACCTTTCCCTACCTATCCTCCTGAACCTACAGAACCTGCAGGACAGAAAGGATCATCAGACCTTGTACCCTATGATGAACCCCAAAAAAATACACCTTCATCAGATGTGGCGCCATATGAGGAACCAACATCTTCATCAGGTTTAATGCCATATGGGGAACCAACATCTTCATCAGATGTGGTACCATATGGTGAGGCGACTCCAAAGAAAAAACCAGCTGAATCTGGTCTGGTCCCTTATGACGATATAACTCCTTCCGGGAAAACACCTGCACCTGCAAAGAAAACACCTTTACCATCTAAGACTCCTACTTCTGGAGGAGAACTTGCTCCTTTTGAACCAGGTGACGCCACACCGGAACCAGATAAAACTCAATCCGGGGGAAACCCTGATCTCGCACCCTTTGATCCGAACAGTTCCACACCTGTTCCTGAAACTACCGGCAAACCGTCTCCTTCACCGGGGAAAGTTGGCACTAAAAAGGAGATATCTATGGTTCAGGTTTATATAATGATTATAGTGGTAATTGTATTTCCACCGGTGGTTTATTATATGAGTAAAAAGAAGAAGTGAAGTTGTGAGACGTGAGACGTGAAAAGCAGTGAGCAGTAGCAGTGGCGAACCTGGCCTTCGCCCGATTTGAATCATAGGATTGGCACCTGTCACGACCCGGTATGTCCAAATCCTCCTTCACTTCTTTTTGTATCATCCAGTTCTTCCACGGTATTAAAGATGGCTCTCGTTATTTCAGTTATTACAAGCTGTGCTATTCTGTCTCCTTTTTTTATAAGAAAATCCTTATCACCAAGATTAATCAATATGATTTTAACCTCTCCCCGGTAATCACTGTCAATAGTTCCCGGGGTATTTAATACTGTTATGCCATGCTTTAATGTCATGCCACTTCTCGGACGTATCTGTCCTTCAAAACCTTCAGGTATGGATATGGCAAATCCTGTAGATACAAGTTTTATTTTCCCCGTTTCCAGAGTCACTTCTTCAGCTGAGAATATATCCGCTCCTGAAGCAGCATCGCTCATATACTCTGGTATTATGCTATTCGGATCGAGTTTTTTAAATTTTATATCTAATTCTTTCATTAATGCACTCTTTACCCTTCACGTCTCCCGTCTCCCGTCTCCCATCTCAGGTCTCACTCTTCCGTACTCTCAAGATACCTTTCCACATCTATAGCTGCACGGCATCCTGCTCCTGCTGCAGTAATAGCCTGACGGTATGTAAAATCGTGAACATCTCCTGCTGCAAATACACCGGGTATATTTGTGTGTGATCCGTTTTTAACTATTATATATCCTTTTTCATCTATATCGATCTGTCCTTTAAATATCTCCGTATTTGGTGTATGACCTATGGCTGCAAAGACTCCATCACATTTTTTCTCTGTTATTTCTCCTGTGAGGACATTTCTGAGTTTTACTCCTTTTACAGCTTTTTCTTCAACTCCCAGTATATCTTCTACAACAGAGTTCCATATAAATTCTATCTTCGGATTTTTTAAAGCCTTTGCCTGCATTATTTTTGAGCCTCTCAGTTTATCCCTTCTGTGGACTATGTAAACTTTACTCGCAAATTTAGTAAGGAAGGTGGCTTCTTCCAGAGCGGAGTCTCCTCCTCCCACTACAAGTACTTCCTGATTTCTAAAGAAAAAACCGTCACAGGTAGCACAGGCAGATACACCATGTCCCATAAGCTTTTTCTCTGATTCGAGTCCTAAGAGTCTTGCTGTGGCCCCTGTAGCAATAATAACAGTTTTAGAAAGATAGTCTTCTTTACCTGCTGTTATCCTGAAAGGTCTGTCTTTAAAATTAACAGCAGTAACATTTTTTTGAATAAAGAGAGAACCGAAACGTTCAGCCTGTTTTCTCATTTCATTCATAAGATCGGGCCCCATAATTCCCTTTGAAAATCCGGGAAAATTTTCCACTTCCGTGGTAATAGTGAGCTGTCCCCCCGGCTGGTTTCCTTCAACTATTACAGGACATAGATCTGCTCTTGCTGTATAAAGAGCAGCAGTCATTCCTGCAGGGCCGGAACCTATTATAATTACGTTATAAAGCTTTGCATCAGACATTAATTTTATCTCCTTTCAAATAGTGAAGGGTAATCGGTTAAAACATATACTTACGTACATATCTTTCACTGCTCCCTCTTTTCACTTTTCATTTTGTCTGCTTCGCAGAGACTTCGTTTTACTTTTTACAGGACTTTTAATTCTATTATATCTTCGTCAGAAATTATATAATCCCTGTTTACACGTTGCCCTTCATATTTTTCTGAAGAAGAATTCCATATTCTCGCAAATTGCAGATTGGCTTTGAAATCTTTATGGATTCTTTCGGCAAAATCCATCACTGTACTTCCTTTTTTTAATATAAAAGGTGAATTGAAGTCAGTTTTTTTATAGGGAGATCGGCTATAAACCCTTACAATATTCAAGAGT
>Ga0302240_1000831_pt1:20000-28030 | contig 28030 bp, 24 predicted proteins | sample AAG_UR_His_MG_FD_193538 | JGI IMG/M metagenome (GOLD analysis project Ga0302240, IMG submission 193538) | Enriched activated sludge microbial communities from anaerobic digester in WTTP, New Holstein, Wisconsin, United States - AAG_UR_His | ecosystem: Engineered > Bioreactor >... | reverse complement strand
AGTTGAAAAATACAGTCAACAGATATTTTAAAAGAGCATTTATGAGATGATGATTTTCTAAGAAAAATCGATAACTGGTACTCGCCATTTCGCTAGTGTGCCATAGAATATATAACGTTGTAATATTAATAAATTTAAGTGTGAAAGATACTGATCATAGTACAACACAAAGCAAATGCCCATAATTAAAAAAGAATGAGTATTTTGGTATTTTTAAGTTTTTGATCCCAAATATGCCATAACATGTTCACACGAGTCCTTTATAAATAGTGGACAGATATCGACAGTTCAATCAGATCATGCAAATTAGTGTAATCGAATCTAGTAAAATCATTTTGGATTCCGGTTGCATCACAAAATTCTTAAGTGAATTGCTATTCGTGCGAATTCATTTAAGGTTATGCTTTAATATTACTTTTAGACATATTAGGCTAAATCATATTGAGATATTTGTCGAAAAAAGTCGAGTGACATTCAAATAATGGGTTGACGCTCCGAAAAGTATATGTAATACTAATTAAGTGAAAAAGATAATCATTATCAATTACATCGGAGGGTTAACATGAAATTATTTGGAGCAATAACACTTACATCACTTACCATACTCGGCGCCCTGTTTCTTGGAGGATGTGCACCAGCGACAGAGCCGACTGAGCCCGCGCAACCTGCAGCTATGGCGCCAACTGAGACACAAATCGTAAATTTATACACAGACCGCCACTATGATTCAGATGATCTGCTCTACCAGAGCTTTACAGAAGAGACCGGCATCCAGGTCAATGTTGTCAAAGGTAAATCGGATGAGCTGATAGAGCGTCTCAAGACAGAGGGTGCAGATACTGAGGCGGACTTGTTTATTACCGCGGATGTCGGTCGACTATACAGAGCCGAGAGCGCTGGACTGCTTCAGCCCATCGAAAGCGAATTGCTCAGCACCAACATTCCTAAAAATTTGAGAGACCCGGACGGAAACTGGTTTGGCCTTACGAAGCGTGCCCGTGTGATTGTTTACGCAAAGGACCGCGTTAATCCTGACGAGCTCTCCACTTATGAAAACTTAACGGATTCAAAATGGCAGGGACGCATTCTCGTTCGAGGCGCGGACAGCATTTACAATCAAACTTTACTTGCGTCATTGATCGAAATCATGGGTGAAGCAGAAGCCAAAATCTGGGCTGAAGGGATTGTTCGAAACCTCGCCAGAGAGCCAAAAGGCGGTGACCGGGATCAGGCAAAGGCTATTGCTGCTGGCGAAGGTGACATTGCCATAATGAACACATATTATCTGGGACTCATGTTGAATGGCACAGATCCTGAAGAAAGAAAAGTTGTAGAGGGCTTAGGCGTCTTTTTCCCGGATCAAGAGGGAAATGGCACCCATATTAATGTTTCCGGCGGCGGGGTAGTCAATGGTTCAAAAAATAAGGACAATGCAGTTAAACTCCTCGAATTTTTAGCAAGTGAAAAAGCGCAAACCTCTTATGCTGAGGCGAACTATGAGTACCCAGTGCTCAGCGGCATACCGGCAGCTGACTTCCTGAATACACTGGGCACCTTTAAAGAACAATCCCTTGATCTTTCGAGACTGGGCGAGTTAAATGCGGAGGCTGTCAGGCTGCTCGCAGAAGCAGGCTGGAAGTAATGTCTTTTGGTCAAGACAGGAGAAAGGTTGGCGCTGTCAAAGCGCTGGCCTTTCTCTCTCTCATTTTGATCAGTCTGCCCGTGCTGGCTATACTGTTCAAAATTGAAATGGCAGCGACGCCGGAGTGGCTGCATTTCAAGGAATTTTTACTCAAGGATACGGTTTACAACACTGTCTATCTCATAGTGTTTTCCCTGTTCTTTTCAGCAGTGCTGGGTGTCCTGGCGGCAGTTTCAGTGGCTCTTTTTGATTTCCCCTTGAAGCGGTTTTTCAAGTGGTTTTTCTATATGCCATTGGCTATACCGCCCTATATAGCCGCCTACGTATTCGCAGGCATGACAGGTTATACTGGGGTCATCCAGCGAACCCTTAGGACTTTTGAAATTCCATTCAAACCGGAGCATCTGGATCTTATGAATCTCAGGGGTGCTGTGCTGATTTATTCGATTACACTGTTTCCCTATGTATACGGACCTGTACGCGCATTTTTAGAACATCACTCAGGAGGGATGATCGAAGTTTCCCGCGTTCATGGCCATTCACCCGTAAAGATTTTTCTGAAAGTGATCCTCCCGTTAGCGCGGATGCCGATGGTCGGCGGACTCACCCTCATCATGATGGAAATTTTGGGTGACTACGGTGTGGTGCGCTACTTCAACATTCGCACAGTGAGTTCGGCGATCTTCAGTTCCTGGTTTGGATCCGGAACAACTATAGTGGCGCTGCGCCTGTCCTTTTATATGATGCTGTTGATTGTGGCATTTCAAGGCTTTGAAAGCTTCAACCGAGGCCGAAGGCGCTATCACCTGTCTGGTCAACAGCCTAGATTATTGGAGCCCATACCCTTAAAGGGGTTATTACGCTGCGGCGTAACGATGGGACTCTTCGTGGTTTCTCTCGTCGTGTTCTTTATCCCGGTGGGACAGATGGCTGTCTGGTCAGTGAAGTCCTATAGTTTGGTGAGGTTGGATCAACTCGTTCAAATTATTTACAACACCGTATTCTATAGTCTCCTTGCCAGCTTGATCATTTTGGCTATCAATTTGCTGATCGTACAAGTGCGGCGCTGGCAGTTCGATCAAAAAGGCAAGCTTATGGATCAAGTGGTTCAGATGGGGTACGCTATTCCCGGCGCAATCATTGCCATTGGTGCCATGGTCATTTTCGTGGGATTGGATCAGTGGCTCTATCCGGTCTACGTTATGTTCAATCCCGAATCCAAAAAACTTTTATTAAGTACGAGCACCGTGCTACTGGTCTATGCTTTTGTCGTGCGTTATATGGCTGCAGGTTATAACAGTGTGCACTCCGGGTTTTCGAAAATAGGCATTAAATATAGCGAAGCTGCATCAACCCTCAGGAAAGGAAGATTTTATACGCTGGTGAAAGTTGAGTTGCCTATGGTTAAAACGTCACTTATATCCGGCTTTTTGCTGACCTTTATCGATATTTTAAAAGAACTGCCACTAACGTTACTGCTGAGGCCATATAATTTTAATACACTGGCCAGCCGTGCTTATGAGTACGCTAACGATGAACGCATTATGGAGGCTTCTGTGCCAGCACTGATGATTATCTCTCTCAGTGTCGCAGCGCTAATGATCTTTGCAGGTATTCATCAGAAAAAATTTAGAAGGATCCAGGAAGAGGTGAAGCTATGAATTTGTCTATAGAGCAGCTAAATTTTCAGTATAAAAACTCAAGGGAACGAATTTTTGAGAATTTTACACTAAGCGTTCAGGAAGGGCAGATTCTCGCGATTCTTGGAAAGAGTGGGAGTGGAAAAAGCACCTTGCTCAGGATCATTGCGGGACTGGAAGAGAACGCTAGAGGGACTATTCGTATTGGTGAAAAACTTGTGCAGAGCCGGGATGTTTTCGTTCCTGTTGAGAAAAGAAAAGTAGGCTTTGTGTTCCAGGATTACGCTTTATTCCCATTTATGACGGTTTCTCAAAATATTGCTTTTGGAATGAGGGTCAAAGATAAGAGAAAGCTGGAATCGCTTTTCAGCCTGGCTCAGCTTGAAGGACTGGAGAAACGCTACCCCCATGAACTCAGTGGAGGGCAGCAGCAGCGAACCGCCTTGGCACGAGCCCTGGCAGGAGAACCGGATTTGCTGCTGATGGATGAGCCGTTCAGCAATTTGGACAGCGCCTTGGTCATGGATTTAAGGATGGATTTGAAGAGAATTATTAAGAGTCAAAGATTGACAACCCTCTTGGTGACCCATGATTCGGAAGATGCGTTAGCACTTGCGGATCAAACCTTGATGTTGTGAGACTCGAGGATCTAAGTTTTTGGCAGAAATCAGTATTCTAAATATTTACAAACCACTCACTACGTGATTCAGCTCTAAAATAGATCCGGTCTATATGCAGTGAGTGGATTTTAGTTGATTAAGTCAATGGAATCCATTGATGAATTCAAAAAGAATTTTACATTTTAAGATTTCATATAAAGATGAAAAGTCGATATGACTTACATACTTTGTAAAATGATTAGTAATTTTTTGATGCTGCTTTTCAAAATGAATTGATTAAATGTATTTCAAGTAAAAATGTTAATTAATATTCAATATATTTTTTTTTTAAAAGACACACCTAAAATCAGATGAATATACGAATGTATTAATAGGAATGTCTATCAGGAGTGTTAATAATGGAAGAAAAAGATACAGTAGATTTACTTGTTAAAAAAGCAAAAAACGACTTTTTAGCTCGAGAGAAGTTGTTTCATGAGTATAGACCTCAAATCAAGTCTATCGCTTCGAGCATTTGCAAGCGAAATCTTAGTTGGGATAATGATGATGAACTTAGTATCAGTCTTATTGCTTTTAATGATGCAATTGATACTTATGATAAATCAAAAGGAATGAAGTTTATTAGTTATGCTAGAATGTTAATTCATAATAGATTAGTTGATTATTTTCGCAGCGAATCCCGATTCGTTCACGAATCCTTAGATTTAGTTGGCGAGGATCAGGAAGTAAATGAATTTGAAAAAACGCAGGCATTTGATGAGTATAGAAAAAAACAAGAAAATGATAATTTAAGTGAGACTATGGCTATATTTGACTCGAGTCTTTTGGAGTATGGTATCTCTTTAGAGGATTTAGTAAAAATATCACCAAAACATAGAGATACTAGACAAAAACTTATGAAAGTAGCTCAGTCTTTAGTCGATGAACCACTTTTATTATCGAAATTAAAACAAAATAAGAAGCTGCCTATAAAAGAGTTAAAAATATATACAGGGCTTAGCCTAAGGGTTTTGGAAAAGGGAAGAAAATATATCATAGCATTAACGATGATATTGAGTGACGATAGCTATTCTGAAATAAAAAATTTCATTAACTTTCCAAAAACTGAAGGTGGTAATATACTATGAAAACATCACAGGCAAAAGTTTTAAAAATAGATAAAAAATATGCTGTAGTTGTAACTAATGATGGAGAGTTTATTCGAACACATCTACCAAAGGATAATATATTGGTGGGAGATATAATTGAAGTTCCTAACAAAAAGCAGATTGATTATAAGAGATTTAATCCCTATGCTGCTATAGCTGCCATACTTCTTATTGCTATAAGTTTGGGATTTTTTAACTTTGTCATAACCCATCCAGCTTATGCATCTGTAGCATTAGATATAACGAATAGCAGTATAGAAATAACTGTAGATCAGAAAAGTGCAATCGTGAAGGCGGTACCTAAAAGTGAACAAGGTAAAATGATTTTAAAAGATCTAGATATAAAAGGAATGGATATTTACAGTGGAATTAACTTAATAACAAATAAAGCTGTAAACTTAGGCTACTTTAGTCCTGAAGAAAAAAATCTTGCTATAGCAACTGTTATTCCGGCTCAAGATAAAAAAAGTCAAATAAATATTGATTTAGAAAGGCTAATGACCATTATTCATGATGAGATGCTTAAATATAAATATGATGGATATGTAATTGTAAATGAAGGGAATACCGAGATTATGAAAAGAGCACATGACAAAAATCTTTCAGTAAATAAATATATGCTACAGGAAAAATCAAAGGAGTATAATATAAATCTGCCAGATCAAACAATCAGAAATAAATCAACTACAGATATAATGAAAGAATACAATTTAGATATGCAAAAAATATCGCCGGATAACTGGTGTGAAATCTATGAGAATAATTCTAGTTATCCCAATGGAAATAATCAAATTAATAGAAATAGTTGGGATGTGCAGCCTAATGCACCTGAGAATGAACCAGTTTTAGAAGAGAATCAAGAACCGCAAGATAGTACAAATTATACACCTGATAGTCATCGAAATGACTGGATGGACGATAATAAAGATCAATGGCAAAATCACCAAAACAATTGGATGGATAAAAATCAAAATCAGTTTATGAATAATATGTGGAGAAACAACTAGCGATAATTTTTTCAAGCATATAGGGTAGCTGAGGTTATCCTATATTTTTTGAATTATTCACTCAATAACTGAAAGCATAAAATATTTTTTGATACCCACCTAAAGCTAGTATCTTCTACGAATGAGTTAGTAGATAGTAAAAGAAAATTCATTTTCAAAATAGTCCATGGAGGGGGTAGGGGCAGATAATAATCGATTTAAAAGGAATTCTGAAATAATAAAAAAATTTAGACAAATCTAAATGACATTAGAAAATACGAGGAGGAATATAATATGAAAAGTATGAAATATTTAATAGCCTGAAAAATTAGCAATTCTAACAAAAACAGCGGTTTAAATAATTTCAGATGAACTACAACCTTTTCTAATAATACAAGTATTACAGTAGACATTAAAGATAAGGCAATGGAGGCACAATCAATAACTCTAAAAAAAATAGTTTCAACTAATAATTTTAAAATACAAGGAGGTTTACTTAATGAGAAAGTTAATAAGTTTATCAATAATAGCTGTTTTAATTTTATCCATGGGTACTTTGGCATTTGCAGCAGAGGATAATAATGCACAAAGTGAGATTCCAAGCTGGTATAAGGATATGATTAAATGGCGAGAAGAGCAAATACAAAATGCACAACAAAATGGAACCATAACAAATGAACAAGCTCAATACTGGATTGCGTCCAATGATTACATGCGATGGTTTAATAACCCAAATGGATTTGATAATCAAAGTTGGATGGGTTATGGAGGAGCATACGGTAGCGGGTATGTTCCATCAGTGACTCAAAACTTTGTTCCAAGTAGGATGAACACATATTGTCATGGCGTGGGTTGGTAATAGAAAAAAACAGTATGTGGTCAATAATTACATGGATTTTTAATAGTAATTCTCCATGAAGTAATAGATTAAAACAAAGTACTTAGATAGTCAACAAAGTGACTTGGCGGATTATTAAAGCCTTAAAAGGATGAAGTACCAAAGACTATGCGAAATATCCAGCATGAAATGCATTAGACAAAGTAACATACACTGATTAAGGTTTTTAAATTATGAGGTTAAATCGTCAAAGCCTTACTTGGTAATATAGTAATCGAAATGAACGTTACTACTATTGGTCAAAGCTCGTTAGCTATGAAGGGCACTTGCCAAGTCATGAATCAAACTAATAGTAATTCATTAAGCCCCCCTTTATAAGCCACTAGCCAGTCATCTTGACAAAACTAGTGGCTTTTTTTCTACCCTTCTACCTCCATCCCATCCTTAAAACAAAACCTCAAGCCCCCATCCTGCTTTACCACCACCTTCTCCATCGTCAAAGTCCAGAGCCTCTCATCAAATTCATCAAGTACCCTACCGGAAGACTCAATATCCCGAATGAACCCTTTAAGCGTATGACTGCGGCTCTGTCACTCGCTTTTCATTTCTTCAAGTTCCGCAACCCTATCAGTTGCCTTCTCATTGCGCGCCACGTAAGCCTCATGCTGCTTTTCCCACTCGACTTGACTCATGGCTTTATCCCTCATCTAGTATAAATAGAAAATATATTGCTCGTTCACTTGAAAAACTGTTCAAGTATCTATTGACATCTTGTTTTGCGGTAGTAAAATTAACATATGAACAACTGATCAATCGTACAATTGAAACAATACCAAAGGTGATAATGTGGCAAGGAAAATTCAACTAGCTGAAAGATGTGACTGTGATGTTTACATGAGGAAACTTTTAATCAAATTCGAGAAAAAATGCCTTAAGAAGAAAACCTATATGATCTTGCGGAGCTATTTTAGGTCTTTGGGGATTCAACAAGAATTAAGATACTCTGGGCGTTAAATAAAGCAGAGATGTGCGTTTGCGATATTGCATTCTTATTAAATATGACCCAATCAGCAATTCCACATCAGCTAAGAGTCTTAAAGCAGGCTGAACAAGTAAAGAGCAGAAGAGAAGGAAAGATTGTATTCTACTCCCTTGA
>Ga0302240_1000831_pt1:0-15000 | contig 28030 bp, 24 predicted proteins | sample AAG_UR_His_MG_FD_193538 | JGI IMG/M metagenome (GOLD analysis project Ga0302240, IMG submission 193538) | Enriched activated sludge microbial communities from anaerobic digester in WTTP, New Holstein, Wisconsin, United States - AAG_UR_His | ecosystem: Engineered > Bioreactor > Anaerobic... | reverse complement strand
CAACTTGCCATCTTTTCTTGCCTGCAGGGGAGGGGATCTCTTTAGTGGTCAGGTGGCGTGCAATGTAGGAACATGTTTTTCCTTCTATAAATAAGCGGTATATTAGACGGACTACCACCGCCTGGCTTTCTACAATTTTAGGGGTACCGTCTTCACCTTTTTCATAGCCCAGGAAATGTTTATAAGGCATGGTGACTTTACCATCGGCGAAACGTTTGCGGTGGCCCCATGCCACGTTCTCGGAGATGGAGCGGGCCTCTTCTTGGAAACACCCACAACAATTGATAAAATGCACCCTCCCATCCTAATGTTCAACGATTTGAAGGAAGGGGAGGGTGCATTTTTGTTTTGAGGGGTGCAAAATGGGAATTGTGCCCAGTTGGGCTTTTTTTTTTGATTTTTATGGTCGAAATTCAGTCTCATGACGATTGTTCGTGTCCTAACTAATTACATTATTCTATATCATGCTCAAAATCTAGACGATTATGGGCTTGAATTCCATATAACTTGACTTATTACCATACCTGAGCGATTACTACGTGTAGCGGTATGGTAATTTTTTATGCTATCAAGGAGGTGAGAAGTCGTGAAGAAACCTATCGTCACGGAGATTGCCAAAAAGAAAATGCCATTGCCGCTTCCGAGCCTAACTAGGGTCTGTGCTTATGTACGAGTTTCCACCGGACATGATCCGCAGCTTAAATCCCTCGAGAACCAGACGGAGTATTATCAAAGAAAATTTTCAAACTCACCCTACTATTCATTCGTCGGCGTGTTTTCCGATGCAGGCATTTCAGGTAGCAAATCGAGCCGCCCTGGTTTTCAGGAAATGCTCACTCGGGCAAGAGCTGGTGAGATTGATCTCATCTTTACGAAATCCATATCACGATTTGCTCGAAGTACGCTGATGCTGCTTGAAGTGGTACGTGAACTGAGAGATATCGGCGTGGGTGTTATCTTTGAAGAACAAAACATTAATACTCTCAGTTCTGAAGGGGAGATGATGCTGACGATCCTCGTAGCCATAGCTGAAGAAGAACGTAAGGCCGTACGTTCAAACGTTGCATGGGCCATGCAGAATAAATTTAAGCGCGGCGAGGTTCTGGTTGATACCAATCGTTTACTTGGTTATGACAAGGACGAAAATGGGCGGCTCGTTATCAACGAAGATGAAGCTGAGATTGTGAGGCTTATCTTTAAACTTTACCTTCAGGGCTTATCAGGCCTTAAAATAGCAAAAATGCTAAACGATGCAGGCATTCCAAGTTACCAAGGGAATTCGTGGATAGACAGCAGAATCTTAAGTATCGTCGGCAATGAAAAATATGTCGGAGATATGCTGCAGCAAAAGGGATATGTCAAAGAGTCAGGCCTTCAGGTTCTTAACTGGGGTGAGATGCCAAAGTACTTTGTGAAAGACTCCCATCCTGGCATCATCTCACGAGAAGATTGGGATAAGGTTCAGGAAGCGCGGAAGAAGCGAAGACGAAAGGAATATCCTCTAACCAGTATGATCAAATGCCCATACTGCGGGGCGTCACTTACACACTGCACGGATTATAAGAAGCGGCCTCTTTGGCACTGCCATAACTACTTAAGTAAAGGAAAATCATTTTGTAAAGGCATTAACATCTGGGACTCAGATCTTCAGGAACTGACAAAAGATTTAAGTTTAACTGAGCCATTAGTGCTCCTGGAGGTGGATTATGAAGAAGGTAGAAATATCAGCGCCAAGAAAGATTTCCGTCTTGTACCCACTTCAGAGTATCGCAGGTCCTACGGATTATAAGAAAAAAATCCTTAGAGTCGTTGCCTACTGCCGCGTATCGACGGGTAGTGAGGTTCAGCTGGTCAGCTACCGGGCGCAGGTGAAGTACTACGAGTCCTACATTCGTGAAAGGCCGGAATACATCTTTTCAGGGATTTATGCGGATGAAGGGATATCAGGAACGGACCTTACTAAGCGCGATGAGTTTAAACAAATGATGCAGGATGCTCGTGACAATAAATTCGACATGATCATCACAAAAAGCCTGTCACGTTTTGGTCGCAATACCCTCGACTGCCTAAACTGTCTTCGTGAACTGAAGGGCCTTGGTATTGATGTGTTCTTCGAAAGCGAGCATTTTCGTCTACTTGGAACGAATAGTGAACTCCTCATTTCGCTTATGTCAGCCTTTCATCAGGCAGAAAGTGAAAACCTCTCTGAGAATATCAAATGGGGGATTCATAAGAAATATGCATCAGGGAATATCAGGAGCATCCCAAGTGGTAAATTTCTCGGATACGATAAGGATAAATATGGCGATCTTGTGATTAACGAAGATCAGGCAGAACTGGTCAAACGAATTTATCAAGAGTTTCTTGATGGTTACAGTCCTTATCAGATTGCTAAGCGTTTTACGTTTGAGTCACTTCCAATGGCATATGGAGGTAAACAGTGGTGCGTGAGTCATATCACTAAGGTACTGAAAAATGAAAAGTTCAAGGGGGACACCATGTTTCAAAAAACCTTTAATACCTGCTACTTAACCAAAAAACGCGCGAAGAATAAGGGCGAACTTCATAAATATTATCTTGAAAATTCCCATCCGGCCATCATTGATAAAGAGACCTGGCAGCTTGTGCAGATGGAGTTTGTGCGGCGCGATGAATTTCTGAAAGCACATAATTTTAAGAATTATCATAGTCAGGGCCTAAATCCTTTTGAGAACAAGATTTTCTGCGGGACATGTGCTTCAGCGTTTTGTCGATATGAGTCAAATAGGGTAGGTGAAAATAATAGACCATACCTAAGATGCAAGAGTTTCAACGGGAGGAAGTGGACAGAAATTGAAGGGCGGATGTTCACGCCTAAGCCCCTGCACCGAAAATCACTGGAGGCCTATAACATTAATCGAAGAAAGGATCCACTGCCACGACAGATGTACTGTACAGATATTCAACTTGATGTTGACGCTCCAGAAACAGCATTCATTACCGCCTGGAATTACTTGGTGGAGAATAAAGTGGATTTTGAGACTGAGTGGAAAAGTATCATGGAATGGGGGGATAAGCTACTGGCTTACCGGGCTAAGGAGTTGATGAGACTGGTAGAGGAAATTGGATTAATTGAAGAGGCAACCTATGAACTTGTGATTAAGACCCTTTCGCATATGGAGGTGGGTGCTGATGGTGAGATTAATGTGATATTTCTATCGGGGACTGGATTAGAAGTAGTAACTAAATAAACCTGGAGGAGATGATTCTGGCAAATTTAAAAGTAGTTCCATAATACCTTGATTAACGAATTGGCATGTTGTTGAAATGTTAAAAACTACCTATATAAAGATGAGGAGAGTTGTTATGAAAGCGACAGCTAATGTAAGAAAAATTGATGAACTAGCTAGTGAAACCCTTAGAGTTTATGACACCGCGCAAAAGGATGGTTTTGAACTTATTCCCGAGGGAGATACGATCATCATACGAAGGTGCACTCAGGTATGTGCACTTTGTAACGCGACTAGGAACACTAGGCATTTTAGTGGGAAATTGATATGTCAGGACTGCATTGGCGTGATTAAGGAGATAGCAGGTCGATGAGATAGTAGAGAATGGTAGGTGTAAAGTTCGATAATTTTAAGAGGGAACGAGAATGAAGTGACGACACCTTAATTGTTGATTTTGAAATTGGCTATATTCTGCAAAATAAAAAAAGCACTACTATGCGTTGATCAATCTTCCCGGAGAGAGAACGCACAGTGGTGCTTTTATATTTTGCTGAAGTGCCAGTAATTATCTATCATTGTAACATTGACAAAAATCGAGAGCAAAAGCTGTTGCTCCTGTAATTTGTCCATGAGCAAGGCAAGGTCAAAAAGGTGGTTAAAAACACAAAGATGATAATTGACAACTAAATTGTAATACGTATTTATAATATTTAACAATGACGTGGATTATATTTGGAATTATTACAAAGACAAACAAAATATGCGATGTTATAATCACAATAATAAATAAACTTTCAGAATTTTTAGTGATTTTAACAACATGAACTGCTTGAAATGTCCTGTTTATAGGTAGGGTAGAAAGGGGGAATATGTTCATTTCTAAAAATGTCGGTATGTATATTGTACAAATGCGTAACTATAAAAAAATAAGGGGGATACAAATGAGCTTATTTAGAAAAAACATTGGAATACTTATAATTTTAGTATTATTAGCAAGTGTTCTGACAGGTTGCGGAAATGCCAGTTCGAGTGGGGAATCGGATCAGTCTGAAAAAAGGATAGCTTATTATGCATTTAACACAGAGCCGTATATTGATCTTGATCCAAGCTCGGAGTATTCAAATGGTTTGATAGTACTACATAATATCTACGAAACATTGACAAGGTATGATAGCAATGAAGAAGTTGTAAAGCCACTACTAGCTGAGTCTTGGGAAGTTAGTCAGGATGGCATGATTTGGACTTTCAAGATAAGAGAAGGTGTAAAATTCCATGATGGTGCTGATTTGAACGCTGAAGCGGTTAAAAAATCAATAGACAGAACAAAAAAGCTTCAACTGGGTGCTTCATTCATTTGGGATAGCGTAAATACAATAAATGTAATCGATGAGTTTACAGTAGAGTTTGTTTTAGATTATCCAGCTCCAGTTGATTTAATAGCGTCAGGATCTTATGCAGCTTTCATAATGTCACCAAATACAGTAGATAAAGACAATCAATGGTTTAATGAGGGTAATGCTTCTGGTACAGGTCCGTATAAAATTCAAAAGATAACCAAAGGTGAAGAAGTGATTCTGGAGAAATTTGATGAATATTGGAACGGATGGAAAGATAACCAATATACTAATATTATGATTAAAAAGGTCACAGAAGGATCGGCAAGAAGACAGTTGCTAGAAAAAGGAGAAGCTCAAATTGCTGCATCTTTTTCAGTAACAGATCTAAAGGCACTAAGAGAAAATCCTGATGTTGTTGTAAATGATGCAGATACTTGGAGGAATGTAATTGGCTTCTTTAACACTGAAAAAGCACCATTAGATAATCCTGATTTTAGAAGAGCTATGGCATATGCGTTTCCATACGAGGAAACTATAACGGAAATTAAAGAGGGGCTTGCAAGCAAATCATATGGTCTCATTCCTAAAGGATTATGGGGTCATGATGAAAATCTTCCGCAATATAGCTTTGACATGGATAAGGCTAAGGAATATTTAGAGAAATCAGGTGTAGACACCAACGACCTTAAATTAGAAATGACTTTTACATCAGGAACAGAAGCGTATAGAAACTTTGCGCAGTTATACAAAATCAATCTTCAACAGTTAGGGATCAACTTAGAGATAAGAGAAATGAACTGGGATAGTGTTTGGGAAAAATCTAAGAATCCAAATCCACAAGACAGACAAGATATCATGATAATGAACTGGTGGCCAGATTATGCAAGTCCACTCAGTTGGGTTCAGAGTTTGGTCAGATCTGAAGAAAATGTGCTTTTCAATCTTTCCTATATCAAGGATCCAAATCTAGACAAACTAGTTAATGATTTCGAACAATTTACAGCAGTCGATAGACCAAAAGCAGAACAAATCATCACAGATATACAAAGTGAAGTAATTGACGCAGCATACTTCCTTCACATCTATGATGACAAGACATCATGGGTCATGAACAAAAACTTTAAAGGATTTGAATCTAATCCTGCTTATGAAGGAGTAGTTTTCTTCTACGATACTTACTATGGAGAGTGATAAAATTCACCGAGGTGATAATTGATGGGGAAGTATGTAATTAGAAGAATATTATTAGGATTAATTGTACTGTTGGGTGTAGTAACGATAACATTCATAATTGCAAGAATGATACCCTCGGACCCCGCTGCAAAGTGGGTGGGGCCGAGGGCAACACCCTCACAAATAGAGCAAGCAAAAATTGAATTGGGATTAAACGATCCCATTCCAGTCCAATTCATCAATTATGTAACTGATTTGACTCAAGGGGATCTAGGACGCTCGTTAAGAACACGCCAACCTGTTGTGGATGACTTGAAAGCTTATATTCCACCGACACTTGAGCTTGTTGTATTAGCTTTTTTGATAGCAATAATTATTGGAATACCATTGGGGATATATTCCGCAAAGATGAAGGATAGGTTGTTGGATCATGTTAGTAGATTGTTTTCAATAGGGGCAGTTTCGCTACCGACCTTCTGGGTGGCACTTTTCTTTCAACTAATATTTTATAAGTTATTGGGATTATTCCCATTAGGGGGAAGAATAAGTACAGAGACAACTATCCTGTATGATATCCCGAGAATAACAGGAATGTTAATATTTGATAGTTTCGTGACTGGAAATTGGGTAATTTTTAAAGATGCATTATGGCATATAATACTACCTTGTGTAACGATAGCATTATATCCAATCGGACTAGTTGCGAGAATGACAAGATCAGCATTGCTGGAAATCTTGAACGAAGACTATATTACAGCAGCTAGATCGTATGGATTGAAAGAGAGTCTGGTATTGTGGCGTTACGCATTAAAAAATACTTTAGGATCAACTGCAATAGTATTAACACTTTCACTTGGCTACACACTAGTAAATACTTTCTTAGTTGAAACTATTTTTAGCTGGCCAGGCCTTGGGAATTATGTTGCTACGTCTGTTGTTACCCTTGATTATCCTTCGATAATGGGAGTTACAATTTTTTCAGCGACCACCTATATATTATTGAATTTGATCGCAGACATCATAATTGCCATGGATCCAAGAATTAGGTTATAGGGGTGATGTGATGGAGAAGAATAAATTCATTGAAACACTTAAGCCAAGAATAAAAGAACTGAAATTTTCATTATACTTACTTAACAGAAACTGGTTGACCAAAGTGTCTTTTTATATTGCTATTCTCTTGTTTTTGTTAGCAATTTTCTCTCAAGTTATAAGTCCGTTTCCAGGACATATAATGGATGAAGCAAATGTATCGCAAAAACTTTTACCACCAACATCTGTAAATTTTTATGGCACTGATGAGCTTGGAAGAGATATTTTTAGCAGGGTATTGTATGGAACAAGAGTATCACTTACAACGGCTATCCTCTCAGTTGGATTAGCGCTATTAATTGGGGTACCTTTAGGAGCAATAGCAGGGACTTTAGGTGGATGGATTGATGAGGTCATAATGAGAATAACAGACATATTCTTAAGTTTTCCACCTCTCCTTTTAGCAATAGCATTAGTATCCATACTCGGTCCAGGTCTCGAAAACGCAATGATTGCAATTGCGTTATCATGGTGGCCCTGGTATACACGGCTGGTAAGGGGTCAAGCAATTTCAATGAAAGAAAGAAAATTTGTTCAGGCTGCAGAAGCCATAGGTACACCGACATGGAAGATAATATTTAAACATATTGTACCCAATACCATATCTCCAGTAATTGTTCAAGCTTCGATGGATATGGGAGGAGTTATATTGACAGTGGCCTCATTAAGTTTCTTAGGATTAGGTGCTCAGCCTCCTATCCCAGAATGGGGTCTAATGATTAGCACAAGTCGTAACTATTTCCCCGATGCGTGGTGGTATAGTATTTTCCCTGGATTGGCAATATTCATCACAGTTCTGGTATTCAATCTACTAGGCGACGGATTGAGGGAGATACTTGATCCTAAGACTAGAAAGAATTAAGGAGAGTGATTGATCTGGCATATTTTGAAATCAAAGATCTTAAGGTTAATCATAATACTTTCGAGGGGAAAAGAACTGTATTAGACATTTCTGTTTTAGCGATAGAGAAGGGAAAGACATACGGAATAGTAGGAGAAAGCGGAACTGGGAAAACAGTTTTAGCACTCACTATTTTAGGATTGCTTCAGTGCCCACCAGGTGAAATAGTAAGTGGTGAAATTTTGCTCGACAAGGACAACCTATTGACTAAGTCTAAACGTGAACTAGAGAAATGTATTCGAGGAAAGAAAATATCGATGATATTCCAAGATCCGATGTCTACATTAAATCCGGTTTATACAGTTGGTCAACAGATGACACAGGTATTAAAACAAAACAAGAATCTTACGGAGAAGGAAGCAAAAATCGAAGCATTGAACATGATCCAAACAGTTAAACTTGCTGACCCCGAGGACATTTATAAGAAATATCCGCATCAATTAAGCGGGGGGCAAAGACAGAGGATAATAATTGCATTGGCATTGGCGTGCGGGGCAGAGTTCTTGATTGCGGATGAACCTACGAGAAATCTAGACGTTACTATCCAAGCAAGCATTCTAAAATTGCTTAAAGAGTTACAAGAAAGCTTCGGCGTTACTGTTCTTTTCATAGCTAATAACTTAAGCTTAGTATCGGTATTCTGCGATGATATAGGAATACTGTATGATGGCAGAATTATTGAACAGGGACCGGTAAGAGAGATTCTCGATAATCCTAAAGAAGCATATACTAAATTACTAATAAAATCAGTTAAGAAACAAGATGAAATTTCAATAAAGAGTAAAATTGAAGAGGAAGTTTTGCTGGATGTAGTGAATCTCAAGAAATATTTTCCTATAGGGGAAGGGTTTATGTCGAAACCTAAGGCTTATGTTAAAGCTGTTGATGATGTAAGCCTTAAGATCAAAAAAGGCGAAGTCTTAGGAATTGTCGGGGAATCTGGATGCGGAAAATCGACATTAGTTAATACAATACTTCATTTATATAATTCCACTTCAGGTGAAGTCATACTAGATGGGCAAAATATATATAGTCTAAATAAAAAAGAGTCTAGAGAGATGCGGAAAAAGATTCAAATAGTTTTCCAAGATCCATTTTGGTCCTTAAATCCAAGATGGTTGATAAAAGACATTATTGCAGAGCCTATTTCAGTCCATGAGAAAATTGAAAGTGCAGAATTATTGAATAGAGTATTTGAACTCCTTGAAATGGTAGGTATTGATAAAGATGCTGCATATAAGTATCCTCATGAATTCAGTGGTGGTCAAAGACAAAGAATTGCCATAGCACGTGCTTTGGCGGTCAATCCTGATTTAGTGGTGCTCGACGAACCAACCTCATCAATTGATGTTTTTTCGCAGACGCAGATACTGAACCTTCTGGCTGACTTAAAAGAGAAATTTAAGCTGACAAATATATTAATATCTCATGACTTAGGTGTAGTTCAAAAAATGGCAGATAATATAGCCATTATGTATCTTGGGAAAGTGGTCGAGTATGGGAATTCAGATCAAATATTTAAAGAGCCTCTACATCCATATACCAAAGCGTTATTTAACTCAATACCTACTCTTGAAATAAATAGCGTCAAAGAATTAGTTACTATAGAAGGAAATGTTCCGAGTGCCATTAATCCACCTGATGGATGTAGATTTCATACTAGGTGCCCCAAAGTAATGGATAGATGCAAAATCGATATCCCGGAAGTTATAACTTTATCAGGTGGACATCAAGTATCTTGTTTATTGTACGGGAGTGAAAGTAATGTATGAAGATGACTCCATCATGAATATTGAAGACATAAACTCAGATTCCAATGAAATTGAACAAGATAATCGTTCTGTTGTTGAAAAGACAAAAGTTGGCTTGATTTCAATGGGACAAGTTCTAAGGAACGATTTAACAGAAGATATTGAAGATATCTTAGAACCAGACTTTGAACTTGTTTGCGTAGGGATACTTGATGATTATTCTTACGAACAGATAAGAGATAAATTCTGGCCCAAAGATGATGAATCCTACATCGTTTCTTCTATAGCAGACGGCAAAACAGTAATGATAAGTCATTCGAAGGCCCAGAAGCTAATAAACGAGAAACTTGAAAATTTTGAGAGGTTTGACATTAGAGTTAAAATGCTAATGTGCACAGGTGAATTTGATGATTTTAATTACAGTGGTATTTTAGTACAACCTTCCAAAATAATAATGGCTATACTTAATAGTCTAGATGTTCAAAGAATTGGGATTATCGTACCTGAAGAAGACCAAATAATGGATTCTTATCAACAATATAGCAACTTTAAACCGCAAATATTTGCTGCTTCACCTTATGAATCAACCGATAATATTATTGCCACCAGTTACAAGTTTGATGATGATGTCCAAATTATACTGCTCGATTGTATGGGATACACAAATAGAATGAAAAACTTAGTAAAAAAAGCAACAGGTAAAAATGTAATACTCCCAAGGACATTAATTTCAGGAGTGTTATATAGCATAAGCTAAATAAAAAAAGGAGAGGAGAGATTCCATTGAGAAAATTAGAAAGACAAGACTTGATAGATATTTTATATGGATGCACAATTTTAGGAACTGGTGGCGGGGGTAGTCTAGAAAGAGGAATATATCAAATAGAAGAAGCATTAAAACTAAAGAAAGAATTTATTTTAGTCGATTTTAGTGAACTTGAAGATAATGACTTGATAGCAACTCCATATTCGTGTGGTGCAATCTCTCCTGAAACAGAGGAAGAGCGTCGAAAGTACGAAAAACTTCCGATTATTGATGAGGTTCCCCATGTCGTCGCTTTGAGAGAGATGGAGAAACATCTTGGTAGGGATGTTAAAGCGGTAATATCAACCGAACTTGGTGGAGGAAATACGGCAGTAGCTTTCTACAGTGGAGCAATGTCAGGCAAATATATTGTTGATGCTGATCCCGCAGGCCGTTCTGTACCTGAATTGCAACATACAACCTATTATCTAAATGATGTGAATATAGCGCCAATATCTTTAGTTAACCAATTTGGTGAGTCTGCAATAATTACAAATGTTGTAAATGACTTTAGAGCTGAATCTCTTGTAAGAGCATTGGCGGTAGTTAGTAAGAATTCCATAGCTGTTGTAGATCATGTAAATACAGTTAAGAATCTTAAAAATACTGTTATTAAGGGTGCAATAACATACTCTTGGGATATCGGTAAAGCATTCAGATTAGCAAAAGAAAGTGGTACAGATGTATCAGCAGCGGTAATTGAAGCTGGTAAGGGGAAAGAGTTGTTTAAAGGTACTGTAATTGAAAACAATTGGGGTACAATAGATGGTTTTACAATTGGTGATGTTAAATTCAAAGGAGAAAAAGAATATAGCGGAAGCGAGTACAAAATATGGTACAAAAATGAAAATATAATAGCTTGGAAAAATGGTGAATATCATGCAACAGTACCGGATCTGATCTGTATAATTGATGAAAACACAAAGGAGCCAGTTCTTAATCCTAACTATAGTAATGGTATGGAAGTAACAATTTTTGCTTTACCTGCAGCCGCTGAATGGACTTCTGATAAAGGTTTAGAAACCTTCGGACCTAAAAGCTTTGGTCATGATATTAATTGGGTACCAGTAGTATAATTTGGAGAGTATATATGGTGATAACACAAATTACATTGACGGTTGAAGAATCTAAGCGACTAATAGCTGAAGGGATTAAAAGACATCCTAAGGTTATTAATGCATTAAACGAAGGTAGTATACTATTTAAAGGTGGGTCAACTGTTAGTAAAGTTTCTGAAGTAATTACAAATCAGAGACTTGAGTTGTGCGGTATAATAACTGAAAGAGGAACTATAATTAATATGGGCATAGATGATTCTATGCCCCATATTTCTTTGTACAAAAATAGAAAAATAGTCAATATTGATGACTCATTCATGGAATCAGCGCTAAAATTAACTGATAGAGATCTTGTTATTTGTGGCGCCAACGCGTTGGATAATTATGGAAACGCCGCAATGATGGTCGGAAATCTCTCAGGAGGTGACACATCGCATGCATTGAATACATGGTATGGTGAGGGTGTTCCTATTTTAATCCCTGTTGGATATGAAAAACTTGTTCCCAACAATTTAAACGATGTACTGAAAAAGACGGGTAGGAAAAAAAAGATGTATTCTATAGGAATGTCAGTTGGTTTGATACCTTTGATTGGCGAAATTTTCACAGAAGTAGATGCTATATCATACATCACTGGTATGGAAAGCTACATTATTGGATCAGGTGGTTTAGGAGTTGCAAAAGGTAGTATAACTTTAGATGTGTGCGGAGAAAAAGGCCAAATCAAAGAGTTTTTTGATTTTATTATGGAATTAAAAAAAGAAGAAGCACACAGTATTGACAATTATACACAGTGCAAACCTATATGTAATTTTTGTATTGAACATCTTGGATGCATTTATAAGAGGTGTTTCAAGGAGGCAATCCTATGACAATTTCTGTTGCGGACATTCTCAAGTTACCCTCTTTCTATGGGGCTCAAATATTGGCAGGCAGTGGTGGATTAGATAGGCAAGTTGCAAAAGTTACAGTTATGGAATGCCCGGAATTTCCTTTAGATCCTGAAGTGGCGGGTCCAAAAGATAATTTGCTTTTTAGAGGTGGAGATTTTTTTATCACGAGTTTGTATGCTTTGAAAGATTCGCCAAAAATGTTTTACGATACAGTTAAACTATATGACAGTTATAAGTCAAGTGGAATGTGTATAATTAGACGTTACTATGAAAGCTTGCCTGAAGATATTTCTCATTTGGCTAATGAATTGAACTTTCCAATAATCATGGTGAATAGAAATACAGCATATGCAGACATGATACACGATATAACTCGCGCTATCTTGTCAATCGACTATTATCACATAGCAATCTCTATAATTAATGATATTCGAAGTGAAGAGAACAATGAAAATATTGTATCCCTTGCGTATACTTTGAACAATAAAATTAAAAATAACATAATGGTGTTTTGCCTTAGAATAGAAGGCATGAATGATGACAAACTAAAATATTTATCGTCTAATATTAATATAATTGAAGGTTCATTCAGTGTTCAGTATTACAATAGACTTTTAATATTCACATCCTCAGAAAATGAGTTTAATAATGAAACTACAAGAGGTTATATTTCTAAATATTTACATATAATAGAGAAATATTTTATTTGTAACTACTCTTTAGGAATGAGCAACAGCTATAATAATTTAAAGTATGTTAAGGAATGTATCGAAGAAGCTATTATCTCGTGTAAAGTATCCGGAATTGTAAAAGAAAATTTCATGCCCTATAGCGAAATAGGAGCATATAAGATTTTGCTCGATATAAGTAATAAGGGTACGTTAGAGAAATTTTATTGTGAAATAATGAAACCTTTGGAAGAATATGATCAGATGAAAAATGGCAGACTCAAGGAAACTGTATTAGCTTATGTTAAAAACGATGGTGATATTAATGAAACTGCAAAGGAGCTATATCAGCATCAAAATACCATCAGATATAGAATCAACAGAGTTAAACAATTGCTTGGTTTTGAGGAAGAAAACATTCAGTTCTTTGAAAATATTTCATTAGCATATAAAATCTACAACATTATTTATAACGAGCAATTATAAATTATCTGACAAATGCAGATAAATTTAAAAAGGCATCAATAATTACATGGATATAAAGAATGCTTTACCATGAGAGAATAGGTTCAATCTAACGTTGATAGCCAGTAAAGCGACTTGGTGGACTATCAAAGTACTTTGTTTAACCTATTGTCTCATGACAAAGTGCAGTTTTAAATCCATGCAATTATTGACTGCTTACGTTCAATCCATTTGAACAGCGGCGGCTTTTTTCTACCCTCAACCTCCGTCCCATCCTTAAAACAAAACCTCAAGCCCCCATCCTCAAGCACCACCACTCTCTCAATCGTCAAAGTCCAGAGCCTTTCATCAAACTCATCAAGAACCCCGTCGCAACCCTCAATATCCCGAATAAACCTTTTAAGCGTATGGCTACGGCTCTGCCTCTCACTTTTCATCTCTTCTAGTGCCGTAACCCTTTCAGAAGCCTTCTCATGGCGCGCCACGTAAGCCTCATGCTGCTTCTTCCACTCGTCTTGACTCATGGCTTTATGGGCATTTTCTAAGAGAGTTATTTTTAAAGCCTTGACGATCGCTGTTATCTATTGATGAAACATATCTATGTCGGTAACGAATAGTATAGTTAACATAAAAAATGGTGAAAAAAGGTAATTTGTAATCGAATTCAAAAGCACTGAATGATGTCATGGCCAAATCATTCAGTGCTTTTACATTATTAAAATTTTAACCTTGAAAACATTTAGGAATTTATTCAGTGCTTGAGTCAATTGAAAATTACAACTGCTCCTTAAAGATGAATTTAGGGAATAGTTGAAAATTATACTGTAAAATCAGCAAATAAGAGAAGTATTGCATAATGCAATAAAAAATCTTTATGTCTAGAGCGTACGAAGTAGGACTTAACTGTATTTTGAATATCTGTAAATTCCAAGTTTGTAACATTAACAATGCTAGTCTGAAAAAGTTGCTATTTTTAAAAAATGTCAGTGAGTAAGTAGGGATTATAAATTAATTATTTATTTATCAAATAGAAATTTCTAGATTTAGAGATTAGTTAGTATAATATTCAATATTGAAATATATGAAAAAGTTTTATAGTATGAACTATCGGATGTTTATGAGTATGAGGGTATTAATTCCTATATTCAAGGGAGGAAAATATGACTTCAATTATTGATGAATATAGAAAAATGTTTACCGCGGATATTGCAGCCATTAATAATGATTGTGGTGGTGATTTTTTAACCGTTCAAGAATATCTTAGTCTAAAATCTATGAGTGAGGCACAGATAATAGCAGGGATGACTGGATTAGAAAACAAATGCACTCATATAGCCATTTGGGAAACTCCTGAAGGACTGGATTGGTTGATTGGCGGAGAATTCATTATGACTGCCGGTTATGCGGTAAAGGATTCATATGATATTAAAGACACATTGATTGACAAAATTTATGAACATGGTTGTTCAGGTATCGCTATTAAAGAAAATCGCTATTTCGGTGAAGTTCCACAGACTATGACGGAGTTTGTCAAGGTAGTTGTCGCAAATCATCTTTAGAAATATTGACCGGATTAAGCCATACCTCACCGGGCAATGTCCAATCTCGGGTCTTACCTGACCATCTCTGTGGTGCCTTTGCTTTTGCT
>Ga0302240_1000814_pt1 | contig 28619 bp, 26 predicted proteins | sample AAG_UR_His_MG_FD_193538 | JGI IMG/M metagenome (GOLD analysis project Ga0302240, IMG submission 193538) | Enriched activated sludge microbial communities from anaerobic digester in WTTP, New Holstein, Wisconsin, United States - AAG_UR_His | ecosystem: Engineered > Bioreactor > Anaerobic >... | reverse complement strand
ACGGTGGATTTACCGACTTAGCTGTCTGGCCAATTCTCCTCATCACCCTCCAAGGCTTCGTAGGCATGCCGATTGTCGCTTTCCTCGTCCGCGGCGAGATGAGAGACCTTCTGGCTAAAGTGCGCAGAGGTGAGTTGAAGCATCCAAAGGATGTTCAAGCGGCATCTGATGCTTCTCAAAAGACAAAACTGATCGACAAGCTGCCTGCGCTCTACAAAACACCAGTCTTTTATTTCCTAATCCTCGCGATTCTGGGTACCTTAAACCTCACTCTTTATGTCAATGTGACCTCAAAAATTCCGTATGTGTCTCTGATGATGGACAAATCCATCATGGCGCTCGTGATTGGGGTGGTGCTTGGAAACCTTGGCCTTCTGGATAAAGGCGTCATGAGCAAAACCATGTCCAGCGGTATTTTGGATATCAGCTTCTATGCCTATATCATGACTTTCCTGACCGGCGCCAGCGTTGCGACCATCAAGGCCATGATGCTTCCACTTGTGCTGACGTTTGTCATGGCGACCATCGCCATAGGGGTTTTCAGCTGGATTGTGGGCCGGGGCGTGGGATACACCGGCAGGCTGGCCATGGCGGTGGGCTATAACTGTTACTTAGGATTTCCGTTCAATTACATGATCACAAAAGAGGCAGCGCGGGCAGTCGCCGGCAGCCCAGAAGAAGAGGAGATCTTATTCGACACCCTGCTCCCAACCATGCTGATCGCCGGTTTCATCTGTGTCACCATTGTCTCGGTCTTGATGGCGGGTGTGCTGAGCGCGATGATTTAAGTACATCGGATTTGTGTTCGCCTTCCTAAAAGCCGATGGAAGTTTATGTAAAATCTACTGCTGCAGTCCCCAAATGTAAAAGTCCCGGTCGATGGTTAAATAACCATCGGCTGGGACTTTTCTCTTAATGGATTCAATTTTCACACAGCATGCCCAACAGGCACTTGTGGCTTTTCACGGTACAACTCGCTGAAGGCGGCACCGCTCAGGATCAGGATAGCACCGACGACCTGAAGCCCGGACAGTTGTTCTTGAAGGAAGACGGCTGAAAAGACCAGCGCGGACAAGGGTTCCAAATAGCCAATGATGGACACGGAACCGGCTGACAGGTGATCAATGGAAGCGAAGTAGAGGTAGCAGCCAAGCGCTGTGTTGAGCAATCCAAAGAGAAGAATGGGGAGGATATAATCTGCGGCGGAAAGGCTCGGCGCGCCCTGCCTGAAAAAGGTATAGAGAGCGACTGTAACAAAGCTCATGAGCAGCTGATATAAGGCGTTTTCAAGTCCGGTCACTTTCGAGGCCTTTTTATTAAAGACAATCATGACGGCGTACATGACCGCAGAAGACAGCCCGCAAAACAATCCCCATGAAAGGCCGCTCGTCAGCAGGCCCATCCCATTGACAAAGAGCATGCCGAGCATCACCGCACCGAGCCCCGCGAGCCTCGCGGCAGTCAGCCGCTCGTTAAACAGCAGCGGCGAGACGGCAATTACCAGGACTGGACCGCAATAATACGCCAGTGAAGCGACGCTGACGCCAATTTCTGAGTAGGCTTCAAAGAGAAAAATCCAGCTGATGCCCAGGGCGGCTCCGGAAATCAAGGCATAGATCCAGTGCGTTTTATGGTGGATGGCTGTAAACTTGCCGCCGCTCATCAGGAACAGGACGAGTAAAAAAAGGCTGCCAACCAAGGTGCGCCAGAACACGACTTCGTGACTGCTGAGGATTATTGCACTGGCCAGAATGCCATTGGAACCGAATAAGAGCAGCGAAAGTATGTACTTTAAAAAAGGTTTGTTCATAATAGGGGGCCTCCTGCTTGACGACAATTCGATAATAATATAACATTCTAAAATGAATCACAAAAGCGAATTGTTATCATGGTTAACATGAAAAAACGTCATGCAAAAGGTGGCCTATTATATGTATATGAATTTGAATCTTCAAAAGCTGATGGCTTTCGTTAAAACCGTGGAGTACGGCAGTTTTACGAAGGCAGCAGAGGCACTGAATTATACCCAGTCCGGGATCAGCAGGATGATACAAGACCTGGAAAAGGAGTGGAATACTTCGCTGCTGGAGCGCAGCAGGGCAGGTGTCAGACTGACCTCTGACGGGGTCCTTCTTCTGCCTCACGCTAAAACACTGTGTCTTGAATACCAGAAGCTGCAGAATCAGGTCGATGAACTAAATGGCCTCGAGTCAGGCTTGATCCGGATTGGCACTATTTCCAGTATCGCAACCCACTGGCTGCCAAAGATTATCAAAGCTTTCCAAAAGGATTATCCCGGTATAGATTACGAGCTGCTGCTGGGGGATTATTCGGAAATTGAAGCCTGGATTCTGGAAGGGCGCGTCGACTGCGGTTTTCTGCTTCAACCGGCGCATCCGGAGCTAGAGACGATTTTCCTTGGGAAGGATCCACTTTTGGTGATTTTGCCTGAGCGTCACCCATTGGCAGCTTGTGACCGGTTTCCAATTCGGTCACTTTGCGATGAGCCCTTTATGCTGCTGGATCGCGGCGGCCGGTCTGAGGTGAAGGAAATTTTTGATCAGTATGGGATCTCACCTATGGTGAAATTTACAACATGGGATGATTACGCCATTATGTCCATGGTCGAAAGCGGGTTGGGGATCAGCCTGCTGCCGCAGTTGATTCTGCAGCGTGTGCCATACCGCATTGTAGCGAAAGAACTTGATGTGCCGGCTTACAGAGAGATCTGCCTGGCGCTGCGAAGCAAACAGTCGGCGTCCCATGCGGTGAAACGGTTTTTGGAGTATTTGCCGTTTCGTAGTGAGGGAGAGAGCACTTAGCCAAATATTATAGGTAAAACCATGAAATGAAAATTGACAATGGTATGACTCAAGGACTTTTCAACTAAGATCATATAGTAATAGGGATTATGAGATTTTGTGGGGATGTATTTTGGTATAATATGAACAAGAATCTCTTTAGATCCAAGTTTCTCATTCAAGTATAGTTGTTGTTCAATTGCCTTGTTTCCTGCTGTGTGCATCGGCACCGGGAATCGGTGGTGGTTGCTGCTGCTCGTTTTATTTCGAAAGTGTGGTAATAGTATGCGCGTATTTTATAGAAGAAGCCTTCAAAATATTGCCATATTTTTTCTCATGTTTGTGGGCATCAAGAATTTTGTGATTTCGTTGCCCCTTAAACATTCCCGTTATTTTGAAGGATTATACAATAAAATTGATTCGACGGATACCATGTTTTTGCAGGGCAGATTGGCGTTTATTCTCAGTCTGATCATGATTTTATTGGCATTTAACCTATACAAGAGGATTCGCAGTGCTTGGATTGCCGAAATCATTGTACTGGTGATTTCTATTGTATTACAGGCCATATACTTTCACGCATTCGCATTGCATATGATTATATTGGAGACACTGGTTCTCACTGTTTTAATTGCTTCAGTCAATGATTTTTCCAGAAAAACACACAGTCATTCCTTTAAGAAAGCGCTGATGTACGTGGGATTTTCCTTTGTGCTGTTGATCATGAATGCGGGTTTAGGCATCTATATCCTACGTGGTCAGAGCCATGTTGCCAACTTCTTATCACAGGCCCTCCTGGAATCTGTAAAATTAATGATATTCATGGACAAATCCGTGATCGTAAGTAGAACGGCCTTAATGAATATTTACGCAGATTCAGTCATTGTGCTTTATTGGGTAAGTATATTTTCAGCGCTTTTAGTGATCCTGAAACCAGTCACTTATGACTACTTTAAAAATAAGTCGGACCTGGAGAAAGTGCATTCGCTGGTACTTAGGTATGGACAAAATCCAATGTCCTATTTAGCAGTGGAGGCAGATAAATTCTATTTTTTTGGAGTTGAGGTTGAAGGCGTATGTGCCTACACGATTGTAAGAGACGTCATGGTCATATGCGGCGATCCAATCTGCGCTCAGGAAGATGGGGCTGTGTTTTTAAGTGAATTGATGACCTTCTCAAGGACGCACCATTACGATTTGGTATTTTTAAATGTGACGGAGGCATTTTTAGAACTTTACAAAGCCAATCAATTTGGGTATTTGAAATATGGGGAGGACGCATGTTTTAAACTTGAGGATTACAATTTAAAAGGCGGCGCAGTCGCGAAAGTAAGAGCGGCCATTAACCATGCGAATAAATCCGGGATTCAAGTTCATGAATATAAACCCAAAGTGAAAGTTGACCCTAAAGTTGAAAATGACATAATGGAGATTTCCAATGAATGGTTGAAAAACAAGACTATGCCTGAAATGCAATTTATGCTGGGCGGTGTCAATTTGGACGCGCCTAGGGAACGCCGTTATTTTTATGCTGTGGATGAACAAGGTCTTATGCTGGGGTTTGTGGTGTTTTTGCCATATTTAAGTGGGAAAGCATATTTGGCGGACGTGACGCGTCGAAGAAACAATGCGCCTCAAGGGGTTCTGGAAAAAATTGTTTTTGATGCTTTTATGATCATGAAAGAGGAGGGCGTCATTTTTGGCAATATGGGTTTATCTCCGCTTTTCAACGTAGACGAAAATGAATCTCAGAGCATCAGTGTAAAAATTAGTGAGTATATCTATGAAAACCTAAACTCACTTTATAATTTCAAATTGCTGCATCACTCTAAGGAAAAATATGCGCCAACACACTGGGAATCAAGATATGTCACCTGTTATCCAAAACCAATGACTATCAAGTATGCCTATGCTATAGTCAAGGCTCAGAATCCAATTAGTCCCTCACAAATCTTGCGGCAACTACTTGGAAATAGGATTTTTCACAGCGAAAAGAAGTGATTTCATATGACGAAAGATCTTCAAACCAGCAATTCAGATCAGTCAAAGGCAAAGCGTTAGGGTTATTATTTTGGGATTTAGTGATGGCGGGAATATAGCGGTAAAAATTGCTGGACGCATTCCGGAAAAGATAATCGCGATCATCGCTGTAGGATCGAACATGTCACCACAAGGTTTGAAAACGATGTCGAGAATTGCAGTTCGTTTTTTATATAGTATCACGATTGGATTATGTCGTTTTAGTTGGTTTGATGAAAAGGCTCAGACCCTGGCATTGATGATCCACGAACCCAATATCCCTGTGTCGCAGCTTAATCAAATTTTAGTGCCCGTATTGGTTTTGACAGTCCAGTTTGACGTTATCAGACGTAAACACAGTCAAATGATAGCAAAAGAACTACCCATTTCAGAGTGGGTAGTTCTCAAATACAGCGGGCATAATTTGCTTAAATGGCATGCGAAAAGGGCAAATGGGATTATTTTTATTTTATTATAAGTTTGAGTTAGCTTCATTTTCTGAACTACCAGGTAATTAGTCAACGACTGATTACTATGAGACGATGGCAGTGGATGTCAGGAAAAGGTGACTAACTGATCGTTATTTTTCAGAACGCTCCAAAAATTCCAAACGTTTGAGAAGCTGCTCTTGATTTTCAATCATCTGATCGAGCTTGATGTGAAGGTCTTCTATTATTAGTTCTGATTTTAGGTTGATTTTATAATCGTTATCTGCACGTAGTCGATCCTTTTGCTCCTGACGATTTTGACTCATCATGATGACGGGCGCTTGGATTGCTGCCAGGCAAGATAAAACCAAATTTAAAAGGATGAATGGGTAAGCGTCAAAAGGTTTATTCATGAGCACTGAATTTGTAATAATCCAAAGCATCAAAATCATCATAAAACTGATGATGAATGTCCAACTACCGGCGATTAAAGCCATTTTATCTGAAATTTTATCCCCAATAGAATAAGTTTCATGATGGGATTGGTTGATGTTTTGTGATACAGTTTTGTCTAACAGTAAGTGAATAATTTCTTCCTCATCCTGGGGATTATTAAGGTCTTCCTCAATGATCAGTTTGACTATTTCGGCATTAGTCAATTGTTCAGGCATAGAAATCCACTCCTTTTAGAATTATTGTAAAATAACGGGATACGAATTGCATTATTATGCACATAGCAGATTGCATCAACCTGCAACCCAGCTATTGTGGATAAACTATTGCCATCAATGAACGGTCTGATTTGGCGGACGGTTTTGATGCGTCGAAGAATGTAAAAAACACTTGACAATGATACGGCTAGAACGTTAAACTGATGCATATATTTAATTAAGTATAACACAATGACAACTCATTGGTACTGTGTTGATTTTTCTGAGAGAATTACAGCTGATTCTTGGCTGGAATAGAATTGTTGAAAGTTTACCATGAGAACAACTGAATTAATCCAGATCTGAGCAGGCGATGAACTTCTTCAGAAGTTCGTGGGGCTGGGCCTTAATTGGCAACGGGAATAATTCCTGTGGGACAGAAAATGTTCCACAGGATTTTTTTTGCCTGAAACCTGGAAAACGCGGGCATGAAATTTCAATTGGAGGCGATGAATTATGAATGAATCTCAACTCAATGAACAACAAGGACTAACTAGTCAGGATGTAAAACAACTCCTGAAGAAATATGGAAAAAATGAGCTTGCTGTAGAGAAAAAAGAAAGTGTTATCTCAAAAGTATTGCATGTATTTAGTGAACCTATGTTTTTGCTGCTTTTCATTGCTTCCATTATTTACTTTATCCTGGGCGAGCCTCGAGATGGCGCAATTATGCTTATTTTCGTCACCGGGATCATAAGCATTGAAGCCATTCAGGAATGGAAGACAGACAAAACGCTTCAGGCTTTGAAAAATTTATCCGCGCCACAAATTAAAGTTTTACGGGATGGGGAGATTCAAGTCATCAATAGCTCGGATCTTGTCCCGGGAGATATTATGTACATTGCGGAAGGCGTTAAGGTCCCTGCCGATGGTTTTGTCATCAGATCCTCCACGCTCAGAGTCGATGAATCTTCTCTGACAGGCGAGTCAGAAAGTGTATGGAAAATCACGCGTGAGGCAACCTCATCAGCATCCAGGGATTATTGGAAAAAGGATTACTGCTACGCAGGCACACTTGTCACTCAGGGAACTGGAACCATTCTTGTTGATAAAACAGGTCTATTGACTGAATACGGAAAAATTGGCATGGACGTCGCCTCTGCTCCTGACAGACCAACTCCGCTTGAGAAACAAACAGACAAACTGGTAAAATTATGCGCTGGCATTGCTGCGTTTTTGCTGGTTCTTGTTGGGATTGTTACATTTTTCAATTTAACAGACCACGATATTAAATCGAGGATCATTGAAAGTATATTGTCAGGCATTACACTAGCCATGGCTATGATCCCTGAAGAATTTCCGGTTATTTTGACGGTATTTTTGTCAATGGGCGCCTGGCGATTGGCGAAGAAAAATTCTCTGATCAGAAAGCTCCCAGCAGTGGAAACTTTAGGCGCTGTTTCAGTTCTATGCGTAGATAAAACCGGAACTATCACCATGAACAAAATGACGGTTCAAGAAACGTGGCACTTGAGAGTTGACGCTAAACCGCTGGATCTAATAATGGTGATGGCTTGTAAAGCTGATGCCTATGATCCAATGGAAAAAGCAATAATTGCACACTGTGAAACAAATGGTATTTCAAAGTCTGAGCTTTTTAGCGGAGAATTAATAAAAGAGTATGGCTTTACAGATGAAACTAAAATGATGGGTAATGTTTACAAAAAAGGAAGTGGCATACTTGTTGCGGCTAAAGGATCTCCGGAGAACCTGCTTCATCTTTGCGACATGACTGAGGAAGACAAAGCTGCCGTCGATCAAGAAATTTTAGAAATGTCAAACAAAGGACTTCGCGTGATCGCGGTAGGACAAATGACTATACATAGTGAAATTCAAGTGCCTTCAAAACTCACAGACTGTTGCTTAACACTTTGCGGATTGATAGGCCTCGCTGATCCTCCAAGGGAATCGATTAAGTCTGACATAGAATGTTGTACCAGAGCGGGTGTCCGTGTCGTTATGATTACCGGAGACAATGGTATAACGGCCAGTTCTATAGCGAAACAAATCAACATGCCAAATAGTGAAAATATTATTACAGGTGATGAACTTCATCAAATGAGCGATCAGGAGCTTCGGGAAAAGGTTCGAAATGTCAGCATTTTTTCAAGAGTTCTTCCGGAACATAAAATGAGAATTGTGAAAGCTTTCAAGGAGAATGGCGAAATTGTCGCTATGACCGGAGATGGTGTCAATGATGCACCAGCGCTTAAATATGCAGATATAGGCATTGCAATGGGTAAGCGTGGCTCTGAGGTTTCAAGAGAGGCGGCAGATCTGATACTTCTTGATGATAACTTTTCAACGATTGTAGATACAATTGAAGATGGCAGAAGAATTTATGACAATATCCGAAAGGCAGTTGGCTATGTTTTTGCGATTCATATTCCAATAGCGGGTGCATCCTTAGTCGCGCCATTAATGGGCATTAGTCCGGTGAGCCTGTTTTTGCTTCCAATTCATGTTGTACTGCTTGAACTTGTAATTGATCCAACCTGTTCAATAGTATTGGAGCGTCAACCGGCTGAACCGGATATTATGGATCGTGCGCCTCGGGATCCAAATGAAAAACTAGTCACTATGAAATTATTGTCAAAAAATGTGATTCAGGGTTTGGCGATTTTTGGAGCCGCTTTTGGAGCCTATTTATGGTCCTTGAATCAGCATCCAAGTCTTCCTGCTGAAGCCAGAACTATGGGTTTATCCATTATCCTGATGTCAAACATTTTCCTGGTATTTGTGAATAGTTCGAATAAGGAACTGGCCATTAAATCACTCGCTAAGCTTTCAAGGGACAAAGTCATGTTAGCCGTTACTGCGGGCACCTTTATTGGTCTTTTGGTCATGATTTATTCTCCAATCAATGTCTTTTTAAAGTTATCCCCGCTGCCACTTAGTGATTTTTTGTGGACACTTGGGATCGCCTTTGCCTCAGTGGCGTGGTACGAACTTGTAAAGCTTAAAAATATTAAGATTCACGTCTAGTTGAGAAAACGACAAGCTGATGGTCATTTTATAAAATTTACATCATCAATAGAGGAAGTTTATGATACATCTTGATCCATTTAGGTATCAATGAAGTAATTCAAATAGAGTCAAATTGATGCAGGCGGTTCTGACAAGATACGTCAACATGAGGTCAACATGAAGTGTACAACAAATTCCCTTTATGAAAGAGGGGGTATGGCTATGTCAATAAACAAGATTTTGAAAGTTGCCATAATTGTATTATTCATATGTTTGGCGGCGGGTATCAGTATGTTTGTTTATAACGCAAATGCGGCGTATAAGGTCAGCAGTGATTTTACGGGCCTGCCGCTTAATTTTGACCCCGAAACGTCTTCTTCTACTGGTTCTTTTGAAAATTCTGCCATTAAGGTTTATGGCGGCTTTATTAAAGGCATTTGGAATGATCCTGCAAGTGGAAATTGTCTGGTCATCAGAGCTTTGTCTCCTATGCCAGAGGTTTTTATCAACTCGGAAGCGGCGAAGAGCATAGCTATCAGGATTGAAAATATTAATCCTGACTTTTATGCAGAACGGTTCGTCAATAGTCGATTCAAAATGACAAAGTTGAATTTGAACACACTTTTGATTGATTTCGAACTCAAAGCAGGAGAAGAAGTTGATTTGGTTCCGGTCAAACCTGACGCAGCAGAATCGGAAGGAAAAAATAGCTATGTGATCCTTGGAGATAATAGGGATGGCTATGATACCTTCGAACAGATGATTGAACAGATCAATGGAATAAAACCCGTTTTTGTCATAGACAACGGCGATCTTGTTTTCAGCGGAAAACCCAATCAGTATCGATTATTTGACAGACTCACCACCAAGATTGGGTCAACCTTTTGTACCACTCTCGGGAACCACGACATTCGTGGTAATGGCCGAGAGACTTATACCATGCTTTATGGACCTCCTTATTATTCCTTTGATTTTATGGACAGCCATTTTATATTTCTGGACTCCTCACCGGGTTGGTCGGAAAAGAAGGCGATTTCTGATGAGCAATATATTTGGCTCGAAAACGACATGAAAAAGGCTTTTGGGAAGAAATTATTTGTAATCTCGCACATCCCGCCACGAGATCCCAGAAGCAATGTGACCAAAAATGAAATTGCGAATTATGTGAATCAGGCAAAAAGTGGAGAAAGCTGGGCCGAACAGAAATTAGACAGCTATTTTGAAAATAAAAATATGTCACATGGATTTCAGGATCCTGAAGAATCAATTAAATTTGAAGCTCTGATGAGTCAATATCAGGTGGATACAGTTTATTTGTCTCATATTCACAGCAACTTTGAATACTATAAAGATGGTGTGCGGTATTTGATTTCGGGTGGTGCGGGCGCTGAATTGTTGACAGAAAATAGTTATTATCATTATCTGGTGGCTAAAATAGGTGATGTCAACACTATGACCATGGTCGAGCTGCCATCGCCAGTGAACAATTATATTCCGCGATACGCTGCTGCAGTCAAACTCTTTTATGAGGCACTTTATAAGGAAAATAGGGTACCTGTTATTTTAATACTTGCAGGATTGACAATTCTATCACTGTTAATAATCATCAAACTATACTTATGGAAAAGGCAGTCAATCAATACTTTTGGAAAATGGTTAGGAGAAATTGGGAAATTCGCTGTAAAGAGATACAAGGAATTATATAGAAATAAAAATCAATCCTGATTAATTTAAGAGAACGTAAAAGTGAGAAACTCGGTGTCTGTGGCTGAAGCCTATCGACCCCGAGTTTCTCATTACAAGTGAAACTGGGTGTCTGACACCGAGTTTCACCTCACTAGATCCCCACCCGCAAAATCCTGCTTGGCCGCCCGGCCTTCCCAATGATCTTGCTGCCCACAACGTCGATATACCCCGCATGCTCCAAGCGCTCAATCATGCGGTTCATGCTGCGAAGGGAATTGCCGAACTCCTGGGCGAGCTCCAGGCTGGTGAAGGTGTCTGTCTTATAAAGGTCCATGATGGACTTCAGCTTATAAATGTTGTTGATGCTGACACCGCTTCTCTCGGAAATCTCTTTGAAGGGCAGCTCGAGACTGCCCGCGGGCTCATTTTCGACTACTTTGTCCAGAGCCGTAATGCGCTCAAGGCGCTTGCGGTCATAAACCACAAAGCACTGATTGCCGCCCATTTTGAAGGCTTTGTTCTTGCCAATGACCGCGTTGGACTTGGCCTCCCTGGCGGTGATCCCAAAGCCAATGCCCACGCTTAGGGTGTGGGCGGTCTTCTGGTTGATCGACCGGAGGATGGGCAGCTCTCTGAGGTTGTTCGTCTCAAACTCCAGGATCTGCTTGGTGGTAAACAGCATGTAGTTTTTCTCCGTTTCGACCACCGCCGCCTGAATGCGCTGAGCGAACTTGTAGACTTCCTCCGTGATGCGGGTCTTTTCCAGCATCACGCTGTATTCGTTCTCCGAGGTCAAGTCGTATTCGTTGTCCAGATCAATTTCCATGGACATGACGACAATTTGACTGACGGACATGTCCTTGAACTTGATCTTTCGGAGCAGGTCATAGAGTTTGTTTTTGATGTAGTTTTCGTTGGAAATCAGGAGCATGGAGGGGAGACCATCGGCTAAAAGCAGTTTGTGGACCGTGGAAATCCCGGTGATGGCGATGGCGCCGGGGTGAGTGACGTGATAGCTTTTGTGAAACGCTACCAGGTCCTCAATCAGAGTGTCGTGAAAAATGTCGATATCCGACACGGCGGCGTGATACTGGCCCGGCTCAAATCCAAAGCCGCTGTAAATGGCGCGAACCATCTCCTCGGTGTAGGAGTCAATGCTGATGCGCCGGATATCCAGGCCGGCGTTCAGGGTCGCCTCCAGGAAAATCCGCTGCAGCTGGCTCTCGTCATTGTCCAGATGGACCCAGGGATTCTGGGAGTGCATTCGGTGATTCATGATGTCATAGAGGATCTTGCCCGTGAAAATGATGCCGTCGAAGTCGTTGATGTGCTCCTTAAGGTAGTTCACCGTGGTCTCAACCTGCCGCATGTCATGAATTTCAATGGGCTCGCCCCGCAGGTTCGAGAAGCTGTTGTCGATGACGCGCTGGATCCGCTTGATATTGTCAATATGTCCCACTATGCCAATGGTTTTCACCGCCATACCCCCTGTATATTTCGTGATGGTTTAGTTCATTTTACGTCGAGGCGGGATTAAAGTCAAATTAAAGACACTATAAGGCGACCATCGGAAATGGTATGCTTTAATTACTAAATCACAGGGGGTAATTACATGGTCAAGTACGTCGCGGAACCATTTAAAATCAAAATGGTGGAACCTCTTAAAATGACAACGAGAGAATACCGGGAAGAAAAGTTGAAAGCAGCCAACTACAACGTTTTCGGATTGGATTCTGATGATGTTTATATCGATTTGCTGACAGACAGCGGTACCGGCGCCATGAGCGACACCCAGTGGGCGGGCATCATGACAGGCGACGAGTCCTACGCCGGCGCGCGCAGCTACAGAAGGCTGCAAAGGGCCGTTCAGGACATCTTTAATTACAAATTCGCCCAGCCGGTGCACCAGGGCAGAGCCGCTGAAAAAGTGCTGCTGCCGTGCTATTTGACAAAAGGACAGAAGTGTATTTCCAATATGCATTTTGATACAACCCGTGGTCACGTGGGACTGATTGGCGCGCGTCCGGTGGACATTGTTGTGCCGGAAGCCAAAGATACGCAGACCTACATGCCGTTCAAGGGCAATATGGACGTGCCGCGGCTTGAGGCGTACATCAACGAGGTTGGGGCGGAGAATGTCGGCCTGATTATTATGACCATCACCAACAACTCTGCAGGCGGCCAGCCGGTTTCCATGGCCAACATGAAGGCGACCAAGGCCGTTGCGGATAAGTATGGCATTCCTATGATCATCGACGCGGCGCGCTACGCGGAGAATGCTTACTTCATCAAGCAAAGGGAAGAGGGCTATGCCGATGTTGAGATCATCGACATCGTCCGCGAAATGTTCAGCTACGCGGACGCCTTCACCATGAGCGCGAAGAAGGACGCCATTGTCAACATGGGCGGCCTGATTGGCATCAAGGACTCTGAGGAGCTTTACACAAAAGTTAAAGGCTGGACCATTCCTTACGAAGGCTTCGTCACTTACGGCGGCCTTGCTGGAAGAGATCTTGAGGCGCTGGCGATTGGTCTCTACGAAGGTCTTGATAAGGATTATCTGCGTTACAGAATCGGTCAGGTCGAGTATGTGGGCGGTCGACTCATGGAAGAGGGCATTGCGTTCCAGTATCCGGTGGGCGGTCACGCGGTCTTCCTGGATGCCAAGGCACTGCTGCCGCACATCCCGTATTATCAGTTCCCAGGCCATGCGTTGGCGTGCGAGCTCTATCTCGAAGCGGGCATCCGTTCTTGCGACATTGGTTCATACCTGCTGGATCTGGATCCTGAAACAGGGAAACAGCAGCAGGCGGAGATGGAGTTTACGCGTTTGGCGATTCCTCGGCGCGTTTATACCCAGGCGCATTTTGATGTGGTCGTTGAGGCTCTGATCAACATCAAGAAGCGTGCTCATGAGATTCCGGGCTACGAGATTCTGTGGCAGCCGCCGGTGCTGCGCCACTTTACGGCGAAGCTGCAGCCTATTAAGAAGTAGGGCGGTTTGGGGAAGAAAAGATAAGAAACTGAAGTTTGATCAAAGGACAGAAGCCATCGGCGCCAAGGCGCTTATGGCTTCTTTTTTCTGGAATGAAGCGGAAAGTGGAAGCGGGTTGGGGGGCCAAAGGCCCCAGCGGCTGTCGCCTATAGCCCCACCACACCCCCGCTTCTACTTCTCTTGGAAGAAGGCGCTGGCGCGCCTTTTATTGCAGTTGAGATACATTCTCGCATGCTCTGGCACTGGATTGAAACTTGTCCGCGTCACTAAAGTGAAACTTGTCCGCGTCCCCAAACCGAAATCTGTCTGCGTCCCCAAGCATTCAATTCCACCAACTGACCCCAGATTCGTCAAATTATTTTGATGCCATTTTGAGATGGTAATGAAAATTTTACGCAGTCTTTGGCCTTTGTAGTGATGAAACTTTGAGAAAGCAGATCTCAGACGATATGAATTTTCCTAACAAACGTTGCTATTGGAAGGATTGAACCTTATTTCAGCTATTAAGGCTGCGTACCAAAATCTTCAGATCCCTAATGGCATGAGTTTTGCTTTATGTATTATATTAGCAGGAAAGCTGAATGCGTGTCCTGACTCCGAAAAAGAGCATTGTGATTGGGCGCGAAGAGGGGGAGCATTGGCAGATTAAAGGGTTCTGGAAGGGTATAATAGGGCTGAGGCAATAAGAAAGAGAGGATGAATGCCGTGGAGAACATGTTGGAGCGGGCGAAAAGGATTGAGGATTATGTGATTGGGATGCGCAGGGAGATCCACGCGCATCCGGAGCTGAGTCTTAAGGAAGTGGAGACCCAGAAGCGGATTATGCGGGAACTGACCGACATGGGGATTGCGTTTGAAAAGGCGGCAACGACGTCTGTGGTCGCCAGACTGAATCCCGGAAAGGGCGGCAAAGTCGTCGCGCTGCGGGCGGACATTGATGCGCTGCCTGTCATTGAGTAGTCGGGGGTTGACTTTGCGTCCAAAACGCCGGGGGTTATGCATGCCTGTGGGCATGACGCGCATACGGCCATGCTTCTTGGCGCGGCGAAGCTGCTGTCCGGCATGAAGGAGGCGTTGCCTGGGGAAGTCAGGTTAATCTTCCAAGAGGCGGAGGAGCTGGCAGTGGGTGCTCAAAATGTGATTGCCGGCGGCCACCTTGAGGGCGTTGACGTGATCCTTGGGATTCACGGGATGCCTTCCATGAAGACGGGATTCTACGATATCAACCCGGGGTATCGCATGGCCGGTGCGGATACCATTTATATCAAGTTCGAAGGGATTTCCGGGCATAGTTCAGCGCCATATTTGGCAAAGGACACCATTCACCCGGCGTGCATGCTGGTCAATGATTTGCAGGGCATAGTGACTAAAAATGTGGACCCTCAGGAGCCCATTGTCGTGTCAGTGGGCAGAATTTCCGGAGGGACAAAGTCGAACATTATTGCCAAGTACTCCGAAATTGACATCTCCATGCGCTACTTTAATCCCGAGGTCAGGAAGACGGTTCATGCGGCAATCAAACGCCATGCCGAGGCCATTGCGGCAGCATACGAGGTTAAGGTGGAGGTCGTGATTGAGGAAACGGCGCTGTCGCTCTGCAATAACGACGCAGCTGTTACCGTTGCTATAAGGGCAGCAGAGAAGGTGTTTGGGCCGGATCGGAATATCTGCAATCCTAAGCTCATGGGTTCGGAGGATATGCCTTACTATTTTGAGCACGCCAAAGGCGCATTTGCTCTGCTGGGGTATTACAACGAAGAAAAGGACACTGTCTATTATCCGCATCACGAGAAGTTCAACGTGGATGAGGATATGCTGACGTTCGGTGCGGCGCTGTATGCGCAGTTTGCGGTGGAAGCCCTTGAGGATGAAAGTGTATAAGGTTTAAATGTGTTCAATGACGATAAAAGTGCCAACCTATTTGCCGGTTGGCACTTTTATTGTTTTTGTGTGGGTGGCTCAGCGGTTTTCGCACATAGCTTTCAGTATTTCAAGGGCCTTCAGCCATGACTGCGTCATCATCTCCACGTACTCCGGCGGGACTTCCACGGTGACTCGAAGCTCAGTGCCGTCGTCTGTCGATTTGAAATAGTAATTTTCATAAGATGGCGTCCAGGCTTTAACTTCCTCACTTTCAGTATCCTCAATGCCGTCGGCTATAAAACCCAGGATCTGGATGGAAACAAACTCGTGCAGCTTGTTCACGGCCACTTTAGCCAACATGCCGGATCCGGTGGAATTCAGGAAGTGAATTTTTGAGCCTTCTTCCCAGGAGCCTTCATAATGGGAGCCTTCTTCAAAAGCTTTGGTCCACTCGCGGTAGGTGTCGGGATTCAGCATGGTCTCCCAAACCAGGCTGACGGGGGCATCTATGATCGTCTTGAATTCAAGGGGTTTCATTGCTTTACCTCCTCGGGTTTAACTTCTTCCGGCTTAACTTCTTCCATATAGACGACTTCCCAGAGGTGGTGATCCGGGTCCTGGAAGCTCCGGCTGTACATAAAATCATAGACCTGCGGTTCGTTGTAATGGGTAGCGCCGGCTGCGAAAGCCTTGTCGACGAGGAGGTCGACGTCGTTGCGACTGTCGGCAGAAATTGCCAGAATCACTTCGGAATGGGTCTTGGTATCCGGGATTTCCTTATGAGTGAAGGACTTATAGAAGTCCTCTTTCAGAAGCATGACATAGATGGTATCTGACAAGATCAGGCAAGCAGCATTCTCGTCCGTGTAGTCCGGGTTGAAAGACCAATCCAGTGCCTGAAAGAAGGCCATAGACGCCTTCAGGTCTTTAACGGGCAAGTTGACAAAAATCATTCTGTTCATGTGAAACGTCCTCCTCACATCATAGTGGAATACACAATTGGAACAATATTTGAATTTCTATTACCGTGGAATTGTGCTTCTTCTATGTAAAAGAGGGTTATTTTAAAAAATATATACCCTTAATGGGGACCATTAGTCGCGTTTAAATGAAAATTATTATCAGTCGCTCTCCTGATGGTCTTTCTGCATCATCATGCGATGCTCATGGTTGATGCTGAAGCTATTGATCATGATTATCAAGATATACACTAAGTTTAGAAAATGAGGGAAAATGACTGGAATCTCTCCAAGATATAGTCGCGACCTGAAAATTCCTACAAGGATTACCATTAAAATTGTGATTCCAGCGACGATTTGTAAGAAGTTTTTTTCAAATATGAGATCCAGTCTTCTTTTGAACATTTTGCTTAAACTATAAATCAAAAGCACAAAAACCAAGCCTGTCAGAAAAAGGTCTTTCGTTAAGCCAGCGGGAATGTCATCCACATAGAGTCTTGGGATTGTCGTTGTGATAAACATTACCGTGATCAGAGAGGTTTCATAATAAATAATTTTACCCAGGCTTATGACTAATTTTGGCAGTCTGTAGAGGATAAATATAAAGACGAGACTTACAAACATCTGTATAACGGCTATGCAAAAGATAATGCTTGCAATGACGACATTAAAAGCCAATTCTTTCATAAGATCCGGACTTCCCGGATCGTAGGCAATTCTGCTGATGTTTGAAAACAGAAATGCCGCCAGGATCAGTCCGAAAAATCCGGCAAACAGAATGCTAATAACTTCAGAAGAATCTCTTTTTTCGTACTCAATCAGCAAGTAAATGCCGCTAAAAGAAAAACCAGCAAGAATTCCGGCGAGATTCGCATAATTGCTGCTCATGGTCGTTATATCATACATAGTGGCACCCCGCTTTATCGCTTCAATGGTGTAGGTTTCAAAGCCGGCAAACCAGAGTGGATGAGTGAATAATAAATAGACGCCCTGGTATAATTATTATTCTCATGTGACGCCGGATAAAACAGGTTTAACAAAATTTTTAAGAGGACTTCTCTCTGAAATTTTTTGTGCCTTGTCTGAGGATTCAAAGATGAAACCGGGTGTCAGCGGCTGGCGCCTATCAAAAACGAGTTTCAACCCCGAGTTTCACTTTCAGCGACTGGCGCCTATCAACCCCGAGGTTCTCACCTTTAAGCCTGGTTTCAGCTTCTGCGATTATACTTAAGCAGAGACAAAGTGATGCAAGCTCAACAGCCTGACGTCCAAATCCGCGGAAACCGTTTCGAACTAGAAAACTTCACGAAAGGTGGCAACCATGAAAAAGGAGTCTGAAATAAAAAATATTACACACAGTATGAAGTCCAACGCAACGGTGCTGCTTCTGAGTCTTATCTTGATTACCGGTATTTTGACAGGGTGTGTTCAAGCGCCGGATGACACCTCCAATGCAGCCAACACATCCAATACCGCCAACTCTTACAATGGCGGTGTAACCATCACAGAGCAGCCCCTCGCTTCAGCCCCAGACTATGCCGAAAAAATCTTCAGCACGAACATCATCACCTTGGAAATCCTCGCGGATGAAGCCCAGTGGCAAACCATGCTGGACAACGCCACAGACGAGGAATACATCAAAGTGGATGTCGTCATCAACGGCACCACCTTCAAGGACGTCGGCATCCGCCCCAAAGGCAACTCCAGCCTGAAACAGGTGGCTTCCTCAGACAGCGACCGCTACAGCTTCCGCATCAAGTTCGACAAGTATGTCGAAGGCCAAACCTGCTTCGGCCTCGACCAGCTGGTCGTCAACAACATGATGGGGGACAACACCTACATGAAAGAATACATCTCGTATGACCTCATGAAAACTATCGACGTGGAGGCGCCTTACTTCGGCTTCGCCGACATCTCCGTCAACGGGCAGCCCTGGGGCCTATACCTAGCCGTGGAGCTTTATAATGACAGCTACGAGACAAGGGTTTACGGAGACACCTCCGGCGCCCTGTACAACGTGAAGATGAGCATGGGCCAGGATCAACTGCCAGGAGAAGGAAGGGGGCCGATGGTCAACGACCCGGCAATGGACGCGCGACCATCGGCAGGATCCGGAGCGTCTGAGTCCGTGCCACCCACCACACCCCCTTCAGATTCCCCGGCTTCCGGTCTCGATCAAGCCCCAGGCAACTTCCCTGCCAACGCCCCAGCGGGCTTCCCAGGCGGAAAAGGCGGCGGCATGGGGGCCAGGAACGGCGGCAGCCTCGCTTATACGGATGACGACCCCGATAGCTACAGCGATATCTTCGACAACGTGGTGGGGGACGAGGACGCCGCAGCCAACCAGCGGGTGATTACTGCCCTCAAAGCCCTATCTGCCGGCACCGACCTTGAGACCTGCTTCGACACGGACGCCATCCTCCGCTATCTGGCCGCCCACACCGTCGTCGTCAATCTGGACAGTTATTCCTCCACCATGGCCCAGAACTACTATCTCTATGAGCGCGGCGGCCGGCTCACCGTTCTGCCTTGGGACTACAACCTGGCCTGGGGCGGCTTCCAGAGCGGCGACGCGTCCGACGTCATCAACTTTCCAATCGACACCCCGGTCAGCGGCGTTGCCATGACCGACCGGCCGCTCCTGAACCAGCTGCTGTCTAATCAAGACTATTTGGCACAGTATCACGATCATCTGAACACCCTCATCCAAAACTATTTCACTAGTGGTCACTTTACCACCAAAATCCAAGCCCTCAACACCCTGATCTCCGACTATGTAAAGAAGGATGCCACGGCATTCTGCACTTACGAAGAGTACCAGACGGCAGTCGCAGCCTTCATTGAACTGGGCAACCTGAGAGCAGAGAGTATTCAAGGGCAGCTGAATGGTGAGATCCCAAGTACATCAGATGGTCAGAATGCTGATCCATCTACCCTGATTTCAGCCGATGGACTGAGATTGCAGGATCTGGGGTCGATGATGGGGGAAAGAAAAAATTAAAAGGGAAGCTTGGAGGCGGGCTCCAAGCTCTGAAAGCATGAACTCGGTGTCAGCGGCTAGCGCCTATCAACCCCGAGTTCATGCCCTCAGACACTTAGTTCCTGCCTCAAAGCGCCATCTAAGAAATCAATATTAGATATTGAGAATAATACTAATTAGTGATAAAATCATAGTGACAAAAGCATTTTTAAATAAATATTTTTTTGTGCCATTACTACTAATTAGTTGCATTTCGTTGCGAAATACATTCCACGCGTCTTACAACATACATTCCTTAGAATCCCTAAATCTCAATGAAAAGAAGGTGGCTGTCAGTGCCTCAATACTCTCAACAGCATAAAGGCTTTCATTTTCTCATTGACCATTTGCTCAAGCAACGCCCGCTGAAACTTTTGGATATTGGCTGCAGCCTCTGTATTGAAGGTGAAGCGCTTCAGAATGCAGGCATTGAGTTCACCGGCATTGATCAGGACGAAGCTGCTATTGAAACAGTGCGGTCCCGTTTTCCGGACAAAACCTTTATCAGCATGGATGCCTCACGATATAATCCCGACCAAAAGACGCTCTATGAGGTCTTGCTTTTCAGACGCCCGGATCTCTCGGTTCAGCATGACCATTGGCAGCGCATCTTAAAAAGAAGTACCAAATGGCTCACGGCAGAGGGCAGAGTTTATATCACCACAACTGGCGAAATTGAAGCCGAAATTGCCAAAGTCATGCTGACGCATGCAGGTTATATGGAGATCACCACAATGTATACAGGATTAGAAGAGGAGAGTTTTATGATGACAGCCATACTTGATAAGCAAAAAATAGAGGAGGACGATATCCCTCAACTGCCCAAAGGTGTCATACTTTGGGAAGACGAACCAGCGCCGATGTGTGACATCACCACGGGATTTTGCGATTAGAGGGTTGTGGGTTGGGTGACCATCGGCAAGCCTCTTTATCACTAAAAAATCACTTAGCTTTTTACTTCCAACTACCTTCCTGCCAAATAAGGAGAGAAAATCATGAATAGCCCAAAAGTTAAAATACTGTACTTCACCGATCCCTACTGCTCCTGGTGCTGGGCAACGGAGCCCATGCTGTTTGCGCTGAAAGAGCACTATGGAGACCAGATCGATATCCAGCACGTCATGGGCGGGCTGGTCAAGGACATGTCCACGTTTTCGGATGGGCACAACCACATCAGCACAGCAGCGGCGGTAGTGCCGCACTGGCGGATGGTTTCGGAGCGTAGCGGGCAGCCCATCGATGAGAACCTGTGGCTGGACATTGAACGCTACCCGCACTTTTCGACATGGCCAGCCAATGTCGCCGCAAAGGCTGCCGGTTTTCAGGGAAAGGAGATTGGTGAACAGTTCCTTCGCAGAATCAGGCGCGCGGCGCTCACTGAGCGCAAGATTATTTCACATGAAGAGATCTTGCTCGAGCTTGCCAAAGACGTTGAGGGTATGGATCTAGAGAAATTTAAGAAGGATTTAAACAGCCCACAGGCGCAGCAAGCCTTTCAAGACGACCTGGACCTATGCCGGACTTATGGCGTCACAGGCTTTCCGTCGATGCTGTTCTACACTGAAAACACAGCGTCGGCGGAGGCATCAGAGTCAGCGACGTCAGACTCTGCAGATGCGCCTCAGGCCTATCTGTTGAACGGCTACAAGACTATGCGTTCCTACGAAAAAGCGTTGAAGCTGTTGTCACCTGGCATTCAGAAGCGCGCGCTGAAATCCGTTGAATCACTACTGGCGTCTTACGGACCACTTACCACGCGCGAGTTTTCTGAGATCTTCGAAACGGAAATGGCTGAGATGGAAACCCTTCTTCAGGAAAAGACGAACGCGGGCAAGACCGGCGCTGAGGCCCTTCGCGGCGGGACCCTGTGGTTTCTCTTATAGGATCGACTTTCAAAGCGACTTTTGCCGATGGTAACCTGTCCCACAAACGGGTATAAAATCATCTGAGTCCAATTGTGGAACTAGGAAACCAATTTGAAAGCAGGTGTCAGACACCCGCTTCCAAAAATTAAATTACAGCGAGGAGTGTTTGTCGTGAAAAAAGCCAGACCCATCGAAATGATCTTCACCGGCCCGCGCCCACACTGGGTTGGAAATGGATTTTACGTCAATAATTATTTTCCGTCTGGCCAAAACTTATTGGAGCGGTTTACCCCTTTCATACTGCTCGACTACAACGCGCCTCGGGAAATAAAGCCAAGCCTCACCCCAAAAGGCGTAGGCCAGCACCCCCACAGAGGCTTCGAAACCGTGACCTTTGCCTTTGAAGGCGCGGTTGAGCACCATGACAACAAGGGCAACCATGGGATCATCTACCCGGGCGATGTCCAGTGGATGACCGCCGCTGCCGGGATCATGCACAAGGAATACCACGAAAAGGAATTCAGTAAGAAAGGCGGCATCTTCCACATGATCCAGCTGTGGGTGAATCTGCCCAAGAAAGATAAGTTTGCTGAGCCGGGCTATCAGGCCATCACCAATGAACAGATGGGGAAAATCACTTTGCCGAATGAAAAGGGCAGCGTTACCATTGTGGCGGGTGCTTTCGATGGCGTCAAAGGGCCTGCAAAGACCTTTACACCAATGAATATTTACATTTTGGATTTGAAGCAGGGCGGCGCTGTCACATTGAACGAGCCAGCCAACTTTAACTTCGGTATGCTGATCCTGAGCGGTGAAGTGAAGGTCAACAGCCAGGATGGTAAGGAGAAGGACTTCGTGCTCTTCAAGAATGAAGAGGGGGAGGTCGTGATCGAAGCAGCCAGTGATAATGTCAAGATCTTCGTCCTGAGCGGTGAGCCAATTAATGAGCCTATCGCTGCGGGCGGACCTTTCGTCATGAACACCAGAGAAGAGCTCAGACAGGCCAACGAAGACTTCAATAATGGGAAGTTTGGAACGTTTGATTTTTAGAATGTATTTTTCGAAACCATTGGTAAAATACTTGAAGCCATTAATGCTTTAAGACGTATTGCCGATGGTTTTTTATTGCGTATTGAGAATCACTCTCTCATGCTCTGGCACCAAATCAAAACTTGTCCGCGTCCCCAAACTGAAACTTGTCCGCGTCCCCAACCTAAAACCTGTCCGCGTGGCCTTTGGCCTATTGTCCCCAAGTTGAATATTCACCCCATTGTGATATCATAAAGAAAAACTCAAACGGATGTGATCCCATGGCCATCGCGGATTTGATGATCCAGTACGGTGATGACGACAGAATCATAGCAATCGAGTACTTGGGCGAGGATCCCGAGTGGTTCAAGGCGCTGGGCAGTGAACGCTACGTCAATGAAAAACTCTCAAGCGCCTTCGGTGACATAAAAAACCACGACATTCTCGAGCTGGGCAGCAAACTCTTCAAAGTCCAGTTCACTTCAATCGGTGCGAACAAGCAGCTCCTGCTGAGCCAGGACAGCCTGATGCTCAGCCTCTTCAAGGAAACCCTGGACAAAGTCTCCGAGGGGATCCAGATCTTCGACCGCAGCGGCTACCTGATTCATGGCAATCCCGCCAGTGAAGCCCTGGAAGGCTACGACATCAATGAATTCAAAGGCCGGCACCTGCTGGATATCTACGAGCTCACCGAGGAAATGAGCACCACCCTCAGCGTCCTCCGGACCAAGAAGCCTGTCATCAACCGCTGCGACAGATTCCAGGCAAAGAACAACAAAGAACTGGTGACCATCAACTCCGGCTACCCCTTGATGATCCAGGACGAACTCTACGGCGCCTGTGTCTTCGAGAGCGACCTTTCTGTCATCAATAAAATCAAAAACCAGTCCTTCAACTTGGAAGCCTTTATCCGAAACGAGCAGCCCCTTTTAAACCCCAACATGTACACCTTTAAGAAAATCATCCATCAATCCGAAAAAATGGCGGAGTGCATCCGCTTTGCCAAAAAGATCGCGCTGACTCACGTGAACGTCATGATCACCGGTGAAACCGGGACTGGCAAGGAAATGTTCGCTCAAAGCATCCACAATTTCAGCCCTCGGGCGGACAAGCCCTTCGTGGACGTCAACTGCAGCGCCGTGCCCTCCAACCTTGTGGAGAGCCTGTTCTTTGGCACGGAAAAAGGCGCCTTCACCGGCAGCATGACCAAGAAAGGCTTCTTCGAACTCGCGGAGGGCGGGACCCTGTTCCTCGACGAGATCAACGCCATGAGCATGGAAATGCAGGCCAAGCTTCTGCGGGTCCTCCAGGAAAAACGCTACCAGCGGATTGGCGGCAGCCAGTATCACCAGTGCAATGTCCGGGTGATCACCGCCTGCAACGAGGATCCACAGGCGCTCATTGAGCAGCAGCTCATGCGAAAGGACTTCTATTACCGCATTTCCGCCCTCTCCATCCACATCCCACCGCTGAAGGACCGCAAGGAGGACATTGGTTTGCTCGCGGCTCATTTCGCCCGGCAGCTGTCCGCAGAGTATGGCAAACCGAGCCTGACCTTCACCCCGGACATGCTGGACGTCCTCCATCATCACGACTGGCCCGGCAACGTCCGCGAGCTGCGCCACGTGATCGAGCACGCCGTCCACCAGTCCAGCGTCGAGGAGCAGATCTTCAGCCTTTCCCACTTTCCCGCTTATCTGACCAAGGATTTGTCCGTCCTCCACAGTCCCTTCAAAACCTCTGCCGATGGTCACCCAACCCATCCCATCCCCCCAAGCGCTGAAACCCTGAACGACTTACTCGATGCCTACGAGCAAACCGTCGTGCAAGAAGCCCTGGACCGCGCGAACGGCAATATTTCAAAGGCAGCCAAAGCCCTCGGTATCAGCCGCCAGAATTTACAGTACAGAATTCGGAAGTTCGAAGCCTTAAAACCTTAAGACGTGATCAAACGCAAAATTAATTTGCGCCAAAGTGCCAAAATATTTGGCACTTTTTTTGTTCGGTAGAAACCGGGTGTCAGACACCGAGTTTCAAGTAAAACTCGGTGTCTACGGCTGGCGCCTATCAACCCCCGGTTTCCTTGGAAGCAAAGTCGATGAACTCGGTGTCAACGGCTGACGCCTATCAACGCTCAGTTTCATTTGAAAGCAAGACCCAATGACACCGGAACTCCAACTTCATGCATATTCAATCCAAAAAGTTGCGCAAAATTATTTTGCATTTCGAGTCACCGCCGGTAGGGGAGCGCTCAAATAAGCACAGATTCAATCACCTCCCGAAGCCGCCCGTTTCAAGCCCTGCGCCAAATATATTTAAAATTTCAGTCAATTACGGGCATTTGGCACGGGGATTGCAATCTAGAGGGTTACCAAATAAATTTTAGGAGGTTTCAAATGTCTGTTGAATCCGTAATTGACCAAAAGGTTAAGAAGCAAGGGATCCGCAAGGGCGTTTTCTGGCCGTCGATCCTGGTCGTCGGTGGGGCCGCTGTCCTGGGGACTGTCAACAATGCGCTGCTGACTGAAGTCGCACTGAACAACTTCCTGTTTTCCCTCAGAACTTTCGGCTGGCTTTATCAAATTATTTCTATCGTCGCGTTTTTCCTCGTCGCAATCATTACTTTTTCTAAGCTCGGCAAGATCAGATTTGGCGGCGATGACGCCAAGCCAAAGTACTCCTTCATGGCCTGGTTCGCCATGGCGCTGACCGGCGGGATCGCCACCGGCGTCGTCACTTATGGCGCCAACGAGCCTATCATCTACTTCGGCAACATTTACGGCGAGTTAGCCCAGACGGGTATTGAGCCCGGCTCGGTGTCCGCGGCGATTTTCTCCATCGCACGCAGCTTCTACAACTGGACCTTCATCCCTTACGCCATGTACTCCCTTTGCGGCCTGGTCATAGCTTATGTCTACTTCAACCGCAAGCAGGCATTATCCGTTACCGCATCACTGGTGCCGCTTTTCGGCGAAAAGGTCACCAAAGGCATTTGGGCCAACATTATCGACACACTTTCACTGCTCGCTATAGCCCTTGGACTCGCGTCGTCACTGGGCGCCGGCCTCGCGCTTGTAGGCTCAGGTGTGGAATCCGCCTTTGGCATAGAGCAGGGGCCGATGGTCTGGCTGGTCCTCACCATCATCATCACAGCGACATTTACCTTATCCTCCCTTCTGGGACTCGACAAGGGCATCAAGCACCTGTCTGACATCAACGCAAAAGTTTTTTATATCCTGCTTGGCATACTTATTGTCGTCGGGCCAACCCTCTATATGCTCAAAATGTCGACTGCGGGACTCTCCATGTGGCTTCAGAACTTCTGGGGTTGGGGACTTGACGCTGGCGAGGTCGGCGGCGAAGCCCTCGTCATGTGGTGGACACTTTACGACTGGGCGATCTGGATCGCCTACGCGCCGCTGATGGGCATTTTCTTAGCCATTATTTCCTACGGCAGAACGATCAGAGAATTCATGGTCATCAACTGGATCATGCCATCCCTGTTCAGCGTTATCTGGTTTGGCGTTTGGGGCTCTACGGCCCTTTACTGGCAGCAGGAAGGGCAGCTTGACCTGATTGGCACCATTCAGGGCAGCGGCGCGGTTTCAGGTCTGTGGGCATTCCTCGCGCACATGCCGCTGGGGATGATTTTTATTCCGATTGTCATGATCACCTTAGTCCTCTCTTTCTCCACAGCAGCGGACTCTATGACGCGAACCATCGCTTCACTCTGTACTGAAAACATGAAGCACGACGAAGAGCCGCCGACTTGGCAGAAGCTGGTGTGGGGTCTTTCGATTGGTTCGATTGCCTTCTTCATGGTCGCCTATGCCGGCGGCGCCCAAGGTGTCGACGGCGTCAAATATCTGGCTGCGGCTGGCGGGACTTTGGTGCTTTTCGTCTTTGTGCTTCAAGTCATTTCTGCCATCAAGATGTTCTTTTTCGATGAGATCGTCAGATAAGGCGGCTTGGGTACTGGACAGAGTGAAACGTCAGACATTGGAGGAACGACATTGCTAAACTTTATGGAAACTGAACTGAAACAAAACGGTAACCTGGCGAAGGATGCTGATGCACAAAATGAAAATGCAAACCGTGTCGAACTTGGGGACATGGCGACTTTAGAGACCTTGGTCGCGGTCGCGAGGGCCAAGGCGGAGGTGGGTTTTTCAGATACCTACTGCCAGCGGGTCAACCGTTCAAGAACTCTCGCTGAAAAATGGATTCGCGAAGGTAGAGTCATGTACGGCATTACTACTGGCTTTGGCGCGCTGTGTGACAGGGTAATCTCAGAAGAAGAAACCGCGCAGCTACAGAAAAATATCATTTTGTCCCACTCGACTTCAGTGGGCGAGCCCCTCAGTATTGAACAGACCCGGGCGGTCATGTTCATGATGCTGCAGAATATGGGGCAGGGGTTCAGCGGCGTCAGTCTGGCGCTTCTGGAAAGAATCCGTCTCATGCTCAATCTGGATCTCATTCCGTTCGCACCTCGGGAAGGTTCGGTCGGTTATCTCAGCGTCGAGGCGCATATTGGGATGGCCATCATTGGGCTTGGAAAGATCTTCGAAAACGGCATTCCCGTGGAATCCAGGCTGGTCCTGCATAAGCATGGACTGGAGCCCTTTGTTCTGGGGGCCAAAGAAGGTCTGGCCCTGATTTCCGGAACTACCAGTCCAACTGCCCTGGCAGCGCTGGCGATCTTCGACATGAAGACGTCGACCTTTAGCGCAGACATCATTGGTGCTCTGTCTCTCGAGGCCAATCATGGCAACATCAAAGCCTTTGACGAACGGCTGATGCAGGCCAGGCCTTATGCAGAGCAGGGCAACACAGCGGCCAATGTCAGAACGCTGCTTCAGGACAGCGAGGTGATTAAAGCCAGCGAAGGCCACCGCCTCCAGGATGCCCTGTCCCTTCGGGCTATGCCGCAGCTCCATGGCGCAGTGAAACGCATAATCCAGGATTCAGTCCGGACCGTTGAGGAAGAGATGAACACCTGCAGCGACAACCCCATTATCTGGCCTGAGGGCGATGATGGTCACGCCATGTCCGGATGCCACTGCGATTCCTCCTACGTTGGACTTGCAATGGACTCCGCCGCCATTGCCGCCACCACTCTGGCGAAGATGTCAGAGCGCCGCAATTACAGACTGATCACAGAACATCTCTCCGGCATGCCGTGGTTCCTGATTCAGAATCCGGGTCTCAATTCCGGGCTTATGATTCCCCAGTATACGCAGGCAGGTCTGCTGAACGACATGAAGATCCTTTCTCACCCCGCTTCTGTGGATAGCATTCCAACCTGCGGCGGCCAGGAAGACTATGTGGCCATGGGCTACAACGCCGCAAAAAAAGCTTTATCCGTCGCGGAGAAACTGGAATACATTCTGGCGATTGAGCTGCTTTCGGTCTACCAGGCCCACCAGTTCCTGGATCCCGGCGTCAAGCCGTCTTCAGTGACTGCAGCAATTTTGAAGGAAATTGGGAAGCACATTCCAGTGTCCTCCCAGGATCAGTTCCTCTATCCGCATATGGAGTACCTGAAGTCCCTGATTCATTCAGGACGTCTGGTTGAGATTGCGGAAGGTTATGTGGGGGCCATGCTTTAAGGCCCAGGAGGGAAGGCTCCGCCTTCCTAAGGTTGGATGAAGAGGGCAGCAGACGAAGATCTTTTAACCCCATCATCTATGCGATACAACTTGTCTTAGTGAAAGGAGCATATTCAAATATGGCAGTGACAGCGGGACATAAAGGCAAGAAACACAAGAGAACACCTGAAAAACAAGTGGCAGTGGATGTTCTGAAGATTTTCCTCACCCCGCCTCGGAGACTCGGGGAACGCGCAATCCTGCTCGGCATGTTGGTGGTGACCTTCATAATTTTCTTCGGCCCCTTGAAGTTCTCCCAGGTGCCGCCTCTTGAAGCCGCGCTGACCGCCATGCTTCCTGCCGCGAGCCTGTCTTGGGGATGGATCGTCTTTTTAAGGTACAGGTTTAGAAAAGGTGAGTATTTAAAAGAGATTTAGTGAGTCAAAAGACAACAGCCGCAGAGGTTTAAAAGACCTGACTGCGGCTGTTTTTTCGTCTTGTTGAAAATCATTCTCGCATGCTCTGGCACCGAATCAAAACCTGTCCGCGTCCCCAAACTGAAACCTGTCCGCGTCCCCAACTTGTAAGATAGAGATAGGTTAGATAAGCACTTGATGACCGAACGTTCCTTGAAAACTAAGTATATATTGTTCAGATGAATCAGAGGCTCAATTGTTGATGAAAGCC
>Ga0302240_1000801_pt1 | contig 29046 bp, 23 predicted proteins | sample AAG_UR_His_MG_FD_193538 | JGI IMG/M metagenome (GOLD analysis project Ga0302240, IMG submission 193538) | Enriched activated sludge microbial communities from anaerobic digester in WTTP, New Holstein, Wisconsin, United States - AAG_UR_His | ecosystem: Engineered > Bioreactor > Anaerobic >... | reverse complement strand
TTTCTTTTTTATCGTTATTTCAATCCACGCTTCCCTTGCGGGAAGCGACTGCAAAAAACACTAAAAATCAAGTATTTTTTGTACAAATCTACAAAAAGTTTTAAATTTGAAAGCACATTTTTACAATTTTTAAAAAAATGATTATAAAAAATATCAAAATTCATTAATTTTATGGTGCGAAACCAAACAATAAATTATGTTTGCATATATATCGCACATGAAATTATAATATCAATGTTCCTTCTACATCATAACTTGGTTTTATACCAATATGTTTTACTTTACTTTTATAATTACTTCCCAAATAATAAAATCTTAAACTATCTAAATCTTTATCTATAATTTTTTCCAATATATCTTCAACTTCTCTACACTTTGAATAATCCATTACACATTCAAAAACAGAATTTTGAACTCTTTGCCCGTAATTTACACATTGTTTAGCGACTTTTGCCAATCTTCTTCTCCCACTCTTATTTTCAGTATTTACATCATATGTAATAAGCACTAACATTTTTATTGCTCCTATTTCCAAAGAAATGGCGGATATTCTTCTATATCTCCTCTTATAAATCGTGCCAAAAGTAGCGATTGAATATAAGGAACCATTCCCCATTCTATTTTTTCTTCAAGAAAAGGATGTGTTATTTTTTCCTGTTTTTTCTCTTGGTAAGCAGATAAAAATATTTTCTTTGTATCATCATTCATAATTATTGCACCATTTTCTTTCTTTATAAAACCATCAGAAGAAATCATTTTTTTATTAATTAACGAAATTACAAATCTGTCTGCAAATACCGACCGCAATTCTTCTAATAAGTCCAATGCTAAAGAAACTCTGCCCGGACGATCTGTATGCATAAATCCAACATAAGGGTCAAGCCCAACTGTTTCTAAAGCTGAAACAATATTATTCGTTAACAACGTATATGCAAAAGATAGAAGTGCATTTACATTATCTAAAGGCGGTCGCTTATTTCTGCCGTTAAATGAAAAATGTTCTTTTTGTTGCAATATTAAATCATTAAATACAGAAAAATATAATTTTGCAGCTTCACCCTCTATTCCTCTTAATATTTCATGTTCTTCACACTCAACAGCCACATCTATTGATTTTTTTAAAGAATCTGAAACATCTTTTAATTTTTGAACATCAACTCTCATAGAATGGTCTCTTACTGCCCTTTCTATAACCCATCTTGAATTATATATTTTGCCGATTATAAAATTTCTTGCTATCTTAATGCTTTCTTCTTTTTTATCTGAAAGAAAATATTGTGTTTTTCTTAAAGTGACATTCCCTCTGACTTCACCTGATATTCTTGATAAGAATTTACCATATTGTGTCATAAAACATAAAGAAATATTATGTTTGGCGCAACTTCCCATTAGAGCGGGACTTGCTCCTGTGTAGCCAAAAACAACTATGCCTTCTAAATTATGCAAAGGTACCCGTCCAAGCTCATTATTATCTTTTATAATAACGACATTCTCTCCATCTAATGACACATAAACATCCGGAGTTGTTACATATAGCGTATTTAATAATTTTTTTATAACTATTCCTCCTTTAAATATTTATTCATATAATCTTTTATAGATTGTTTTTTACAAAGTTTCGGCAGACAAATATCTATTAGAGAACAAGATTTACAACTGTTATTTGATTTTACTTTAGGCGTATATTTTCGAGTATACAAATCATGCATTTCTTTAAAAATATCATAAACTTTTTTTCGCAGATCCTGATTGATATCTACTTGTTCTCTATGACGGATTTCACCATAATAAAGATATCCGGTCTCTATATTACAACACAACATTTCTTCAAGACAAATTGCCTGAGCAACTAACTGTAAAATATCGGAATCATTATCTTTTGGTTTTCCTCTCTTATATTCAACAGGGCTAATTTTATATTTATTCTCTAATCCATTAACAGATATTCCGTTTTTATCACGATGAAATTCCACTACATCACAAACTCCTGTTACTCCCAATTGTCTTGAAAGAACAGGCATGGATCGTGAGATTATAATATCTCCCCTCTTTTCAGGCATAATATTAGAGTGAGCTTTTTCATGAAATATATGTCCGTCAACAGTTCTATAATTTTCACTCCATTGCTGTTCTATATGAATTAAAGCCCACTGTCTTCTGCAAAAAATGAAATGTTGTATCCCTGACAATAATAAAAAATCTTCTTCGTTATATTCTGACATTATTATAATATTTCTTCATAGTTTAAATCAGCTAATTTTTCAATAGTAATTTTATAATCAGAAAAAGTTTTAGGATTTTCTGTGAGAGCTTCTATTTTTACACTTCTGTGAACTTTTGCAGATGAATATTGTCCATTTGGATTATTATGCTTGCACCATAAAAATTTACAAACTTCCATACTGCCGTCAGGTCTTGCTGCTGAAGAATCATTGTCAAATAATGTTTTTAACGCTTCTTTTATTTTTCCGGCATCATCGTCTGAAAAACCTGTTTTTTCTGCAAGTTGGCAGTTAATACTTCCTTTAACAATGTATAAACCAAAAGAAATAAAATGCTTTGTACCCATTGTATCGCTTGACTTCCCCTTTTCATTCGGTTCACTGTTGACGCTTTTTGTAATTTGCATACTTACTATATCTACAGGATTTACACTAACTGATTGATGTATTGATACGGGACCTCTTACACCGACAGATACACTGTTATCTTTGAAAGCAAAAACTTGTCCGAAACTTCTGACATCTATCCATTTTTCACAAGCTTTCTTAGTATATTCTTCTTTATCTTTAATCTTTGATAACTCTTTCGCTCTTTCGGATAAAGATTTAAAACCATCATCACATCTTTCATCTGACTGAACAAAAATCTTTTCTCCCATATCTTGCAATCTGTTACGAATTTTTCTTTTTATACATACATCTGAAATTTCACCGTATCCATCATAATTTTCTCTCGGTCTGTTTCCATTTAAAGGATCACCATTTGGATTTGCATTTGTTGCAGAAATAATTAGCATAAAATCAATTTTATTAGACAAAACATTACTCATTTGTAGCCTCCTCATTATTTTCTTTTATATTTTTATATCTCAAATCTTTCCCCTGACATTCAAATCCTAAAATGTATATACCATCTAAGGCAAAATTATTTTTGAAATCTTTTGGTTCAAATAAATCATGAATATTTTGCAATAAATTCTGATATTTTACACTCTCCCCCTTATTTAATTTATTAAGATAAGGGTCCAATTTTTTATAGATAATTTGCCATGTTTTATATGGTCTTTGTGCAAATGCACTCATGTATCTTTTTGCATTAGTTTGTCTGTCTTCTCCGCTTTCAAAAGTCCTATATTCAATTCTATCTGCAACAGCCAGCAATCGCCCATATAAATAACTCCTGTCTTTTAAATTTTCATCTAATGCCATTGTAAAAACCTCCTTATATTCATTATTTTTTGAATTTCTATTTATCTTGTCATTTTCACTTTTTTTAACTAAAGCACTGGCAACTTCCAAAACAGCATTCCAGTTATATCTTTTATCATAAGCCATTGGATTAGAAGCTTTATTAACTGCCATTTTAACTATGTCGAGAGGAATAGGTTTCTTATCTATAACGCATGGCAGCAATCTTTCAATTGTAGTTCTTAATATTTTATCATCAACTTTTATAAAACCATTTTGTTCTGTCCCATATATATTCGTTGTTATCACTTTTAATGCAGGTGCATAAATATATAAATTTATTTCTTTATCTTTAAAAATTGTAAAATTCCAATCACATGTCCTATGCCAATTTTCAATATTATCAAGGAATGAAGAACTTTGAAAATCTCTAAACATTTTCACAGATAATCTGCCTGGAGTAGCAGCATCAAGCGATAAAATTAAAATTTTAGAAGATATTTCTAAATCTTTTTTATAACCTAAAATAGCTTTTGCTAATCTGTCAGAAAATTCCTTCTGGGTTTTTGGATATAATTGGTTGTTTTCTTTATCATTGTTAAAAATATCAATCGTATCATTTACAATAACAGGAATTTTCTTTAAACTGCTCTCCCATGCAACCAAAGCCATTGAATCAAATTGAATTCCCTGTTTTTCTATCAGCCATTTTAAAGCATTATGGGCATTTTGAGAAGTTTCATATCCTATGGTAAAAGCTTCTGTATCATCTTTAAATCTTCCTCTATAAGTAAAACCGGCATTATCATTAGATGATATTAATTTTGCTTTATCACCAGGATATCTTATTTTTGATGGATGTTTATTAGATATTACTATATTCTCACCACTGATATAGCACAAATTTTTATATGTTTTTTTGCTTAAATAGAAATTTATCCAACTATTATATAAACTTTTATCTTTCCATACTTCACAAGAAACATTATCTACAGAAGGTTCAACTATAAATCTTATAAAAACATCTTTTTGTGCAATTTTATTCAATTTAATATTATCATTTAATTTATCCTTCTCGTCTAAAACAAAAACTTTTGTTTTAGTTAAATCTGAGATTATTTTTTTTCTATTGATATAATTAAAAACTGCTTTTATTTTTGGATGTGCAAATTCCGAGTTTGTCCAGCTCTCCAATTGATTGCAATACGCTTGAAAATATGATGAGAAATCTTTTTCTTTTTTATCGTCTGGATTTTCGACATATTGACTATAATCTCCCGCAACATATATTAATTTATCACAAAGAGGATGAGGAAATATACCAGCTCCTCTTGAACCTGAATCTTCAGTTACAGGAATTATTGTATTTTTATTTTCATCTTGTACAATATTCGCTCTTTTAAAATTACCTTCCAAATCAACAGCAATTTCAACTTGAGCATTGTTAGTAGAATGAGCTATTGGCAACAATATTGTTCCATCATCATTTTCTATACCTGCTAATTCTTTATTTTTTTCATAAAGTAAAAATAACTCATTCATTAACATTTATAAAATCCCCCTCTACAAATTCTTTCAACCCAACAAAATTTGTTTCATCAAATTTTTTCATATCCATTTGCTTTATTATTCTTTTAGTTTTACATTGTTCTGGTCTTAAAAACTCTATTATTCCATTCTTCATTATCGGCTTCCAAAAACGAACAGTCAAATTTCCTTTATCTTCTTCTCTTACTGCTTCATCCGGATAAGTAAAACCATGCAACATAAAACCAAAATTCAATTCTTCAGTATTATCATAGACAGAAGCACCTTCTCCAAAAATACATTTTTCAACATATCCCTGACATTCTCTTGTACCTAAAAAGATATCTCTGCGACCGCCTCTGTCTATCATTCTTTTTGCTATATTATGATGTTTATTTTCATTTCTGTCATTGATTAATTCAGGTCTATTTCCATTCCATTCAAAATGAGCTTGAACTTGATATTCAACATCTCTTAGATATGTATAAATTGATAAATCGTTTTTTCCGCCATTGTATTTAATCGGGCGAATTCCATGCGAATGAGTTTGTATAGATTTCATAATTCTAACTTTATCTATAATCCAAATTATAGTAGGTTTCCAATATACGCTATGTAAAATACCCTTTAATGCTTCATAAGTAGGTATTTGATATGACAATTTTTCTCCGCCTATTCTTGTAACAGGGTCAGAAAAAAGTGCATATTCCCCGTATACTTTAAATTCAACAATATTTCTGTGTTGCATTTTAATATCCTCCTATGAGATTAATATTTCCATTTTATTTGGCTCACAAGAAACACCAAGCTTTTCGTTGTAAAATTCTTTTTTTAAAATCTGAATACCTGTATTTAATAAATCAATATGATTTTGTAGCATTTTAAATTGTGTTTTTGTTAGCCCAACCGTATAAGGCTGCAATTTTTTAATATGTTTTATTTTTTCTTCATAAGAAACATCTGAGGTTAATTTCAAAATTAAATCTTCGGAATTTTTATCATAATATACAACAACATCTGTTTTGTAATCATCAATTACCATAAATTTTTCTCCGGCAGTTTTAAATGATTGTCTCATAATAATTTGCGAAACTTCTCTACATTCCTGTACAAATTTTGCATTATTAGATAACAGACTTACTATATTTGTATCTAATTCTTTAATAGGAAAATCTTTTTTTTGGTGTTCTAAAAAATATTTATAATATTCTCTCATAATATTTTGTGATAATAAATCACTGTCAGTTAATTTTGAATCTCGTTTTAATTTTGTTAATAATTGATAAGTGGATTTTTGACTATTTTGGATATACTCCAATCCTTGTAAATTTTCCTCTTTCAAATTGACTATATAAACATTTTTACATTCTTTGTATTCACCATTTCTGTTACATCTTCCTGCTGATTGCGCAATATTATCCAATCCTGCAACCGAACGAACAACACATTCAAAAGAAATATCAACACCTGCTTCAATTAGTTGCGTAGATATACAAATAATTTTTCCTTGTTCTTTTAATTTTTTTCTTAATGAATCTATTGTTTCTTTTCTATGCGCCGGGCACATATTTGTACTTAAATGGAACACAAAGATATCTTTATCTATGTTTTTATCTAAAATTTCTTTATATATTCTTTCTGCACTTCTTTTTGTATTTACCACCATTAGTAATGATTTTACGCTGCTAATTTTATCTGCAATAAAATCTGTTATTTCGTCAAATGAATATCCTGAATCTCTAATAGTATCTGTAATGATTTTTGTTCTCTTAAAAACATCAGAGTATTTTGTTATTTGTTCATCTTCCACAATGTTTGGATATTTTTGCAATATGATTTTATACTTTACTTCATCAAGAGTTGGTTGTGTTGCAGAACATAAAATTACTGTTGTATTACAAATTTTTGACAAAAAATTACAAGCCAAATTAAAAAGGCTTATACATTTTACGGGCAGAGATTGAATTTCATCAATAATAATTACTGAATTTGTCAAAGAATGCATTTTTCTTATAGAACTCGTTTTATGTAAAAACAAAGCATTAAGAAATTGTACCATTGTGGTTGCCACTATAGGAGAACTCCAATTTTCGGTTAATAATTTATATTTTTCATTGTTCTCATCATTGTCATCTAAAACAATATTAGAATGATGTTCCAATAAAACATCATCACTGTTAATAAATTTTCTTATTTCTGAACTATTTTGTTCCAGAATAGACATATAAGGAGCTATATAAAAAATATGTTGTTTTGAATATTTATGAGCATGCTTTAAAGCATATCTTAAAGCAGACAATGTTTTTCCGCCACCGGTTGGAATAACTAATCTATAAATCCCTGTTTCTTTTTCTGCAAAATTCAAACAAATATCAGATATTTCTTGTCTTACTTTTGAAATTTTATTATTTGTTTTTAAATTACCAAGATTTTTATTTAAATTTTCTAAAAGTTCATTAAACAAATTTGAATTGTTTTTTATTTTAGGCACTTCTTTATTATCCATAAAATAAGCAGTATCTGTTCTATCACTATCTATAACATATGATAGAATTAATCTCTCTAACATTCCTAAATAAAATTTACCGTTACCCTCATCAAAAGACTTAATATTATTTACAATATCCTTAATTTCTTTTACTGATTTATCAAAAAGAGTATTTACTTTACCAGAATCAATATCATGATCTTTCAATGCTTCTTCTAATTCCTCTTCAGATTGCATATATCTATTATTTTCTTGTATTCCTCTTTTTTTCTCCATTTTTCTATTAAATTGGTTATTACCATTTGTATCAATACAATCATATAGACCATGATGCGAAGATATTGCTAAAGAAATCAATTCTGATGTTAATAATTGAATACCTTCTTTATTATTATGAAAAGTTTCATATATAAATTTTGCTCCGGATGTAGAGTGGTCTACTTCTCCCCTATGAACACTTTTAGTATCATATACAGAATGATTTAAATATTCAGAAAATTTATAACAACTTTTACCAATATCATGTAAAAGCCCTGCTAGAAAAACTGTTTCTTTTAAATTTGGTTTTGAGATTAATTGTTTGGAAAGATTTGCCACATTATAATTATGTTCTTTTACTGTCTGTATTCTCTTAAGGTCATTAGCTATATGAGCAGGAAATGTCATTTTGTTTCCTTGTTCTTTAAGATTTCATAGTTTTGAGCGAAGTAAAGAAATTTTAAGTTGAAGTGTACATAAGTAAAGCGAAGCGACGGTACATAAGACTTAAAATTTCAAAACTGCAGCCAAAAATATCAAATCGCTATATTTATTATTTATAAATGTTATACGGAAAAATATTTTGTAGCAAACTCCCTAAACGAACATTCGTATTTCTTGATGTTACTGAAATAAACTTCAAATCTTCTAAAAACATCTTTATCTTTCTGCAAAAATTCAAAATATTTTCTGATTTCATCGGCATTTTTACATTTATCATTGTAGCATGTGTCCGCTTTACTGATCATTTCTCCGTGGAAATTGGCGGATTTATTTACGTTTACAACCGAAACTTCAGGAACTCTGTTATTTTTAAGCGTTTTTATTTTTCTAAAATTATATATTCTTGAAAGCATATATGTGAAATATCTGTCGGCTTCAGGCAGCGAATACCCGATAAAACACCAGTAATCGGCTTCCGCAAGAACATTTTCCATTTTATCCCAGACCTGCGCTATATATTTATTAACGTATGTTCTGTTGTTTGCGGGATGCACTATATAAGGTTCAAGAGTTGCGGAACCGCAGTGATAACATTTTATACCGTCTACAAGTTCTATCGGATTTCCCTGCTGTGAAATTCTTGAAAAAACTTTTCCGCATGTTTTGCAAAAAAGCCAGTTTATGGAACCGTGAGGTCTTAACAGATATATTTTTCTCTTTCTCGGACGATGGAACCAGTCTTGAAGATCGTAATTGCCGAGTTCTATTCCAAAATCAACATCGTACGTTTTGTTTTCGTCCTCGTTATACATAGACAGCAGAACTCTGTCAAGACATATATCGTAGTTAAAAGTTATAAAAGAAAAATTGATATCCGTATTTTTATAATTTTCAAAAATTTTCTTGCCTATTACCGTATACGGGCTATAGGGATTTTTATTGAAAACATTATGTTCTTTCAGTTTGGCATCGGTCAAAGTTGCAAACATAATGCCTTCTATAAGCATATCGTAATATTTTTTTATTTCTTCATGTTTTAACAAACCTATATTATGCCCTTGGCTTATTGAAGTTTCAAGTATATTGAATATTGCCTCAAGGCTTATATTTTCAAGCGGCACATCGGAATTAAAAACTGATTTTAAAAGTTTTTTTATTCCGTCAGAGACTTTTTTATATTCATTTTTATGAAGCCCCTGCCTGTTGCGCATTGCGAATTTTCTTTTAAGAATATTCTGCAATATTTCATTTTGGATAGGCAGGTTATCATCCTTGCTTGCTCCGGCGCCCATTATAAAAACATATTTTTTTGAAGGGTTTATTTTAAATTTTTTCATTTATTCCCCACCGTATAAATTTCTTATTTGACAATATATTTTGCTCTCGCAAAAATATTAAAAGCGTTTAAAGAATTTTCTATAGTTTTGTCCATATCCCAGTATCTGTAAGAACCGAGACGGCCTCCGACTGTAATATTTTTATTTTTGCCGGCTTCGTAAAGATATTTGGCATGCAAAGAATTATTTTCTTTGTCGTTTACCGGATAATACGGTTCTCTCCCGTCTTTATAATCAGCCGGATATTCGTAACAAATTATCGTTTTTTTAGATTCAAAAATCTCTTTTATTTCAGGATGATAATGTTTAAATTCGTGAATTCTCGTATACGGAACATCCAAATCCGCAAAATGCATAGCGGCGTTTCCCTGGAAATCGCGGCGGTTAATTTTTTGCCATTTAAATTTAAGACTGCGCCATTTAAGTCTTCCGTATTTGTAACCGAAAAGTTTATCAAGCGTTCCTGTAAATATTATTTTACAGTCTTTCGGTATTTTTTCGCTTATATCGTAATAGTCAACCGATGTTTTAACTTCAATATTGCGGTGCGTTAAAATTTTACGCAGCAGTTTTGTATATCCTTCAACGGGAATTCCCTGATAAATATCGTAATAATAATTATCATTATAGTTTGTTCTTACCGGCAATCTTGTAATAATTTCAGCCGGGAGATTTTTAGGCTCTGTTCCCCACTGTTTAACCGTATAATTTTTTATCAGCGTTTCATATAATCCCCAACCTATCAGGGATACTGCCTTTTCTTCAAAATTACGCGGATTTTTTATTTTGATTCTTTCTTTTTTTAATAAAGATTCGGCTTCAGAAGGAGTCAGATTCAAATTGTAATATGAATTTATCGTAGCAAGATTGACCGGCATTGAGTAAACTTTACTTTTGCTCGTAATTAAAACTTTATGTTTGTAGCCGTTGAATTCTGAAAATCTGTTGATATAATCCCATACGTTTTTAACGCTTGTATGAAAAATATGGCAGCCGTATTTGTGGCATTCTATGCCGGTCTGCTTATCAGTTTCGCAATAACAGTTGCCGCCTATATGGTCTCTTTTATCTATCACAAGAACTTTTTTGTTTAATACCGACGCTATCCTTTCGGCAAAAACAGCGCCCCAAAAACCGGATCCGACAACTATATATTTCAAGCCGTCAAAATTCACGTCTTCCTCTTGCGAAATTTATTCCAGAATGATATTGTAATCTTCCCTGTCTACCGCATCAACCGCAATAATTTCTATTTCTTTTTTAAACAGTTCCGTCAGCCTTGCTTTTCTTTCATTAAAATACTGGGCAACTTCAGGATTAAGTTTTATTTTAATTTTGCCGTAATGTTTTTCTATTTTCATCTGTTCAAGTTCCTGACAAACGTTTATAAAAATAGATTCCTTTGAAAGAACAAGCCCAAGCCCGTGGCAAGTCGGGCAGTTATCGCCCAAGAGCGAAAAAAGAGATTCTCTTTTTCTTTCTCTTGTCATCTCTATAAGTCCGAGTTTGGTTATAGGCCATATTTTAATTTTGGCTTTATCGTTTTTGGCTGCGTTTCTTATTTCTTCAAGAACTTTCTTTCTGTTTTTTTCTTTTTTCATGTCAATAAAATCTATGACTATAATTCCGCCTATATTTCTTAATCGCAGCTGTCTGGCGATTTCGTTTGCGGCTTCAACATTTGTCATTGTAACGACTTCTTCCTGCGTATTGTTATTGCCGGTAAATTTTCCGCTGTTTACGTCTATTGCGCACAAAGATTCCGCTTCCTGTATTATTAAATATCCTCCGGAAGGAAGCCTTGCTTTGTTTGATCTGAGTCTTTTAATTTCTTCCTCTATGCCGTATGCTTTAAAAATCGGCTGTTTGCCTTCATATAAAGCTATCCTGTCTTTAAGTTCCGGAGATACCGTCTCAACGAATTCCGCAACGTCTTTCAATTCTTTCGGATTGTCTATGTGCATCAGCGTTACGTCTTCGTTAAAATGGTCTCTTACTGTTTGGAACACTACTCCCAAATCTCTGTGAATGGGGGTTCCGAATTTTGCGTTATTGAATCTTGCTATGATAGAAGCCCACAGCCTTGAAAGATATTTTATCTCTCTTTTTATTTCATCTTCGGTTGCGTCTTCGGCTTCAGTTCTTACGATAATTCCGCCGGCCAAATCTGAATCCGCTTTTAAATTCTTAACTATATTTTTTAATCTTGAGTATTCATCTTTGTCTTCTATCTGTTTTGATACGCCGATATTATTGCTGAAAGGCATATATACCAAAAGACGCCCGGGCAGCGAAATATCCATCGTCACTTTCGGACCTTTTGTATTAATAGGTTCTTTATATATCTGAACCATTATCTCCTGTCCGACTTTTAGCATATTTTCAATATTATGTTCGTTTTTGGCAGCCACAATATCGTCTTTTGACAAATATGCGCTCTTACCGAATCCTATATCAACAAAAGCCGATGAAAGCCCCGTAACTATGTTCTGGACCCTGCCTTTATAAATATTATTCAGTATCTTTTCGGATTCTCTTCTTTCAATAAAAATATCCGAGAGTTTGCCGTTTTCCAAAACCGCGACTCTTGTTTCTTCGTGCGTCCTGTTTACTACTATTTCTTTTGTCATTTAATTTCCTATTTTAAAATTTTTCTGTCTTTTAAAAATGAGAACATTCTCTTTGACAGATTGTACAGACTGTAATCCATATTGCCGGTAAATTCAAATTTATTCTGAAAGAACAATATACCGTCGTTTGTTTGTTCTATGTGGTTTTTTACAACTTCGTTTATTTTAACTTCATCGGGATAACTCGCAAAAATCAGTTTAATGTTATTTTTATCTGATAAATTTTTAATCTTATCCAAATCGCTTAACGCCCATTCAAGTATCGTACGGTGTTTAATTTCATAATTTGAAGTATTAAGCGTCGTTATTGCCGTAATTTCATCCGAAACATCTCCGGCGACCGCGTGAACGGCGCGGGCAAAATACAAAATATCGTTTGAAATTCCTCCTTTATACGACATATATAAATACATAAGCCCTTTATAGCACATATTTCTGCCGTTTCGTATATCAACAAGAATCCCCTCTTCAAAAATTTTCAATGCGTTTGTTTCGGCGTTTTCTTTTTGTTCCAGCAGATAAAGAGAACCCAAAGCATAATAAAACATACTGTGGCTTGATTTTTTTGATATTATGCCGAAAAGAAAATCTCTGGCTTGAACATATTTTTTTTCTCTTATCAGCTGCCATGCGTAAGAATATGCCGAAACGGACGCTATTGTATTCGGATCTTCCTTAAAATTGCCGCTCAAAGCGTAAAAATTCGGAATTACTTTAGGTTTATATTCGCTTCTTGCGTTATTTGAAAAAATTTGTCTGCCGGCAAGTTTAAACAAAGAAGTCTTCTGCTCGTAAATATCCATAATTTCTTCGTTTATTTGTTTTAATGTCTTATCGTTTGTCTTTTTAGGATTCTTTTTTTTACTCTGCGCCAAATATGAGGAAAATCCTTTTAAATTGTACTGGTTTGCTTCTCCGACGGTAATTATAACCGTTTTGGGAGGGTAATTTTTTGAATTGAAATACTTTAAAAACTCAAAACATTCCGTAGTATTGAAATCGAATCTTGTAAACTTTTTCAGTCTTATGGTATTTTTTCCGTAATTGTCGTCCATAAGCGTCTGAAGCATATCGGCATATTTTGTAACGAAATTATCTCCCAGATGTATATTGTCGGTAACATACAGTATAACGCGTTCTTCGCAATAAACGGTTTTTGCCGCAAAAATAAACGCAAAAACAAGAAGCGTAAAGATTTTAAATCTCATAAATGTTTTCATTTTTTTCCGCGTAAAGTTTATTTCTTTTAATATTTAAAATTTTAATATCGTCTTCGCTCAAACCGGAAAGACTCCCGAGCACAGCGCTTAATTTTAAATTTTTATTCTGTCCGAATCTCAGAAGTATTTTCAGTTCATCATCTCCGGTTTTTTCAATCCCGGCTATCAGAGACTTAGCGTCAACTATACTTTCTTTGCCTTTCTTTATTTTAACAATCGGAATAGTCTCGGCTTCAAGAAATTCTTTTATGCGCTCCGCTCCGACTTTCAAACCGCGGACATAATATTCGGCAAGATTAACAAGCATATCCGCAGCGGGAAATTTCAAAGGCATTTGTTTAACTTCCTCTATAGCGTAACCTTCCGGAAGCTGGCCGGCAACAGCCCGTTTAATTATATCTAAATTAACTTTATCTGTAAAATATAAATCGGCATATTCGCAGTCGCTTTCATAACCGACAGAAATCGCCGGACCGAAAGACATTTTTATCTGGGGGCTGAATCCGGCCGTATATGAAACCGGAAGTTCTGTTCTTTTTATTACTCTGCGCAAAAAATCTATCTGCTCAAGATGAGAAATATATTTAACGGCTCCTTTTCTTGAAAATTTTAAAAGAACTCTGAAAGAGCTTTGCGTATTCTGAGTCTTTATGCATACCGTATTTTTCGGCAGTTTAGAATCGTACGGCAAACCTTCGTACTCAGAATCACCGGTTTCAACAATTCCGCTCAGATAATCAGAATAAAGATGCTCTTTTGCCACGCCAAGTTCTATATGATGCCACGGCATAATTTCATTTTTATCTCTTTTTCTGTAAACGTAAAAATCAAGGTCAAGCCCTTCGCTTTTTAAACATTCTTTCCATGTTTCAAAATTAAATTTATCAGACCACTGGTCAAATCTCAGTCCTTTCTGCCATGCAAGATATATGACTTTTGAAAGCCTTCTGTCTCCTCTTGCAAGAACAGCCTCCAAAATGCTTGCAGAATAATCATGCGCTTTTATCGTCGCCGGCGTTTCATTTTTTATTTTTTTTATCGTTTCTCTCATATAATCGGCGGCAAACATCGGTTCCCACTGGAAAGCGGTCTGGGCTTTAGGAACAAAAGGAGAAACCGTAATATTGAATTTTAAACCTTTCGCCTGCTGTTTTATTTTTTTTATCAATGCCGTAACGGCCTCAATGTCATCTTTTGTCTCCGTTGGAAGACCTATCATAAAATAAAGTTTTATGGTGCGCCAGCCCATATCGTACGCGGTTATAAGCGTATTGATTATTTCTTTCTCCGACAGATATTTTCCTATGACGTTTCTCAATCTGTCCGAACCGGCCTCCGGAGCAAAAGTAATAGTCGGTTTTTTATCCCTGTTGATATATTCGGCGACTTTTAAAGAAAAAGTGTTGCATCTCATTGAAGGAAGCGAAATATTTAAATTATTGCCGGCATATTTTTCATTTGTCCGGCAAAGCAGATTTTCAAGATTTTTATAATCCGTGCATGAAAGAGACGAAAATGCGATATCTTCATACCCGGTTTTTTTAAGTCCTTCGTCCACCAAAGACATAATCGTTTCCGGATTTCTGGTTCGCCAGGGCCTGTAATATTTTGAAGCCTGGCAGAATCTGCATCTTCCTATGCAGCCTCTGGCTATTTCAATATTAAGCCTGTTATGCACTGTTTCAACAAACGGAACTATTTTATCTTTATGAAAAAAAGCTTTATCAAGTTCAACCGTCGTCTTTTTTACTTTTTCAGGAATACCGTTTTCAACGGTTTTTATTTCTTTTACCGTATTATCCTGATTATAAGACACTTCATAAAATGACGGAACATAAATACCTTCAAGTTTTAAAAATGCTTTCAAAATTTCTTTGCGCGTTAAAGATTTTTTTTTGCTTTCTCGGTAAATTTCTATAAGCTCGGGCAAAACTTTTTCGCCGTCTCCGATTACAAACAAATCAAAAAAATCGCAAAAAGGCTCCGGATTAGCCATCGCCGGACCGCCGCCGATAATAATAGGATCTTCTTCATTTCTGTCTTTTGAAAAAACCGGTATTTCAGACAAAGAAAGCATATTTACTATATTTGTTCCGACAAGTTCGCACTGAAGGGTAAATCCCACGATGTCAAAACTTTTAAGAGAACTTTTTGATTCAAGAGAAAAAAGAGGAATATTTTTATTTTTAATAATGTTTTCAAGGTCAACGTCAGGCGCAAAGGCTCTTTCGCATCTGGCAAGTTTTTTTTCGTTTATAAGATGATATAAAATTTCAATTCCTAAATTTGAAGCGCCCACTTCATAAATATCCGGGAAACAAAGACATATTGAAACGTCTTGTGTCATATCGGGTTTATGCGAATTTATTTCATGGTTTATATATCTTGACGGTTTTTGGACAAAAGGAAGAATTTTATCTAAGTTGTTCATGTATGTATTATACTATATTCAATAATGCTTTTATATCATAAATTTGTGAAAACCCTGTGATTTTTAAAATATTTTTTTAGTTTTTATGCATTTGATGTTTTCTGGCTCAAAACTTCCAAGCTGCCAAGCTTCCGATCTTCTATTTTTGTCAGTCTCTTATAAACCTTCTTATATGAATTGACAGCAATATCCCTATGGCGACCATTGACGAAGTCATACTTGAGCCTCCGTAAGACACAAGCAAAAGCGGAAGTCCGGTAGCAGGCATCAGGCCCGTAACCATTCCGATATTTATAACGGCGTTAAAAGAAAACATCGTGGCAATACCGGTTGCTACGTATGAACCGTATCTGTCTCTTGAATTTCGCGCAATAATCATCGCTCTCCATATAAAAAACAGATAAAATAAAATCGTCAGCTGTGAAATCAGATATCCGCCTTCTTCGCCTATAACGGCAAAAATAAAGTCTGTTCTTTGTTCCGGCAAAAATCCAAGCTGCGTCTGCGTTCCTTTAAAAAATCCTTTTCCTATTATTTGTCCGGATCCTATTGTTATTTTTGACTGTATAACGTTATAACCGGCTCCTCTTGCGTCAAGAGAAGGATCCAAAAATACTATAAGCCTTTTTCGCTGGTATTCTTTAAGCGACTTTTCAACGACTATCGACGAAAAACTTCCAGCAAAAACAAGCAATAAAAAAATTACAGGATAGATTACCGGCATTTGGATTCTCAATTTATACATAAACCATTTTATTAAAAAAACCAAAACCGATATTGACAATAAAACTATAAGAGCTGTCGGTAAATCAGTATATGCCTTTAACATAAAAGACAGTATTTGGCTTGACTGCAAAACTTCCGGCTGTAAATTAATAAACGTTATAAACAGAGGTATTCCCATTGCAAGTCCGCCGTAAAGAATAATACTAAGAAGATATCTTATTTTTACGCCGGCTGCGTACAATAAAATCAAAGTAATCGGATAGTACGGAAGCGTGGACGAAAAATCAGGCTGAAGCATTATTAAAAATATATGCCCGCCCAATATTAAAAGAGCTTTGCAGAATGTTGTAAATTTTCTTATTTCACGCCAGTATTTATCAAGAAATGCCGATAAAACCAGAATAAACATTATTTTCGCAAATTCCACAGGCTGCAGAGAAAAAAATCCGAAATTAAACCATCCTTTCGTTCCCTTAACCGTGGCTCCGAATATCAAAACGGCAATCAATAACAAACATGATATTATGTATATGTATCCGCTGAAATGTTTATAATACTGGTAATTAAAACTTGAAAAAACAAGCACGAAAAAAAGTCCCACGCAAATGGCGATGAACTGCGTTGTAATAAATTTGAAAGGATTCATGTAATTTATGCTTGCGGAATAAATTGATATAAATCCTACAGCTATGATAAACAAAAGAGAAACAAAAAAAAGCCAGTCGGTATTATCAAGTATTCTTGCAAATATTGTTTTATTTTTTATCATAAATTCTCTTTTATCGTTTTCTGTTTAATGTCCTGTTGCTTTATGTCTTTATTTTCAATTTTATCTGTTTCATCGTATATATTAAAATGTTTTTTAAATATCTCTCTTGCAATCGGCACGGAATTTGTTCCGCCGCCGCCTCCGTTTTCAACAATAACGGCAACCGCAAGTTCCGGATTTTCAGCCGGAGCGTAAGCAATCATCCATGCATGGTCAACTCCCTGCGGATTTTCAGCCGTACCTGTTTTTGCCGCCACGGTTAAATCTTTAAAATACGTTCTTCTCGCCGTTCCGTTTTGAACCGCTTCAGTCAAAGCTTTATTAAGAGTCTTCCAAATCCGCATATCAATTTCCAGTTTATCGGCTATCTCTTGTTCATGCTGGTAAAGAACCTCATTTGTTTTAGGATCTTTTATATTTTCAACCAGATACGGAGTATAAAAAATGCCGTCATTTGCAACGGCCGATATCATTGACGCCATCTGCAAAGGAGTGACCCATAACGCGCCTTGTCCTATAGCCAATATAACAGTATCCCCCTGAAGCCATGTCATTTTCATTTTCAGTTTTTTCCATTCAGGAGTAGGAACAAAACCTTTTTTTTCATAAGGTATGTCTATGCCGGTCTGTTGGCCTAAATGAAACATTTTTGCATATTTTTCAAGTACTCTTACTCCCAATTTTAATCCCAGTTTATAAAAATATATGTTGCAGGATTTTGCCGTAGCCGTAATTAAATTTACCGTTTTATGTCCTTCTTTAAACCAGCATGCGTAATGCCTGTCTCCGAGTTCAAAACTGCCCGTGCAGTATTCGGTATGAGACGGATCGAAATCAAGATTATCCATTGCCGCTATGAAAGTTATAACTTTAAAAATAGAGCCGGGCGGATATAACGCCTGAATAGCCCTGTTAAACAAAGGCAGGTTTCTGTCTCTGAGATAATTAGCGTATTTTTTTGTAAAAACATCGTTTGTATCATAACCGGGACATGAAACCAAAACTTTAACGGCGCCAGTTTTAACGTCAATTACAACGGCCGATCCTCTTCCGGTAGTAGATTTTTCCAAAGCTTCATAAGCGACTTTTTGCAGATCGGCGTCAATAGTTAAAAAAACGCTGTTTCCCGTTTCGGGAGAATAATATTTAAACGCTTTTTTAGGCTGGCCTTTGGCGTTTACTTCCAGCTGCAGCCCGCCGTCTATTCCGCGTATATATTTATCATAAGCCTGTTCTATTCCGCCTCTTCCTATAAAATCACCCGGCCTATAATTGTCTTCCTGCATATTTTCAATTTCATCCTGCGTCACTTCGCCCACATATCCCGTAACATGACAGTTTTCAACAGCATTAAAATATTTTCTTTTCGGTATTTTTGTAACGGCTATACCGGGCATGAACAACTTTTTTTCCTGAATTTGAAAAACTTCGTCAAGTGATAAATTATCGGCTATTTGTATTACTCTTTTATATTTCAAACCGGCTTCAATTTCCGGATTTATATCTCTTTTCAATATCGCGCTTAATTGTTCTATGGTATCTTGACTCGGCAATTCATGCTGTTCAAAAGGATAAAACAAAGCAACGTATCCGAATTCGTTTCCTACTAAAATATTTCCTTTTGCGTCATAAATCAAACCTCTCGGCGCCCGTTCTTTTGAAGTGTTCAATCTCTGCCTTTCGGCAATTTCTTTATAATAGGAGCCGTTGATAATCTGCAAATAAAACAGATTTAACGATAACACGGCGAACATAAAAATAAAAAATATAAGAATATTTTTATGTTTTTCAATAAAAAAGTTGTATGTTGTTTTATTATCGTCGCTCCAGGACATTTTTATTCTCTTCTATATAAGATTTTTAAACCACTGATAAACTGTAGAAAAATTAAAATCGAATAATTTATTATATTCAACATAACATCCGCAGACACAGTCGTCACAGTTTATTTTATTTTTTTGCAGTTCTTTCAGTAAATTTTTTGAATCACATTTAACTCCTTGCATCTGCCCTATCTGAACCGAACACGGATAAACGTATCCGTCGGTGTCTATATTCAAATATATTTTCCCGGCCAGACAATTTTCTTTTTTATTCTTTGCCGGTTTGCAGACTTTGTGCAAATTTTCCCATCTGATAAGATGTTTAAAATACATACCTGAAGAAGCTACGTTTCTGTTTTCTTTTCTTTTTGAATCAATATATTTTAATACTTCAACATATTCTTCGTGTGACGGCAGAAGATTTCCACATTCCGCACCAAGATGTTCGTTATGGTGAAGTATCTGGAAAGTCGTAAAAAAATTATATTTTTTTGAAAGTTCAAGAATATAATCTATATTTTTTCTGTTTATGTTATTTTTTGTCAAAACGGTTATCGTAAAAAATTTTATTTTATTATCATATAAAGTACGCATTGACTGCAAAACTTTATCATAAGCGCCGGCTTCCCTGTTTTTGTCGTGACATTCTCTTAATCCGTCAAAAGAAATGATAACATCGTCCATTTTTTTTATAACGTTAAATTTATCTTTTATAAGATAGCCGTTTGTAACCATAGTTGTGTATAATTTTTTTGTTTTGCAGTAATCAACTATATCTCCGATATCTTCTCTGACTAAAGGTTCCCCACCCCAAAGCCCCAGCCTTTCAACTCCGAGACTGCACAAAATATCTATTACGGATTTTATTTCAGTCAATGAAAGTTCTTTTGTATTTCTAACCGAGAAACCGCAGTAGGCGCATCTTGAATTACATCTGTCTGTAACGGACAACGTGGCAGATACAGGAATTGATTTATTGAACAGTTTATAAGCTAAAACTTTCCCGGCTATATTTATAATTTTAAAAATATTCACAATACACCTGTTAAGAAATCATTTGTCATAATTTCCGCATTTTTCCGATTGTTTTACACCAATTTATTTGATTTTACAAGTATATCTATTTCAGATGTGATTTTCAAATGAAAAACCAGTATATTTTTAGATAAAAAATTATTTATCCAAACTTCTGTATTTTACGGCTTCGGCTATGTGGACGGGTAAAATATCCGGTGAATCTGCCAAATCGGCTATCGTTCTTGCCACTTTTAATATTCTGTCGTAGGCTCTTGCCGAAAACCCGAGTTTTTCTATTGCGTTTTTAAGCAACTCTTTTGCTTTATCGTCCAAAATGCAGTATTTTTTTATTTCTTTAGGCCCCATCTGGGCATTGCAGTAAATTTTTGTATTTTTAAATCTCTCATATTGGATATTTCTCGCTTTTATAACTCTTTGTTTGATTTCATGCGATGTTTCCGATACCGGTTGTTTATCAGTAGTAATTTCATCTATTTTAAGAGCCGGAACTTCTATTTGAATATCTATTCTGTCCATTAAAGGCCCTGATATTTTGGAACGATACTTTGTAATTTGATATTGGTTGCAGGTACATTCTTTATTTACATCTCCGTAATGCCCGCACTGGCACGGGTTCATTGACGCAATAAGCATAAATGATGCCGGAAAAGACAGCGTATTTTTTGCTCTTGATACGGTAACGATTTTATCTTCAAGAGGCTGTCTTAAAACTTCCAAAACGTCTCTTCTGAATTCCGTTAATTCGTCCAAAAACAAAACGCCGTTATGAGCAAGACTTACTTCACCGGGTTTAGGATAAGAGCCGCCGCCTATCAATGCAATTGAAGACGTGGTGTGATGCGGACTTCTGAACGGTCTTTGTTTAACTAAACTTTCGCCTGCCTGAATAAGCCCCGATACAGACCATATTTTTGTGGTTTCCACAGATTCCTCAAAACTCATCGGCGGAAGTATGGTCGGGATTCTTTTTGCTATCATTGTTTTGCCGGAGCCCGGAGGCCCTATCATTATCATGTTATGTCCGCCGGCGGAAGCCACTTCCGCGGCGCGTTTTGCGAGAAACTGCCCTTTGATATCGGCAAAATCAACAGTCGGCGCAGTATTTTGATTTTCATCGGATTCGCAGCTGCCAGTAAAAGGAAAAACTTTGATTTCATTTTTTAAAAATTTAACGGTTTCGGCAAGATTTGCAAAAGGATAAATTTCAATATCGTTTGCGACTGATGCTTCGTTTTTATTGCCTTCCGGTATTATTACTTTTTTTATTCCGAATTTTTTTAAACTTAAAACTATCGGAAGAAGCCCTTTAACGGGTCTCAATTTACCGTCCAGCGACAACTCGCCTATGGCGCAAATTTTTTGAACAGACTTTTTTTCAATATATCCGCTTGAAACCAAAATACCAAGCGCTATCGGCAAATCAAATAATCCGCCTTCTTTTTTTATATCGGCAGGAGCAAGATTTACCGTAATTTTTTTAGCCGGAAAATCAAAACCTGAATTTTTTATCGCCGAAACTACTCTGTCTCTGGATTCTTTAACCGCCGTATCGGGAAGCCCTACTATTGAAAATACCGGAAGTCCTGAAGAAATGTCAGCTTCAACGTCTATTAGATAAGCGTTTATGCCGTTTACCGCCGATGAGTGCAGAAATGAAATCATTTTTACCCTATCAGATTTGATATATTTTTTTTAAAATCCTGAAGCGCCAGAGCCCTGTGGCTTATTTTATTTTTAATACCGTCTGCAAGTTCGGCGAAAGTGCAACCCTGTTCTTCAACAAAAAATATCGGATCGTAACCGAAACCTTTTGTTCCTGATATTTTTTCGCTTATTATTCCGTTAATCTCGCCTTTTGAAAGAATTACTTTATTACCATTTGGATCGCTTAACGCTATAACGCATCTGAATTTTGCTTTTCTGTTATCTGCGTTTTCCAACGCTTTAAGAAGTTTTTTGTTATTGTCCTCGTATGTACAGCCTTCGCCTGCATATCTTGCGGCAAAAACTCCAGGCGCTCCGTTAAGATATTCAACCTCAAGGCCTGTATCGTCCGCAACAGCCCAGCTGTTAAAAAATTTCGCGACTTCAACCGCTTTTTTAGTCGCGTTTTCTTCAAGCGTAAGCCCGTCTTCAACAACCTTCGGATATTTTTCAAATTCCATCATAGGTTTTATATTTATTTTTAAATCCGAAAGTATAGCTTTTATCTCGGATACCTTATGTTTGTTGCCTGTTGCAAGTATTATTTCATTTATTTTCATTATTTTACCTGTATCCTTATCTTTTGGCTTATTATATTAAAACTTACTTTATATTCGCAAATTCCGTCAGCGCATTTTTTTGAAAAACAGACACTCAATATCTTTAGGAAAAAAATCTATAACAGGTTTTAATAATATAAGCAAAACAAAAATAATATTGCAAAAAATAATATTTTCGTTAACCGCTTTTATTCTAAGCCCTCTGACAGATTTCAAGAACAGTCTATAGCCGGCGCACAAAAACACACGGCCTTTTGACGTTTTCTGAATTTTTATTTTATTGCAACCGCATACAGGACAGGCGTTATTTTTCATTTTTCTCCAAAATACGTTCTACCTCAAATATTTTATAATATACGCCGGAATATTTTTCTTTAAAACTTATGTTGTTACTGTTAAATTTAGATAAATCATTTTTAGTAACAATATAATCAACATTTAAAACAGCCAAATCATCCGGCTGAAGATTTATTTGTATAACGTCAGGCTGCACCAGTTGAAATTTATCATCCATGAAGTTGTTACTTATTAACGCCCGAACGTGACAATATCTGTTGTAAATGCTTTCATATTTGCCATCTTTGTCAAATTTTCGCCATAACGCTGTGTTTGGATACGTATTTGTTGAATTGATAGTTGATGCTCCCTGCATTATGATATAATTGGAAATATAAAAATTGTTACCTTCCATCATCCATAATCCTTTTTTATTGAAATTTATTTCGCGAATAACAATCGCTAACTGGGTTTCATCAACTCCCCCAATTCCACTTTGTATAGGGTTTACAAAAAGTCCACTAAATAAAACAACTACAATTATAATTGCTATAAAAACTTTATTCAATTTAATTTGCAAGCTGCTAAAAAATATTACAAAACTTAAAATCACTATTATGAGAACCATACCAGGAGTTAAATACATTCCGTAAAGAGAAATGGAACTTACCACAGCAATGTTAGCCAACACAAAACTTATAAATAAAGTTTTTTTAAAACTCATACTTGTTTTAACTAAACTTAATGCTCTTATAAGCAACAAAATATTTGCAAAACCAAAAACAACCAGTGTTCTGGAAGCAGGCGATGTTTTCATTAAAGAAATATCAGCAAGAAATTTCGGTAAACCAAAAAAACACCAAAAACCGATAAAAAAAACACAGACGGACATTAGTATTAAAAAGCTGTCTCTGACTTTTTCTTTAAATATTATCCATAATGATAAAATTAAACCTATCGGAAATAAATCTATAAATGATGAACTTTCACATACATTTGCATTCAACAAAACATCTTTTACGGCAAAAAAAATATTTCCCCACGATCGGAATAATTCAGTTATCATTCCGCCACCCGTTTCAAACCTTTTGCCCGGATATACTGTATTCATTATTGCATATATAGTATCAGCCGATTTATTATAAATATATAGAAAACTTATCATTAACAGTAATATAAAAAACAATATGCTTAAAAAATCTTTCATCTTTATTGAACACTTTTTTCTGTTTTCCAAAATTACCCATAATGCAGCTCCGCCAAATACATAAGCAAATGGCACCTGCCATGCAGGATAAAGAACTAATATATATCCGCCGGAACATATATAAATTACAAATAAAAATAAAAATCTTTTTAAAAAATTATTATTATTCATATATTGATATAACATCAAAATTGCTAACTGTCCAAATATCAACATTTCAGATATGCCAATAGGACTAATCCACCATTGCACGGCAGGAGCGAAAGTTACCATCAGAGCTCCAAGCCCGGAAAGCAATTTTTTATTACCCGTAATCATCATAAAAAACATAAGAGATACTAGAAATAAACTTACTATTCGCGCAGTCCAGTAAAATGCCAGTCCCTTTGCCGGATCAAGAATAAGAAAACCGCATAGAAAAGGTCTGAAAATTGACATTATATTTTTTACAGGCTGAGCATAAAAAATAAACATATCCGTTTCAGTACCGCGTAAAATATCATTAAAATATTTATAGCCCGATACACTCTGTGATATTTGCATCGGGGTATAAACGCGCCATTCGTCCACTCTGATCCATCTTGGTTTACCTGCTATAATGCCACTCTCTTTCATATACTGATCTGTTGAATATTTCCACATTGAAATTGATGACCCATTTAATTCAAAGAAAATAGCAAAAACAACAATTGCAAATCCTATACAATATCTATATTCGTATATATTTTTATACATATTTTTTATATCAAAAATAAAATGCATAAAAATAAAAAATACAACAATACATATAAGTAAAAACCTGATTAAAAAATATTTATTAAAAATTGATTCATTGATTGTTATTTGATTGATATTTTTATAAATGTCGGGATTACTCATTTGCAAAATCAAATTTGAAAAAGGTTTATCAATCGTGAATTTTGCATAAAAATAATTCTGAGGAATCGCTATAGAACCTTTAAGATTTATATTGCCATTATTGTCTCCGTTATATATTCTTAGTCCAAATTCTTTATCAATCATATTTTTAAAATATATATTAATATTGCCTACATATCCATCAACATTAACACATATATATCTGTTATTTTGATTATCTATTTGAAACTTTAAATCTTTATATGAAATTACCTGTTCCTTTGATTTCAACAACAGCCTGCAATCCGCTAAAAAATTATTTTTTTTTGATATCAAATAAGATAAAGTGAATGATAGAACAACAGAAAGAAATAAAAATATAAAAAAATACAATATTTTTTTTTGATTATTAATCATGAAATCCTTTTTTTAAATTATCTATATCTGTGTTTCAACATTATTTCGTACAATTCATTGTGTTTTCTGACTATAGTCTGCAAGATTATCCCACATATCCACATAAGAAGCGACATCGTAGCTAAAACTCCTGAGACGATCAAAGTAGGAAATCTCGGAACTTTGCTTGTTTCCAAAAATTCTATAAAAACCGGTACAAATAAAACCATTGAACATAAAAACAAAAATAATGAAACTGCCGTAAAGAAAATAAATGGTTTATAGTCTTTAAATAAACTAATTATCATTTTTAAAACTAAAAAACCATCGCTGAAAGTATGCAATTTTGAAACACTGCCTTCGGGTCTTTCTTTATATTTAACAGGAATTTGTTTTATTGTAAAATTTTTATCTAATGCATGTATTGTCATTTCTGTTTCAATTTCAAAGCCATTAGATAATATCGGAACTGACTTAACAAATATACGATTCATAACTCTGTAACCGCACATAATATCTTTTATATTGCTATTGAATAATTTATTAACAAGTGTTCTTACCAGAACATTACCCATATTATGAAAAATTCTTTTATTAGTTGAAAAATAAGATTCCGAAAGTCTGTCAGCTATTACCATATCAGCTTGTCCATTTAAAATTAACTGGCACATTTCTTTGATATTTTCAAGAGGACACTGCAAATCACCGTCAATCATGACGTAACAATCGGCATCTATTTCTCTGAACATTCTTCTTATAACGCTTCCTTTACCCTGTTTTGTTTCATATCTCACTATTGCGCCGGCTTTTTTTGCTATTTCATCTGTCCCGTCGGTAGAGTTATTATCATATACATATATATCAGCATCAGCCAAATATTTGCGGCACTCCTCTATAACTTTTTTTATTGTAATACTCTCGTTATAACATGGAATCAATATTGCTATTTTTGTCATTCTAACTCCTAAAATTATTTTTTTGAGTATTCTCTGATTTTTTCACTATTCCAATTTAAGTCTTTTTAATTTGCCGTTCAAGCCATTATAACGAGCCGAGAGCTTTTTTCTGTGCATTTGTAATCAATTTAATCCCGTCGTAAGCGGCGTCAAGCATTTGATTTAAATCTTTTCTTGAAAAAACATCGCCTTCCGCAGTTCCCTGCACTTCTATCAAATCGCCTTTTGCCGTCATAACTACGTTCATATCAACATCGGCAACATTGTCTTCTTTTGCCGACAAATCAAGAACCATTTTACCGTTTGCAAATCCTACGCTTACGGCTCCGACATAATCTTTTACCGGAAGTTCTTTTATAAGTTTTTTCTTTTGCAGATTTTTAAGAGCAAGGACAAGCGCTATAAAACCGCCGTTAATGGAGGCTGTTCTTGTTCCGCCGTCTGCTCTTATGACGTCGCAGTCTATCGTGATCGTTCTTTTACCGAGTTTTGCCATATCAACGCTTGCCCTTAAAGATCTTCCGATAAGCCTTGATATTTCCTGCGCTCTGCCGTTTTGAAGCCTGTTTCTTGATATTCTGTCGTTGCAGGATCTGGGAAGCATTGAATATTCGGCCGTTACCCAGCCTTCATCTGTTTTTTTTGCTTCTATAAAAGGCGGAACTTTCTCTTCAACCGTGGCAACGCATAAAACTTTAGTTTCGCCCAAAGAAAACATACACGAACCTTCGGCATGTTTTAAATAATTTTTTACAATTTTAATTTTTCGCATTATATATCCTTTTGATATCAATTTTTTTAGAATTCTTAAATATACCTTTTGGATAGGTCAAAAAAATCCTGTATCCCCAAATAATCGCTGACCCATTTATTATATTTTTTCCAATCGCACGGTCTTGCTTCTATTAACCTTTTATCTTCATTAATTAAACCGCTGTCGTTAAAAATCTGTCTGACTTTTTCTTTATTGCCTTTTAACGCCTCATACATCATATTATAGAAACTCTTTATAATTTTTTTGCGTTTTTCATCATAAGGATTTAACAAATCAATTTGTTTTAAATATTCCTCAACTTTATCAAATACGTAAATATTTGAATTTTCTTTTTCTTTTGAATAAATTAACGTGACATCAAGCGAATGTCTGTATGCTCTGTATTCATCGTGTATTTTAAAATAAAAATTTTCAAATATTTCCCGTTCCGTAGAATTATATCTTTTTATATTTACGTTTACATTATATTTTTTTGACACCATATCTACAAATAATCTCGCTATCATCATATACGTTTTTAAATTTGGATGCTGGTTATCCATGTAAAAATTAAAACCGATTATTTCTCCGGAATTATACAATTTGCCGAAAATATCCACTAATTCTAATTGATATTTTTTTGCCAAATCCTTGATAATTTCATTTTGGCATTGCGTCGGTCTGAAATCATAATGAAAGGATACGGATTTTATAAAGTTATCGTTGGCTTCTTTGATTTTGCCGGTAAATTTGCAGATTTTTCCGATTCTGTAAAATATCCATGACTTATTCGCATCTGTGGTTAATAACAGCTTATCTAAAAGCTCCGAAGCTTTTTGATATTTGCCTTTTAAAATATAATTATCCGTTTCTTTAAATTCTTTATTATAAGCATCATTATCACTACCTAAATTAGGCATAAAGCCTTCATAATTACCTTCAATGGTTGAAATAAAAACAGTATCCCCGAATTTTTTTGCCAATAATATTATTTTTTCTAAATCATACTGCAATCCCTGCCTGTTTCCAAGCAATGAACATAAAATACTTTGTTTTGAATATTGCGGTAAATCGCCGTTTTTCTCATTAGTCCAGTCATTTTTTCCGCAATATATAAAAATTATTCCTTTTTTAAATGGATGCGTATATTTATAAATCAAATATTTATAAAACTGTTCATAAGTAAAACTTCCTGCTTCCGCCAGCTCAATGAATTCTATTTTTTTATTATTTATTTTCCCGTTAATCATGTAATTAAATATTTTATAATATGAAATTTTAGGATTATACGGTTCTCCGACGGCAGACGATTCGCCAATTATATATATATATTGTTTGTCGCTATTTATATCAGGAAGGTTTCTGTAAATTACAGGAATAATCTGTAATATTATTTCCGCAATAATAAGCGAACCTAAAATTACAAATATTATTGATATAAAATAATATAAGATTTTTTTCATTAAAAAATTTTTTTAGAACTAAACTTATTTTAATTTTAAAAAAACAATTTTTTGTCTTTATAGTTAGCCTTTGATATTTTGAGCAAAATAAATTGAAAATGAATTTTTCTCTTTGCTGTTAGATTTCAATATTTTAATCAAACTCTAGACGAAACAAATCTCTTCCTTTGTCGTTAGACTTTATAGTTTTAGGCGAGATGAAGTAATTGCAAGTTGCGGTGTATAAAAGTAAAACGATACATAAGACTTGCAATTACAAAATCGTAGCCAAAAATATAAAGTTGTTATAAAAGAACTAGCCGATAAATTCTAGGCTTTCTTTCAGTTTTGAAATTTTAATTCCCGCTTCCTGCAATCTTATCCTTATTTTCTCAACTTCTTCCTTAGGAGCTCTTGCCACAAAAGATTCTTTTGAAAGTTTTGACTCGCATCTTTCTTTGTCCTGCGCCGCAAGAAGTATTTCTTTATTTATTCTGTTTTTTTCTTTTTCAACATCTATAAGGCCTTCAAGCGGTATAAATATTTCAAAACCGGTCGCAACGGCCATAGCTGAGTTTTTTTGTCTTTTTATATCTTTTGCTATTGTAACATTTTGTATTTTGGCGATTCCTTTTACATAGTCCTGATTATTTTCAAGAACGGCTTTTTTTTGCTATTTCATCTGTCCCGTCGGTAGAGTTATTATCATATACATATATATCAGCATCAGCCAAATATTTGCGGCACTCCTCTATAACTTTTTTTATTGTAATACTCTCGTTATAACATGGA
>Ga0302240_1000800_pt1 | contig 29047 bp, 26 predicted proteins | sample AAG_UR_His_MG_FD_193538 | JGI IMG/M metagenome (GOLD analysis project Ga0302240, IMG submission 193538) | Enriched activated sludge microbial communities from anaerobic digester in WTTP, New Holstein, Wisconsin, United States - AAG_UR_His | ecosystem: Engineered > Bioreactor > Anaerobic >... | reverse complement strand
GCAGTTGAGTTCGAGATCGTTCAAGGTCAAAAGGGTCCTCAAGCTGCTAACGTCAGCAGACTCTAATTTCCGAAGAACCACACTTCGTCTTATTCAAACTTTGAGACAAAAGTCTGTTCCTTGTTCTACTTGGAATAGCACCTTGATTCAAAAAGTAAATTAAGATCACGAGGAAAGGGCTTATGCCCTTTCTTCTTTTTTTGCGGATGAAAAGGGAACATGGCGTCGTCATGCTCCCTTTTCTTTTTGTCAAACATTCAAAAGAGGATGTGCTCCGTCACCATAAAGACAATAATGCCAGCTGCAACTACCCCGGCAATGATGGCTATAGAGGCATTGCGGGGATGAATCCTCAGGATCACCGCCGCTATGCAGCCTGTGTATACCCCTGTGGTTGGCACTGGGATCGCCACCAGAATAAAAAGCCCCAGCAGTCTGTACTTCCTGTAATTCTGTACCTTAGATGCAGCACGGACTTCCAGGCGTTCCACAAAGCCCCTAAGCTGTTCCAGACGCTTCATGTGCGCGAACAAGGGCTCAATGATGAGCAGCAGAACCGGCACGATCACTGAATTTCCAATGATCGCTAGAATGGTACTGTGAAGCGTCGAAAAACCCAGGGATACCCCAAGGGGAATCGCGCCTCTGAGCTCAACAACTGGCATCATAGACATGGCAATTATATAGAGTTCATTTGGTATCTGCTCTAAAAAGCTCATAGGCGCTCCCGAAGCCGGCCTATAGCAATGGGCACATACATCAGCCGGCCGGAAATTCTCTTACTTTCAAACAACGTCAGGGTCTCAATGCGAACCTTGATCTTCTCCGTACGGAGGGTTACCGCGTCATCCTCCGCCACGATTTCACGACCCAGTGTCACATGGGGTCTGAAGGGCCTGCTCGCGCCGGGCTGCGTTGAAACGGCGGGTTTTCCCAGAGTAAACAGAGTCTTATCCGCTGCGGCCATGACGTGTTTGTATAAAGCCTCCAGCCGGTCTGAAGCCTCAGACCCAAACCATAGAATCTTGCGATTCTTCCTGGAGAAAAAACCGGTATTACAAAGGGTCAGTTCAAAGGCATCACTGACTTCAGCCGCCTCTGCCACGCATTCTTTCCAGGCGGCCACCGCTTCCTCGGTGACTTCTCCAATGAAGAACACCGTTAGATGATAATTGTCTGCGTCTGTCAATTTGCCCTTTTGAATTCGCGACAGCACTGGTCCGGCCATCTTATGGACGCGGACTTTTACTGCAGGGGGCAACTCAAGACCAATAAAAAGCCTGACCACCTTTGGTTTTTCTTTCCCAGCCTTAATCCCTCCGGCACTGTCCGTCTCAGAGACAGCAGCAGGCGAACCCACCGCCTTACCCTTGATGATCTTGCCCTCTTGAACTCTCATTTGGACAACCTTTGAACAATGTCATGACGGGCACAGGATACCAAATGGTCATTGATGAGCCCTGTCGCCTGGAGGTGGGCGTAGATTATTTTGGTGCCCACAAACTTCATCCCTCTGGACTTGAGGTCCCGGCTGACGGCATCAGATACCTCATTCTCACAAGGCACTTCTTCCAAAGTTTTGGGATAATGAATCAGAGGCTTCCCTTCCACAAAACGCCACAGGTAGTTTGAAAAGCTGCCGAATTTATGCTGGATTTCCAAAAAGATCTTGGCATTCAATATGGATGCTTCAATCTTTTTGCGATTACGAACTATACCCGGATCCTGCATCATCCGCTCAATTTCAGAAGGCCCGAAAGCTGCCACTTTAACCGGATCAAAGCCTTCATAGAGACGTCTGTAGTGGTCGCGCTTTCTCAGAATGGTCAGCCAACTGAGACCGGCCTGCGCAGACTCCAGCACCAGAAACTCAAAATGTAGTCGATCCTCATAAACCGGAACACCCCATTCATGATCGTGATAATCTATATAGATGGGGTCAGACAAGCACCAAGGACAACGGGACATCACAGATCCCTCCCTTCTTTTCTCCGTCGAAGCATTAGGGCAGTAAAGCTACAAGGTTTTTTTATAAAAATAGCGCTTCAGTCCATCCGGGTAATCATCGAGAATTCCAAACGCTTTGTAGCCCAGTTTTTCATAAAAGTCCGGCGCTTGAAAACTGAACGTATCCAGATGGGCAAATACCGCGCCTTCTTTCCTGGCTATCGATTCTGCGCGATTCAGAAGTCGCTCTCCCCATCCCTGGCCCCTAAGCGCGTCCTCAACGAAAAGTTTATCCACGAACAAAGCGCTTCTGTAGATTTTACCGATCAATCCACCCAGCAGCTCGCCTTCTGCTGTTCTGAGAAAGAGTCTGAGCATCCTGGATTTTTCAACATGAGTTGGCCAGCTCTGAAGGTTATAATTCCATAGCCGCTCGCCGATTAAAGCCTCGTCTCTGATTTGATCTTCTTCTGATGTATCCAGACCTTCATCCAATACAATCTGCATGGATGGGGATTCATGGGACGTACCGGAATTGGATCTGCCGGAATGAGCCGACCATGAGCTGTTTTGATACAGCTGCCTGCCACTTTCAATATCTTTTTCCATAACCTCTTCCGGCACCATGCTCCCGCCGGTTGCCCAGGCAAGGTGGATCGACTGACTGAGGGCTTCCGGCGTATATTGCTCAAGCAGCACCTCATAGACGGCCGTGTCCCGTTTCAGCCAGGACGGTCCGCTGATGCCCGCGAGGGCGGAAGGCTCCAGGCGAAGGGACTCAGCGTCCGCCATCCGGGCCAGGTCTGACAGCATGTGTTCGTCTGTGACGCTGAAGACACCATCCAAAAGATGTCTCAGGACTTTCCCTACGAACAGGGAAGGACGTCCGACGGCGAGACCATCGGCAATAGTCCTGTTGTCCAGGCCAAAATCCTGGACGCTGACAGCGTCATGCCGGTCGGTCATCATGCCCAGAAGCATGCAGGGAGAATGGGTCGGCTCAGCGAAATAGCAGTGGACATGTTCGCCAAAGAGCATCTTGAGGCCAAAGGCGACGCCTCCGGGACCACCGCCGACTCCGCAAGGCAGATAGACAAACAGCGGAGAGGATTCGGAGGGCGTAAAGCCCAGTTGATCCAGCTGAGTCTTCAGGCGCAGGGCGGCCACGGCGTATCCCAGAAAAAGGTTTATAGAGTTTTCATCATCCACAAAATAGGTTTTGGGATCCTTTTCTGCTTCCTTTCGCCCCTGTTCCACCGCAACGCTGTAATCCGAATCGTATTCGAACACTTCCACGCCCTTCTGGCGCAGCAGCGCTTTTTTCCAGGCCTTGGCATCCGAGGACATGTGCACCTGGGCTTTAAAGCCCAGCGCGGCACTGATGATGCCTATGCTGAGTCCCAGATTACCGGTGGAACCCACCGCGACGCTGTAGTCAGAGAAAAATTTCTTGAACCTTGGCTCCGCGAACGCAGCGTAGCTCATGCCAGGGGTCAGTAGTCCCGCTTCCACCGCCAGCTGCTCCGCGTGCTGCAAAACTTCATAGATGCCGCCCCGGGCCTTGATTGATCCCGATATTGGCAGATGGCTGTCGAGTTTGAGCATCAATCGGCCAAAAGGCACTGCATAGGGTGTCTTCTCAAGTTCAGCCTGAAATGCCTCGACGCGGCGAATTTTCGATTCCAGAAGGCCCTTAGTGCCTCGCGTCTCAGGGAACGCCTCCATGAAGAAGGGGGCGAAGCGCTTTAGTCTATGCGCTGCAGACTGAATATCCCCCAGGGTAATCCCCGATTCAAGGATCGCTTCCTCGACAGGCTTCAGATTTTGATTGCTCCAGAATACCTCTTCATAGCGTCTGATGCTGCGAATTTTGGGGTATTCGTTTTCCCAGGTCTCAAGGGCTTTGCCAAGAACTTGATCCACAGCGGATGCTGCTTGCAGTTGACTCATCTCTGACATCTCCATACGCCTCCAGCTTTCAGTTGTTAAACAGACACAACCCGTGGGCAGCTGGCGCCGCTCACGGGTTATTGACTTAATTTTTCTTATTCAACTTCGTAGATCCAGCCTTTAGGGGCTTCAATCTCGCCAAACTGGATGCCCGTCAGCGTGTCATAAAGCTTGCGCGTAACCGGTCCAACTTCAGTCTCACTGAAGAACACCGTTTCTTTGCCTTTGTGAGTGATGGACGCAATTGGCGTAATGACCGCTGCAGTGCCGCAGGCGCCGGCTTCTGCAAACTCATCCAGATTGTCGATCAGCACGTCGCGCTCTTCGACCTTCATGCCGAGGTAATCCCGGGCGATCTGAATCAGAGAGAGCTTGGTAATGCTCGGAAGTATGGACGGTGATTTTGGTGTGACGAAGACGCCGTCCTTGGTGATGCCAAAGAAGTTGGCTGCGCCGACTTCCTCAATTTTCGTATGGGTGGCCGGATCCAGGTAGATACAATCCGCATAGCCCTGCTTCGCCGCTAATTCATGAGGCAGCAGACTTCCGGCATAGTTGCCGCCGACTTTGGCTGCACCTGTGCCATTTGGCGCCGCGCGGTCATAATCCGTGACAATGAATTTAACCGGCGCAAGTCCCGCTTTAAAGTAAGCGCCTACCGGCATGCAGAAAACGCTGAATAAAAATTCAGGCGCAGGCTTGACCCCTATGTTGTCGCCAATTCCAATCAGGAATGGGCGCAGATAAAGCGTCGCGCCATGGCCATAAGGCGGTACCCATTCACGGTTGGCTCTGACGACTTGCTTGCAGGCCTCAATAAATTTCTCGGTTTCATAGTGCGGCATAAGTATGCGGTCACAGGTCGCCTGCATCCGCTTCGCATTCTCGTCCGGTCTGAAAAGATGGATGCTGCCATCCTTTGCCGTATAGGCTTTTAAACCTTCAAAACATTGCTGTCCATAGTGGAGAGAGGTGGATGCCTCGCTGATGGTGATTCTGTCACTGTCGAACAAGCCACCCTCATCCCATTTGCCGTCTTTCCAGAATGAACGAAAGCGCCAGTCGGCTTTCATATACCCAAAACCCAACTGGCTCCAGTTGATTTCATTTGGTCTCATCGTTACGCCTCCTTTTGCCTTTATCATACCGCTGCCAGCGACATCTGTCCAGACGTCCGGGACTAAAAATTGGCAAATTGAATCCTCAGAAGTCGCACATATTTCGCTCATAATTTCATGCTATAATCTAAACAAACCCTCAATCCCTGGAGGCGATTCAACATGAAATCCGAACTCATCCTCGTCGTCGACGACGAGCCCAGAATACTCGATATCGTCTGCGCCTATCTCGAAAAAGAGGGCTACCAGACCCGCCGCGCCACCCGCGGCCAGGAGGCCCTGGAGATTTTCCGGGAGGAAGAGGTCTCCCTGGTGATCCTGGACCTCATGCTCCCTGACCTCACCGGCGAGGAGATCTGCCGGCAGATCCGGCTTAAAAATAATACGCCCATCCTGATGCTGACCGCCAAGGTCGACCGGGACTCCATTGTCCAGGGCCTCAACCTGGGGGCGGACGACTATGTCACCAAGCCCTTTGACGGCAAAATCCTTGTGGCCAGGGTCAAAGCCCTGCTGAGACGTCAGTCTCATCAGGCAATTCCTGCGGAACAATTTATTTTTGGCGAGGGGCACCTCGAGGTCGACCTCGACCGCAAAACCGCTTCCCGCCATGGACTGGTCCTGCCTCTGACCCCCATGGAATTTGAAATTCTGGGACTGATGGCCCGGCATCCCGGCCGTCTCTTCTCCCGGGATGAGCTCATCATGCGCGCCATAGGCTATGATTATGACGGCAGCGACCGGACCATTGATGTCCATATCAAAAACATCCGTCAGAAAATTGATGATGTCGAGCACAAATATATCCGCACAGTTTATGGCCTCGGCTATCGCTTTGAGGGGGGCTCATCATGAAGCATACACTCAGAGGACGCCTGACGCGATTTCTGCTGGCCTCTGCCCTGGTCAGCGGCCTCACCGCGCTGCTCCTCACCAACGCGGCTCTATACGGCACCTTTTACAATTACAAGGAAGCCGTCCAGCTCCAAAGTGCCAGCGATTTTTCCGACTACGCCTCTCGTGTTTATCAGCTGAATGACGGCTGGACAGGTAAAACCCTGACCATGCTGCTGGCTTACCCGGGCACGGATGAATTCAGTTTCAGGATCTATGACACACAGGAGCTCATGGTGCTGAACAGCCAGCTCCGGGCGGATCGCGTCAGCTTTCATCAGAACATGATGCGGCGCATGGGCAGAAATGCCATGTTCTTTCAGTCCAGATTCTATGACGGTACAAACGTCGTTGAAGACATAATGGTGAACGGCGAAACCATTGGTAAGGTAGAACTTGTCTATCCGTCTACCTTTTCTGTTGACACGGCCGAGCTGGACTTTACTTCCGGCGTCAACCGCTCCCTTCTCATGTCCTTAGCTATTGCCCTCGGTCTTTCCGGGCTGCTGTCCGCCTATCTGTCCAAGCTGCTCTCCCGTCCCATTGTCAACCTCACCGAGGTCACGAAGAGCATTCGAAACGGACATTTTGGAAGGCGGGCTGAAGAACGGCAATCCGTCCGCGAGCTGACCGAGCTTTCCGGCGCGGTCAACGATCTGGCCGAGACTCTGTCTCACCAAAGCGAAATCAGAAAGCGACTGACCTCGGACCTGGCTCATGAGCTGCGGACGCCCCTGACCATTATCCAAGGCCAGCTGGACGCCATTTTGGAGGGTATCTTTGAAGCGACGCCCGACCGCTTGCTCGTCGCCCGCAGTGAAACCGAGCGCCTGATTGGCCTGGTGGAACGTCTCCGTGAGATTGCGGATCTGGAGGACGACGCCGTTCTGCTCACCTATGATGAGATTGACCTCAGCGTAATAGCCCGCGACGCCCTGACCCTCTTTGAAGCGGATGCCATGACCCGCGCTCAGACCTTAACCTCCGACATTGCCTCTTCTTTGCCGATGGTCGGTGACGCCCACCGCCTCAGACAGGTCTTAGTCAACCTTCTGTCCAACGCCGTTAAATACACACCGGACGGCGGTCGCATCCATGTGGAAACCGGAACCATCGGCAGCAGCGAAGCGTTTTTGAAGGTCTTCAACAGCGGGGCGGGCATCGCACCCGAGGATCTGCCATATCTCTTTGACCGGTTTTACCGGGCGGACGTGTCGCGTCACAGGGAGACCGGCGGCAGCGGCATAGGCCTGACCATTGTCAAACTGATCGTGGACGCTCACCACGGGCGCATTGAGGTTCACAGCCCGGCCGGGGAAGGGACGACCTTTACGGTCACGCTCCCGCTTCAGCCCCCTTCATAATTCCTACACATTCCTCCTTTATACTTAGGGTAAGTAAAGGAGGTGCATAGTAATGTTGTCATCCTGCTTCAACGCGTTCAGCAGCTTTAGAGGCGGCTATAACGGCTTCGGCGGCATGGGATCATTTCGGGATTTCAACCCAATGTGGATGATGGGCTTTGGGCTTCTCAGACTCCTGATCCTCGGCTTGATTATCTTTCTGGTCATTCGTTATCTCGTTCCGAAACTCAGGCGCACCGAACCGGCACCTCATGTCGGCGGCGCTGTCCCAGGCGGTACCGGCTCAGTCGATGGTGCTCTGGCCATCCTGAACGAGCGTTATGCCAAAGGCGAAATCGACTCAGAGGCTTATCAGACTATGAAAGAAAATTTATTGAAGTAACCAGCTAAACCGAGAAGAGGAAGGCAGCCATTAAACCGGGCTGCGCTTCCTCTTTTGTCTTTTGGAGTTTGTTTTGAAGTTCGTTTTGAAGTTCGTTTTGAAGTTTGTTTTGGAATTAGTCTTCAGTACAGGGTAGTCATAGGTCATCCTCAAAGCTTAGCTGCTGTTTCACTTGGTTGAATTCTGACCTCAGCAGCCCATACACCACATGATTGACATAGTGGTCATAGAGCCACTCATTTTGGCGAAGGATGCCTTCAATCCGGAAGGATAGCCGCTCAGGGATCGCCCTGGACTTTACATTTTTCTCTGCGCAGAACATCTCGATGCGGTTCAGCTTGAGGTCCTCGAAGGCCATTCTGACGACCGCGTTCGCCGAGCGCAGGATGAGCCCTTTGCCCTCTGAGGTTTTTCCAATCCAGTAGCCTATGTTGGCTTTCCTGTTTTCCCAGTCAATGTGCTGAAGCCCTATGATGCCGCATATTTTTTTGTTGTGTAGAATGACAAATTCGTAGCCAGTCTGCTGCAGCCGTTTACGATCTGACATTTCTATATAGCTGAGAACCGTATGAATGGTAAAGGGCTTCACCACCCACGGCAGCCACTGCTTCAAATGCTGTTCGTTGGCGAGTATCAGCTCCAGAACGGCCGTCGCGTCTTGCAGTTCAATGGGGCGCAGCATCAGCTCCCGGTTGATGATGAGTCTCATTTTAAACCTCCAGTCCATTGGAAGGCGGGATCGATAGTCATTAGCCGCAGACACCTTCTTCCTCCCGTTTTTTCCCGTTTAGCTGCAAACTTTAATTCAGCGCTGTTCACTAAGACAATTCTTAAGCAATCTCACAAAATTGCCGCCTGCGATTTTCTCAATGTCACTTTCTTCGTAACCGCGCTGACGCAGGTGATTCAATACCGAGGAAGCCTTTTCAGCGGTTTCGAGGCCCAAGGTATCCGCCGCAGTCGTCCTGGACAGTTCCGACACGCTGCCACGGATCAGATTTTCTTCAATATAGTCACAGAAATCATAACCGAGTCCAACGTGCTGCACACCTACCAGCGACACAACGTAGTCAATGTGATCCACAAAGCGCTCAATGGTTTGCTTTTTTGGATCGAGGTCTATAAAATCCCTGTAGCTGTTGATCCCAATGATTCCGCCGGTTGAGGCAATCCCTTTGATCTGCTCGTCGGTAAGGTTGCGCGCCGCGTCGCACAGGGTCCTGGCATTGGAATGAGAGGCGATCAGCGGCCTAGACGCTGCCGACATGACCTCCCAAAAACTCTTTTCGTTGAGGTGACTGACGTCCAGAAGGATCCCCATGTCTTCAATGCGCCTTACGGCTTTAATACCCAGGGCTGTCAGACCGCGGTCCGGGTCCTGTCTGACGCCGGTCGCAAGAGGGTTCGCCTCATTCCAGGTCAGTGACATGTGGCGAATGCCCAAATCATAAAGCCTCTCGAGGCCCCCAAGATCGCTTCCTATGCCACTTAGACCTTCCACGCCCCAAACCACAGGCATTTTGCCCAGGACGGCCGCAGCTTCGAAATCTGAAGCAGTTCTGACGAGGTGCAGCAGCCCCGAGGCTTCCTCCATTTCTTCCTGAGCCGCTCTGATTATTTCATCGAGTCTCTGCTTAGGATTTTGATCAAAAGGCGGATCAATCCACATGACGAAAATGCCGCCGCTGACACCGCCTTTTTTGAACTTTTCAAGGTGATGGTTTCGGAAGACTTCCGTCTCGCCTCGACTGCGCCGCACCACCACATCGCTCCAAATATCTGCGTGGCCGTCAAAGATAAACGTCATAGACAGGCTCCTCTCCAGGTTATGCCCCCGGCATTGAAATGTCAGGATTGTTCAGCAGGGCAACAATACGGGCTCTGACAGCTTCCGGCAGAGGCTGTTCAAGTGCTTTTTCCAGCCTGTAGGGCGCTTCTATGCCATTGGCGCCAAAATGATCCTCAATGAGCGCGACCTTGTTTTCTTTTCTGTCCATCAGCATATAGAGGACATACCAATCCTCCAGAGCTGCCATAGGCACCCCGACACCGTTCAAAATGGCGACCCGGTCGATGGCATCATGATCGAACTGATAGTGGTAAACCCCCTGATCGTGGGCAATGGCAAAACCAGCAATCAAATCGATTTCTACGCCGTTCACCTGGTATTCCCTAAAAAACGCCGTTTTGTATTTAGGATGATCCTGCTCCGGCGGCTTTGCAGCGAAGGGCTCCAGATACGCGTCCAGCTTCGCGGCGTCCTCCAGCTGTACCAGGATGTCGAGATCGTTCACGGTCGACGTGAGTCCATGCTCGTATAAGACCGATGAAGCGCCCGCAGCCCAAACGACACCAAGTTGGTTCAGTTGCGCTGCCAATTGGCTGAGATGCTCTGTCCATGCTGCAGCTTCCATTTTATTTCCTCCTTAGTTATTATTCCGGTGTTTGAATACTTAAATACTTTTTCTCCAAGTTGACTATTTTGAAGGCTTTCAAAGCATTTTAAATTTTGACTGCTCAAACACCGGAATAATGAGATCACAATGACAGGTCTTAACAGTTCTATGATATAATACTCTAATAAGTTTTTCATTAAAAAGATTCTTGTGGGCGCTGGTACCCTGTAAATTCTAAAACTATAACATGCAACTGCGGTAAAATTTCGAAGTGCAAGGCGGAGGAAGTAGCGATACTAGGCAGTATCGCGGATAACGACAACGCAGCAATGCGGAATTTTAACCTGTTGAATGTCGAGTTTTAGTGTTTACAGGGTACTAGAATACGACATTCAAAAGGCACCCACCTCTTATAGAATCACCCCCCTGAGGAGTCGTGCATCCATGTCAAAACCGAGCAATAAAGAACTTATCAACTGGTTGGCTTATCTGACGGTCTGTATCGTCTGGGGCTCAACCTACCTCGCCATAAAAATTGGCGTCACCGGCATTGCGCCGCTGTTTTTCACTGCCCTGCGCTTCCTGATCGCTGGCACTTTGATGCTTGGGTTTGCCATAGTGAGGGGCTATAAGTTCCCAACCCTGGCGAGGGAAGTTGTTCAACATGGCATTGTCGGTCTGCTCCTGCTCTTTGGCGGAACTGGCTTTGTGGGCCTCGCTTCCAGGTACATCAGTTCTGGGTCCTCCTCACTGATTGTCGCTTCCTCCCCCTTGCTCATGGCCCTGTTTCAAATGGCCGTCTACCCCGAGATGCGAAAGACGGACTGGCGGATCTGGCTTGGCCTGGTGATTGGTTTTGGCGGTGTTGGACTTCTCATCGTGTCCGGCGGTGGTGAGATGAGTCTTGATCCCCGGGGTGTGGCCCTGGTTCTGGCTGCCGTGACCCTGTGGTGCGTCGGCACCATTTACTCCAGAACGGTCAAGCCCCAGTGTCATGTGGTGGTTCAAATCGGCCTGCAGATGCTGATCGCAGGCATAGGGATAATGATCGCCAGTTTTCTGTCCGGCGAGAATCATACCCTTCAGGTTTCCACATCAAGTCTGCTGGCACTCTTTTACCTGGTCTTTTTTGGCTCCATCCTGGCCTACAGCGCCTTCATCTACATCATCCAGCAATGGCCCCTTTCAAGGGCCAGCACTTATGCCTATATCAATCCCGTGATCGCGGTGCTCCTGGGCTGGCTGGTCCTAAACGAGCCTGTCACGCCGAGCATTTTGTTGTCTATGGTCGTCATTCTGTCGGGGGTCATCCTGGTTCAGAGCGTCAATACGCGTTCAAAGCCGGTTGCTGAGAAGACGGACAAAAGCGCTTGAGACCCATCAACAAGAATTTCTGCCGATGGTTGCGAAAGCCCCCATTGGCACAGCCTCGTAAATATCTTAGAATAAGAGTAGGGTCGCTGCTGTACCCAAGGGTTCAGCGACCGCAAAATACTGCACCGGGAGGGCTAAACCATGGAATATCTTTGCACCGTCTGCGGCTATCGCCATAAAGGGGACGAGCCCCCTGCCTTCTGCCCGATTTGTCAGGCAGATCACACTAAATTTGTTGAAATGACGCCGGAGAACGAAGAGAAGTACCATCACTTGTTTGTGGACGCGTTTTAAGAGCCTTATGAAGAAACCCGCAGCGGGCGCCGCTGCGGGTTTCTTTGCTTGGAAGGCGGGGGTTGGAAGAGGGTGTCAGACACCCTCTTCCAACCTTTTTTAGATAAGGAAGTTGGTGTCTGACACCAACTTCCTTCCATTTTTTTCTAAACCTCCGGTTCCCCTTCCACATCCTCAGCCGCCTTGCGGCCAAAGTTAAAGAAAGTTCCAAAGGACGGCTTCATCTTCTTCGCCAGCTGGTCCAGGGGCTTGCCCACCATGGACAGCATGAAGCTGCGCGTGTCGCGGCGCGCCTTGCGTCTCAGGTCCACATCGCTTTCGCCGGTATTGTAAAGGGTCCGCTCAAACGAGAGGATGGAAAGATAGCCATAGTAGTAGGTCATGTAACCATTGGCAAAGCCTTGAAGAATCGAGGACATGATAACATCCGCAAACGGGATCTTTCTCGTCAGTTCAAGGCTGCGGCTGCTGAGAATCTCGACGATTTCATCATCCAGACTTTCGAATAACCCGGTCACGGAAGCCTGAAGGACAGTGCTTCTGTAGTAACGCGCTATGTTGAGGAACGAGTCCCGCATCCTGAAGGATGTATAGATCTTGTGGATCATGCTGATGTTGAAGATCAAAATCATAACCGCGTCCAGAACAGAATTCTGGTTGGCCGCAACGACGGCAAAGCACTGGGTCGCGGAAGCGGCAGCGGCGGTCTTGGCCTCCGCGCTTCGTTTCCTGTAGTAGGCTTCCAGATACGCCTGAACTGCCTGCTCGTCCTCACTTTTTAGCAGCGCGTCCGCTTCAGAACGTTGAGCATCGTCCGTCAAATGACGTCTGACCTGCTTCAGCAGCTTTCGCTTTTGCTTCAGCGTCCCCCGCATGCTGACACTGAGAGTCTCCGGCGTTGGATACGCTTGCCAGCGCAAAATGGGCAGCAGCACATAAACGAGGAACAATATCCCCAGGACTGCGTAAAGCACGAGGTCCAGCCAGTCCACAATACCGTCCAGAAGCCGCCCCCAGGTCAAGACCTGATCCACGGCCAGGCTCAGCATGACCAGCACAAAAAAGGTTGCCACAGCGGTAATCAGCTTTTTCAATTTATCTCCACCTTTCCATGGGGAGGCTCTCGGCTGCAGTTTACAGCACGCAGAGCTCAGACTGGCACTTTGGGCACAAGCCGTATACTTCCAGTCTGTGACCTGTAATTCTATAGTTCGTGGATCTGGCCAAAGCATCTTCATAGCCGGCCAGCGGGCAGCCGGTAATGGTCATTCTGACCTTGCACCGGGTGCAAATGAGGTGATGTCCGTGCTCGTGACGGTTGAGCTCATAAACTGCCTTGTTCTCGTCTGCGCTGACGACTTTTTCAACGAGCCCCTTCAGTTCAAAGGCGTCCAGAATTCTGTAGACCGTGGAAAGGCTGATCGCGGCGGCCTCCTCCCGAAGGTTCAGGAAGAGCTGCTCGGCGGTTATGGGACCATCGGCTTTCTTTAACTGCTCTAAGAGGTCCAGGCGCTGGCGGGTCAATTTAATGCCGCAGCTTTCCAGCATCTCTTTATTCCCAGAGCTTCTGCCGATGGTTCCCTGACCGGCCCCCGCCACAGCTTTCACACGCTTGCTTCCACTATCATTGTTTGGTTTCATCTAGTTTCACCTCTTCTCACGCACTCTGATCAGCGCCGCAAGGCTTTGATCAGGAAGGCCAGGGCGAAGGCAATGGCGTTCATGAGAACAATAACCGCGCCGGTAGGCAGATTGTAGGCAAAGGAGAGGAACACCCCCAGCACGACGCAGACCACCGAGATCACCGTCGCTATGAGAATGGTCATTCTGAAGCCCCTCGACACTTGCAGGGCGGTGACGGTCGGAAAGACAATCAGGCTGGAGATCAGCATGGTGCCCACAATTCGGATGCCTAGGGCAATGGTGATTGAGGTCAGCACAGCCAGCAGATAGTTGTAAAATTTCGTGTTCATGCCCACAGCTTGGGCATATTCCTCATCGAAAGTGACGGCGAACAGGTCGTGATAGAAAAACATGACGGTGACAATGACGACCAGGGACAGCGCCGCGGAGATTGCCACATCAAAGTTGCTGATGACCAGGATGCTGCCGAAGAGATAACTCATCAGGTCGACATTGAAACCCTTGGCCACGCTGGCAATCAAGACGGCCATGGCGATGGAAAAGGAGGATACCAGGCTGATGGCTGCGTCGCCGTGCATGCTGGCCTTTTCGCTCAGCTTCAGGATGAAAAACGAGGCGAGGATCACTATGGGAATGGAAACCACCAGCGGCGAGGCGGACAGCCAGAGGGCTATGGCCACCGTGGCGAAGCTGACGTGTGCCAGGCCGTCGCCAATCATGGAATACTTTTTCAGGACCAGAAAGAGGCCCAGCACCGAGGCGCTGATGGCGATCAGTGATCCGACCAGAAGTGCTTTGAGGATGAAGTCGTATTGGATGGCCTGCTGGATAGAATCGATAAAGGTCATCATAGCCGCGCCTCCTTGTCAGAGGAGCCCGTTTTAGTTGCCGATGGTGCCTTCGACGCCACATTCCACGGTTCCGCTTGTGGGTCTTCTGGATAACCCTCATCGCTCTCATGGCTGTGATCCATCGATTGGCCATGGGCGTGAACGTGGTCTACATGAATGTGTGGCGCGTGAAAGTGAAAGGTCGGCTTCGCCTCAGCCGACTCCTGCAGGTCATCATGCTGCCAGCAAAACTTGTGCTGGGACAGCGGCCCAAAGTAATGGGTCATGTCCTGGGAATGACAAAAATCCTCATAGGTCCCGAAGAAGACCACCGTCCTGTCCAGGTAGAGCATTTTTTTGGTGTATTGGCCTATGGAGCCTATATCGTGGGAGACCAAAAGTATGGTGACCCCGTCCTGCTCGTTGAGTTCTTTCAGGATGCCGTAAAAGTTCTCCCGCACTTTGGGGTCCAGGGCGCTGGTCGGTTCGTCCAGAATCAGCAGCCGCGGCGACGATACAAGCGCCCTGGCGAGCAGTACGCGCTGCTGCTGTCCCCCGGACAGATTGCCAATTTTTTTCTCGGCCAGGTTCCCAATCTTTAAGCGGCTGAGAATCTCATCCACTTTTTTGTAATCCTCCAGGCTCAGATGCTTTGGAAAACGCTTGGAGGACAGGAGTCCCATGGCGACGACCTCCCGTACTTTCGCTGGAAACAACGGATCCCCGCTGATGACTTTCTGCGGCAGATAGCCGATGAACCGGTTGTCTCTGACCTCGCCGGCGTAGGAAAACTTCCCGCTGGAGGGAGTGATGAGTCCCAACATGGCTTTCATCAGCGAAGTTTTACCGGAGCCGTTTGGCCCGACGATACCGATATAATCCCCTGCTTCAACGGTAAAGCTCGCGTCCGTCAGGACCTCGTGCCTGCCATACTTCAGTGTGATATTGTCCGCTCTGAGGATGATGCTTTTGAGATGACCTGATTTCAGGGGTTGTTCAGCGTTTAAAGATTGTACGTTATTATGGTTGACTATGTCAGGATTATTCACTGTATCCCATCCCCAACTTCAATTTTTCAAGATTCTGCTGCATGAGCTCCAGGTAGCCTACGCCGCTTTCCAGTTCTTCCTTCGAGAGATTGTGTGCGCCGTGGAGCAGGACCATTTCAGCGCCGGTTTCCTGGGAGACTAACCTTGCAATCTTCGGATCAACAAGCTCTTCATAATAGATAACCTTAAATTTCGCCTGATCCATAACGTCGATCAGATCCGCGATTCTTTTGGGTGTCGGTTCCGCATCCGGGGAAAATCCGTCATAGGGCGACACAGTGGTGAGTCCGTAGGCTTTCGCGAAATAACCAAAGACGAAATGTCCGCCGTAATAAATAGTCTGCGTTTCAGATTTCGCGAACAGATCCTTGAACGCCAGGTCGAGAGCGGTCAGTTCCGCCAGGTAAGCTTCAGCATTTTCTCTAAAGATGGCTTCGTTTTCCGGTTCAATTTCAATCAAGGTTTCCAGCAGTGTAGTCACCATGATTTTGGCGTTGTTGGGATCCAGCCAGATATGGGGATCATAGGCGCCCTCTTCATGGGCGTCGTCCCCCTCTGCTTCACCTTCGTGTGCGTCGTCCTCTTCAGTTGCGGCTAAAAGTGTGATGTCCTTACTCAAGTCAACTATTTTAACCTCTGTCCCATTTAAATTACCAATTATTTTGGCAGCCCAGGGTTCCATGACCTCGCCGGTGTAAAGAAAAGCGTCTGCTTCCATGATCCCCGCGATATCCTTTGGGGTCGGCTCATAGGAATGGGATTCCACGCCTGGCGGTAAAAGCAGTGACACCTCGACCAGATCCCCGGCGATCACTCTGATAAAATCATACTGCGGGAACAGCGTTGCAACCAATTTGGGCTTTTCGGCAGACTCTGATACTTCAGGTGTTTCGGGTGCCGGTACCCCTGCTGAAGCTTCAGGCTCAGATGTTCCACAGGCAGTGAAAATCAAGGCCGTCAGAAGGATTATGCCTGTTGCCAGGCGCGATTTTATAAGGTTTGTCATTTGGTCTCCCTCGTTTCTGTTAAATGGCTTTTTTAGTTGCGAATCATTCGCATTTGCATTTACATTATATACCTCACTTGTGATATTTTCAAACGTCCTACGCTAATTTTTTCTTGAGTGACGCGGACAGAATTTGAGTTGGTGACGCGGACAGAGTTTGTTTTGGTGCCAGAGCTTGCGAGAATGTTTCTCAAAGTGACCATCGGCAAACTTCTCTGGCATTAAGGTTTAGCATTAATGGTATAGCATTAATTCCGCTTATTCGAACAAGGTTCCTCTTGTTTACATTGGCAGAAACGGGTATATTTAATCTTAGGCTGGATTTTTCTTCGTACACCGGCACTCCCTGTCATGCTTCGCCTGTTGACATGGCTTTCTGAATTTGAAAGCTACACGGGCATTCATGATCTCAACGAAAGGTCGATTCTATGAGAACATTAATATGGTATCTCTATTTTGGAATATCGCTGCTTGAAACGCTGCCTGAACTGTCAAAAGCCAGAAAGCTGGAGGCTGCGGGCGAAACTGAAGCTCTGGATCAAATGGCCTTCAAGCGTGCCCGAATCTGGTCCCAGAATCTCGTTAGAAAAACAGGAAGCAAGGTCACCGTCACCGGTGCCGACAACCTTCCTGCCAACGGCGCCATCCTCTTCGTCTCGAATCATCAGTCGCACTTTGACATTCCACTGATTTTGGGTTACGTCCCTGCAGACCTTGGTTTTGTTGCGAAGATCGAAATGCTGAAATTCAGGATCGTCAATGAGTGGATGAAGTACATGCACTGCATCTTCATGAATCGTGATGACGTGCGGCAAGCTATCAAGGTAATCAATGAGGGCATTGAGGTTTTAAAGGCCGGATATAATCTGGTACTCTTTCCCGAGGGGACCCGCAGCCTGACGGGTGAGCTTTCTGAGTTCAAACCGGGCGGCATGCGGCTCGCTGTCAAATCCGGGGCTCACATTGTGCCTATCGTACTGCACAACGCGAAGGATATCATGAAAAAAGGCAGCATCACCATCCACCCGGCAGAAGTGGAAATTCAGATCCTGCCTCCTGTCGAGCTTCAGGAAGGCGACCATAAGGATTCCATAGCTCTTAGCCAGAGAGTCCATGCACAGATTGAAGCGGCGCTGAACGAAAAAAAAGCCGTCAAGCAGACGACTTAATTCAAAACACGACAAAAGAAGCCGCGGCGTATACAAGGTGTTTTCAGGTCACCTTCCATACGCCGCGGCTTCTTTTTATTTTGAAGTGTCTCGAAATCGTTCATCCCGCTCGCCGAACACTCTCGCGGATCACACCACCTTGGATTTAACAGCGTAATACGCCTGTTTGATGACTTCCACCGCCGTCCCCAGAATGACAATGACCATTAAAATCTTCAGATTCAGCATACCAAGCTTCGTAAGTCCTGACAGATCGACGCCATATTGAACCAAGGCCGTTTTAATGCCTTCCGTATTAAACACAGCGGGATTCTGGATCAAAGCTATAAAGATGCCCAGTCCCAAAAGGCTGACAAGAATCTTGACCAAGCGCTCTGCGAATCCCCAGCGGCCTTTTTGAATCAGTCTCACGTGCAGCAGAGCCTCCAGGATCCAGACAAAGTTGTAAAACATCACATAAGCGCTGAGAATGGCGACGTTGAACAGTGGAATGCCCACCCATTTTGCAGCGGCGTCATCAAAGAAATAAGCGCCAATTTTATCCGGATAGACATTGAAGACCAACAAAGCAAGGCCTATGAAAACCAGAGAAACAACGCTGTCAGAAATACTGACGCGGTCAGTGGAGACAGGCACTACAGGAAGTTGGTCTGCAGACCAGGTTTTCGCTTGTTTTACTTTGGCCTGTTTGGATTTTCCTTCACGCGGGGTTTCAGTTTCCCTAAATGCCCCTTCAATTTCCCTGCCCGCTTGACGCAGTTCTTCTGCGGCCTTTGAATGGCTGAATTCCTGACCCGCAGTCGTATATTGAATCACTGCAAAGATAATGGTGATAGTTCCGACCAGACTTATAGCTGCTGACCAAAGGGTTCCGAAGTAGCTTATGATGATTTCTATTAGTCCCTTCTCAGTTGGATCCCCTTGCAAGGCCGATATGACCAGCGCAATGGTTAACCCAAAACCTACGGCAGCACCAACAATTTTAAGAATCATCCAATATAAATCGATCAGTTCCGGGCCAATCAGATAGCGCTTTTGCGGCATGTATTCGGCCGCGACTTTTTCAGGATCTCCAAATTCGTTAAGCAGCTCAAGTACATCCTGCTCCGTGGCGTCGCGGCCTTCCAACCGTTCTTCCAAGGCATCCATCAGATTTGAGCGCAGCTCCCGCTCAATGTCCTCTCTCATGGATTTAGGGAGTCTTCGCGTCACAGCATAGAGGTATCGGTCCATCCAAGTCATCATTTTGACGCCTCCTCATTTTCAAGTGAAAGCATAAGATTCATGGTTTTGACAAGCTCGTTCCATTCTGTTTTTAGGGCTTCAAGGGCCTCACGACCCGAATCGCTGAGCTGATAATATCGTCTCGGTCTTGGATCCTCAACCTCCCAGTTGCTTTCGAGCAAGGATTGCTTTTCCAGCCGTCGAAGCAGAGGATACAAAGTACCCTGATCTATAGTCATGCCATTGTCGTTGAGCTTTTGAACCAGCGAGTAGCCGTATTCCGGCGCATGCAGCTGGCTGAGCACCCCAATGACCAGGGTTCCGCGGCGAAGTTCCTGCATCAGATTTTGAATCGCATCATTTTGCGTCACTTTGACCGCCTCCTTATGATCTTATTATACTATACGATGCACACTATTGTCAATTATTCAATATTAAACTTAAGTCATCATTAATACTTTCATAATAATAAAAAATAATGACTTAAGTCACATCAATGGCTTGAATTCTTTCATTTTAGCTGCTTCCTTGACTTCAACCGAAATTCAGCACCATGAAAAAAGCAGGGGCATTCAATCCCCTGCTTTCTTTGTATTTATTATCAATAATGAACATTTAAATGTTTTAGTGTTGCAATTTCATTACCGTCCGCGTCCCCAATTCAAAACCTGTCCGCGTCCCCAACTACTTGATGTCCGCGTGATACTCCTGCAGCGACTTGAGCTTGTAGCCTCCCGCGCCATTTGCTTTGAAGGCCGCTATGCCCTTCGCGCAGGCCATGCCGGCCGTCAGCGTCGTCACATATGGCACCTTGTGCTTGATTGCTGACTTTCTGACATAGGAGTCATCAATCTGGCTAACCTTGGAAGCCGGCGTATTGATGATGATCTGGATTTCCTTGTTGGCAATGCCGTCCGCAATGTTCGGGCGACCATCACTCATCTTGTAGATCAGCTCGGACTCGATCCCGTGCTGGGCGAGGAACGCCTTAGTGCCGCTGGTCGCTTTCACCGTAAAACCAATCTCAATGAAGGCCTTGGCGACCTCAATGGCATCCACTTTATCCTTGTCATTGACGCTGATCAGAACGCAGCCCTGCGTTGGAAGCATCAGGTTCGTCGCTTCATAACCCTTGAAGTATGCCATGCCAAAATTGTCCGCCATACCAAGGACTTCGCCCGTGGAACGCATTTCAGGGCCGAGTACCGGGTCAACTTCAGGGAACATATTGAACGGGAACACCGCTTCTTTGACGCCGAAGTGAGGGATTTCGCTTGTTTTCAGATCCTTGACGCTGGACTCGGCGCCGGTGAAGTTGGCCATCATGAGCTCAACCGCAATTTTCGCCATAGGAATATTGCAGATCTTCGAAACGAGCGGTACCGTTCTGGATGCACGCGGGTTCGCTTCAAGAACATAAACCTTGTCATCAGCGATCGCGTACTGCATATTCATGAGACCAATAACATTAAGGGACTTGGCAATTTTCTTCGTATACTCAACAATCGTGTCCAGGTTCTTCTGAGAAATGGTCATTGGAGGAATGACACACGCTGAGTCGCCAGAGTGGATCCCCGCCTGCTCTATATGCTCCATGACAGCCGGCACAAAGGCATCCTTGCCGTCCGCAATGGCGTCCGCTTCAGCTTCAAGGGCGTTGTTGAGGAATCGGTCGATCAGAACCGGACGCTCCTTGGTAATGCCCACAGCCGCTTCCATGTAGCTCTTCATTTGCTCTTCTGTATAAACCACTTCCATGCCTCGACCGCCAAGAACGTAAGATGGGCGCGCCATGACCGGGTAACCAATCCCGCCAGCCACTTCCAAGGCCTCTTCCACAGTTACCGCCATGCCCGCTTCCGGCATTGGAATTTCAAGCTCTTCCATAATCTTTTTAAACTGGTCGCGGTCTTCCGCCAGGTCAATAGTAGCAGGCGTCGTGCCAATGATTTTGACCCCTGCCTTCTCAAGCTCCCCTGCAATGTTAAGCGGCGTCTGACCCCCAAACTGGACAATGACACCCAGCGGCTTTTCCTTCTCGTAGATGCTGAGCACGTCTTCAACCGTCAGCGGCTCAAAGTAGAGCTTATCTGACGTATCGTAGTCCGTCGATACTGTCTCAGGGTTACAGTTGACAATAACCGTCTCATACCCCAGGTCACGCAGCGCGAAGGCCGTATGGACGCAGCAGTAGTCAAACTCAATGCCCTGACCAATGCGGTTCGGGCCGCCGCCGAGAACCATGACCTTCTTGCGGTCGCTGGCCGTCGTCTGATCTGGCGCGTTGTAGGTGGAGAAATAATAGGACGCGTTTTCTACGCCGCTGACCGGAACCGCTTCCCAGCCCTCAACGACGCCAATCGCTTTTCTCTGCTCGCGAATATCCGCCTCAGGCACGCCAATCAGCATCGCCAGGTAACGGTCCGCGAAGCCATCCAATTTTGCCCGTTTCAGGAGCTCATCCGGCAGTTTGCTGCCCTTGTAAGTCAGAACCTCTTCCTCAAGCACCACCAGCTCCTTCATCTGCTGAAGGAAATAAGGCTTGATATACGTCTTCTTGTACAGCTCCTCTATGTCCGCGCCTTTTCGAATCGCTTCGTAAAGGATAAACTGACGCTCGCTGGACGGTTCAGCCAGCATGGACATCAGCACGTCCAGGCTCAGCTCGTTGAAGTTCTTTGCGTAGCCCAGCCCATAGCGGCCAATTTCAAGGGATCGAATGGCCTTCTGCATGGCTTCCTTATAGTTTTTGCCGATGCTCATAACTTCCCCAACCGCGCGCATCTGAGTGCCGAGTTTGTCAATGGCACCAGGGAATTTTTCAAACGCCCATCGAGCGAATTTGATGACGACATAATCACCATATGGCTCGTATTGATCCAGGGTCCCTTTTCTCCAGTATGGAATCTCATCCAGGGTCAGACCCGCGGCAAGCATCGCAGAAATGAGCGCGATTGGGAAGCCCGTCGCCTTGGAAGCGAGCGCCGATGATCGCGACGTCCTAGGATTGATCTCAATGATAACGAAACGCTCCGTCTTAGGATCGTAAGCGAACTGAACGTTAGTGCCGCCAATAACCTCAATCTCCTGGACGACTTTGTAAGCCGCCACCTGAAGGCGCTTCTGAAGATCCTCGCTGATCGTCAGCATAGGCGCTGAGCAGAAGGAGTCGCCCGTGTGCACACCAACTGCATCGATATTCTCAATGAAACAGACCGTAATCATTTGATTCTTGGCGTCACGTACGACTTCGAGCTCAAGCTCTTCCCATCCCAGCACGGACTCCTCGACGAGAATCTGACCCACCATACTGGCCGCGATGCCTCGGTTCGCAATGGTTCTGAGTTCTTCGATATTGTAGACCAGACCGCCGCCGGTGCCGCCCATGGTGTATGCAGGTCGAATGACGACCGGATAGCCGAGCTCATGAGCGATTTGCTCTGCTTCTTCAACCGTATAAGCCGGCATGCTGCGAGGCATATCAATACCAAGTCGGTTCATAGCCTCTTTGAATGCAATTCGGTCTTCACCGCGTTCAATCGCGTCAATCTGAACGCCAATGACCTTGACGCCGTACTTCTCAAGAATACCTTGCGCACTGAGCTCCGAGCACAAGTTGAGCGCCGACTGCCCACCGAGGTTAGGAAGCACCGCATCCGGGCGTTCTTTCTCGATGATCTCTGTCAGGCGCTTTACATTCAGCGGCTCAATATAAGTCACATCTGCGGTTTCAGGATCTGTCATAATAGTCGCTGGGTTTGAGTTCACCAGAATGATTTTATATCCGAGGTTTCTGAGCGCTTTACAGGCTTGAGTCCCTGAATAGTCGAATTCTCCGGCTTGTCCGATCAAAATCGGGCCTGAGCCAATGATCAAAATGCTTTCAATGTCAGTACGTTTTGGCATGATTTACCTCCTGAGTATTTCGGCACGCCAATCTTAATTATGCGCACGCCTGTATATTTATTTACTATTTTACAAAAGACCTCAGCAAATTGCAACCGTTTTTGTTGCTCATCGACATAGTTTTTTTAATGATACATCTATTTAGATCCAATTACAAATGCTGTTTAGAAAAGAAATTTGAGAATCGTGTGAAATCAAATTGTCTAAGCCTCCAGAAAAGCGTAGAATGGTCTTAGTACACATTAAATACTGTTGTAAAACCCATTGTGTTTCCACGAAATTCACGTAGAGTCACCGGATCAATGATCAGAATTTTAAGGATTTTACGCTTAACAGCCTACTATGCATCACAAAGCATAAAAATCCTAAAAAGAGAACGTTGCATTTATCCGCTGTTTCCAGCTTGAATCCACTTTCCTTAACAGCTGACACTGCACACTATTCCCCCAACTGGAGGCGATCCCCTTTGAAAACCCTGTCAGAAGTCGTCCAGCATTACCCAGCATCCGGAATCAGAAAGATGTTTGAACTCGCCGCTCAATACGAGGACGTTATTAGTCTGACCGTCGGCGAACCTGTCTTTGATACGCCCGTCTTCATTAAAGACGCGGCAAAAAAAGCCATGGACGAAAATAAAACTCACTACGTGGGTAACGCTGGCATCCTGTCACTTAGAAAAGCCATTGCTGAAAAGTACTCAATACAGTTGAATGTCCCTCACACAGAGGATCACGTCATGGTTGCCTTTGGCGGTATGGAGGCCATTTTGCTCTCACTTATCTGTGTTGTCAATCCCGGGGATGAGGTATTAATCCCTGATCCGGGTTATCCAAATTATGCAGGTCAGATTCGCCTCCTCGGCGGGATCCCGGTCCCGGTACCGGTCTATGAGAAAAACCAGTTTTGCATTCAGGCGGAGGATATCGAGGCCGCCATCACCGAAAAAACCAAAGCTATGATCTTAAACTCTCCAAGCAATCCTTTGGGGGCAGTCATCCCCTTTGAGGGCATGAAAAAAATCGCGGAAGTTGTAGAGCGTCACGATCTGTTCGTGGTGTCAGATGAAGTATATGAGACGATTGTCTATGATGACGCCCGCCATCACAGCCTTGCCGAATTCGACCGCATCCGCGAAAATATCCTGATCGTCAACAGTTTTTCAAAGACCTATGCCATGACCGGCTGGCGCATTGGGTACGTCGTGGGCGATCCTCGAATCATTTCCAATATGCCTAAGCTTCAGGAAGGCATTGCATCCTGTCTGCCTGAGTTTATCCAGGCCGCTGCAGCGGAAGCCATTGAAAAAGGGGATCTCGACATCAGCGAGATGCGCGCCCAGTACACAGCGAATCGCAATCTCGTTCTGGAAGAGCTGGCATCAATCCCCGGGATCACCTGCCACACCATAACCGGCACCTTTTACGCCTTCGTCAACATCAAAGCCTTCGGCAAATCCTCCCAGGCATTCGCTGAAGATCTGATTCACCACGCCAGAGTCCTCACTGTACCAGGCTCTGCCTTTGGCGCCATGGGAGAAGGCTATCTCAGGCTGGTCTTTGCCGGCTCGGAGAACATGCTTCGCGAAGCCTTCAGACGCATACGGACCTACGTTGAAACGCTCAATATCATTTGAAGAATTCATAGAATGAAAAAGGGTCGGAGCAGGGTGTGGGCAGTCGGTCAAAACTGACTGCCTCAGGCACCTTGCGCCGTCCCTTTATTATTTTTTGTCCGTGCAGAATTCCAAAAACCTCACCATCAGCTCTGGGCGGCTGCCATAATGCAGATGAGGATAGCCGGCAAACAAAGTCTCCGAGAGGTTCACACAGTGCCAGCTGCGCTGCTTCTTTTCGACGAAAAACCCGTCGCCGTTGTGATCGCTGTCCGAATAATGAAACTCGTGGACAGGAATTTCAGCACCGGTCTCACACAGGAGATTATCCTTCAGCGCCTTCATTTTAGCGTAGCCAAAACGAACCAGATGATTCAGCATTTTGGATTCGCCCTCAATCGCCCCCACCACGGCGTGTCGCTGGCCTTCAGCGTCTTCCATGGTCTCAAGCAGATACATAAAGCCGCCGCACTCCGCCAGTGTTGGCAGATGATTTTGAACAGCACGCCTTATGCTCTCCAGCATGGAGGTATTGCGAGATAACTGTTCCCCATAAAGCTCAGGATATCCGCCATAAAGAATCAGTCCCTGCAGGTCCTCAGGCAGCTCAGAATCCTCCAGCGGCGAGAAAAAAGCGAGTTCCGCGCCAAGGGCTTCCAACAGATCGAGATTGTCCTGATAGAAAAAGCAAAATGCTTTATCCCTGGCCACGCCAATTCTGATTTTGGAGTCAGAGGGCCTTCGAACAGACTGCCATAAATCCGTCCATTCCATTGCCTCTGCTACGTTTGCGAGTTCGGTCAATCCATCCAGGTCTATAGAGCGCTCCGCGGCTTCAGCGAGTCTTTGAATTTTGTTCTGCAGATCCGCGATTTCGTCCGCTGTGACAAGACCTAAGTGCCTGCTGCCGATGGTCGCTTCCTCAACCATCGGCAAATAACCATAAACCCGGATGCCAAGCTGAGACTCGATCATATCTTTGTAGTACGCATACAACCCCGCTGAGCACTGATTCAAAATGATCCCCTGGATCAGATTGGGTCTGAAATTCAAATAGCCCTGGATCAGCGCCGCGAGGGAAAGCGCCATTCCGTCTACTTCCACAACCAGGATTTCAGGCGTTCCTGTCAGCCTGGCGAGATGATTCGACGATGCCTCATCCGAGGTCATGCTGACTCCATCATACATCCCCATAACGCCCTCTATAATTGATAGGTCCGCATCCCGTGCTGACCTGGCGAAAAGGAAACGAACCCCCTCCTCCCCGCTTAAAAATATATCGAGGTTGCGTGATTTGACGCCAATCACACTTGTATGAAACATTGGATCAATAAAATCAGGGCCGCATTTAAAGCCGGCGACGCGGTTGCCCCTCAGCTGCATAGCCTTCATTACGGCGCAGGTGACTGTTGTCTTTCCGGAGCCGCTGCCTGTCCCGACAATCATAAAGCGCGGCAGTCTACTTTTTTGAACTTCCATGGCACACCTCATTCAAGCATCTTGTCTGGTTCTATCTGGTTGTTGGGAATCGGTTGAAGACGGTTTCAGTCGCCTGATAAATGCCCTCAGCGACACGCTTCTGAACCTCAGGGTTCGTCAACTTCGCCAGATCACTTGGATTCGTCATGAACCCGAGCTCCAAAATTATTGCAGGCATTTTCGTATGCCTCAGAACATACAAGCCATCTCGCGGCTTCAGTCCCCGGTCTGCAACCTCCACTATTGGAAGCAGTGTGTCATGGAAAATCTTTGCGATTGAAATTGAACTCAATTTCGACGTCGATCCGCCTGGCATATAGAGTGTTTCCATCCCCTGAAATGACGAAGTATTCATGGCATTGTTATGAATGCTGACAAAGATGTCAGCCTCCAGCGTATTGGCAAGATCCGTCCTGTACTGAAGACTCTTGTTGACGTCAGAGGTTCTGGTGTAATACACCTTATAATCCTCAGAGCCTTCAAAGAGGGATTTGACATAATTTGAGACCTTCAGGTTGATGGACTTTTCATGTTCACCACCAGCCACCGCACCTGGATCTGTCCCGCCATGACCTGCGTCTATTACTATAATTTTGTCATAGAGCGCTTTGGGTTTATAGCCTGCGATCACTATGCCCTTGGCGGTCACTTCCAGCTTGTACTCGTAGTACTCCAGCTGTTTGATGACAATCCGCGATCTTCCATCCGGATCCTGCTTCAACTCAATATTATCAATAGCTCGATCATCCACGACCAGCTTCCCGCTTCCAAAACTATCGGAAACATCCTCCGGCAGTATGAAGGTGTAGGTCATGTTCTCATAGTCGTCAATCACTTCGATTTGCGATTTGTCAAAGCTCAAGTTTCTCTGACTGAAGCGAATCATTGGATTTGTGTCACTGCTCGCATATTCGAAGCTTTTCAGCCCTGTTTGAGTAAATTGAATCCAGGTTTCAGAACCGTTTTGAATCACTTCATAGTTAGCGGCCCCATCCGTCAGAGCCACGATGCGGGTCGTTTCTGCATTGTACTGGTCGGTCCTGATTCCTGTCACGAATTGTCCGCTCGCTGCAGCTTCCTTCCAGCCGATAGTGCTCTTAGTACCCACAAGATCAATCACCACCCGATCCGGTTCCGACATTCTGAAGGTCTTAACGCTCGTTGGCGCCATACCAGAAACTCGAATATAATCTCCAAGGTGACTTTGTCCAAGCTCAATTGTGTGAATCGTCTTAGGTTCAAACTCGACGATCAGCGTCTTTCTATCTTCACTCAAAGTAACCTGGCATCTTTCGTCATTACTTTTTAAGTCAATGACAATACGAGTCGTCATAGGATCTATGGCAAATTGGCTGGATCTGACAGCGGATGCCACCGGATTAGTTGTATAGGTTTGCTGAGTCAAAGCGTTTTGAGCGTTAACTACATCCATTACGACCTTTTTATCCATAGTTTGAACCTTTATATCCGAGATCGCACCGGACGCTGATATTTCGAACCTAGGTCTGCTGTTGTTAATTAAATACTTGATTGACTGCATTTTGACCGCGTTACCGTTAACCGCGGAAAAATTTGTGTATGCTTCTGGTTTTGACAAAGACACCGTGTTATTTGAATTACCGTCAGTCCAAAGAATTGGATTATTTTTTAGCGCTGTTGGCAATGGCAGCATAGTGTTGCCTGTTTTTAAAATAAAATTGTTATTGGTGCTGATGGCGTCTTCAATATTTGAATCATATTGAGGAAGCGGCGCTGGCTCAGGTGTCAGCTCAGGTATTGGTTCCGGTGTCGGTTCTGGAACAGGAACGGGTACAGGAACGCTTTCAGGTGCTGTGATCGAAGCCGTGTAGGTATCAGGATTCCAACCGACCTTATAACCCAGTGTTTCCGAAACAAACCTAAGTGGGATCATGGTCTTTGCGTATTGTTTACCAGTGTCCCTTATGAGCTTCGGGACAACCTTGGCGTTGTCCGGATCAATTTGCTTCTTCTCACCGTTGACATAAGCGACATTACTATTAATGGCAACCACGATAGTGTTGCCGTTGTAAGATACCGTTACTTCCTTTTTTTCGTGATTCCACTCCACCTTTGCGCCAAAACCTTCGCTTTCAAAGACTTCCTTGATTGGAACCAACGTTCTTCCTTCAAGGATGATGGCGGGCATATCACCAATGGCGATCCCCTCATCCTTTACTTCAATGGTAACAGTCCTTGCGGTATAATCCTGTACTTTTCCATCAACCTCTATTTTAAATCCTGATCTCGCTTCGCCAGCCATCGATGGTTGGACACCGCCGAGCAGCATAACAATCATAAGTAACCAAACGGTCCACAACTTTCTCATCTGTCTTAAAACCCCTTTCGTTGCTTAGTTACAGTTTTTTTCCGTACAATACCATTATACTCGCATTTAAATTGCTAGGGGGGGCCGCTGCGTATTTGTAATTATGTTTTAATGTCAATGCCACAAGAATGTAAAGAACAGGAGAAGTAAGCAACGCAAAGGGTTAGACGCCTATTTCTTAATTTTGGTTCCATTTGACTTTGACCTGCAAAAATCATTTTCCTGGAGATCATCCAGTTTGTAAGACAAATTCTGTTGCTTTTCACTCCAAGATGAACTAACTGATTTTTTTCCCTTCACTTAATACAAAAGGTGCAGTTTTGCTATGACTTGGTCATAACACAGCTGCACCTTTTACAGTTTCGGCAAAAGAAAAATTTAATTTAATTTCGCTGCAAAAGCAAGACCCTTTTCAACGACCGCCATTTGGCTGTCTTCTTCTGTATTGTCCATGGTATAGTTCCAGTTTGATGCAACATGAACAATTTGATTCGACTCAGGGTATTGCATTTTCAGTTCATTTAAAGCAACTGCTTCTACATGGTTGAGCGATACCGCATTATCGATGTGAGCCCTTAATTCTTCTACTTCGAGTTGCATATCTCGAATCTCATTATGTAAAATATGAATTTCATATTTAGCCTGATAGATCGCTGCACTGCGAATCACAACTCCGGAGAATGCCAGGCATAGAACTGCACATATCGCAATAATTTGAATTGCAGCATTTAAACGCCTGGTTTCATGTCGCTGACTTAACTCAGTCTCATAACGTTTCTGTGCTTCTTTCATATTCTTATCAATGACGTATTTCCAATAATCATCATAATAAACAAAGTCCTGTTGAGTTTTGTAATCTGACAATGTCAAGCCTCCTTCAGAATCTATCTGGAAAAAGAAGCGTGGGGCTATATTACGATTGATTTAATCAAGTTCGTTGATTGAAAAACTAAGTTCCGTTTCCTTAAAGCTATTGCCATTGCAAGGGTAAACACCGTTTTATTCATCAAATGCGGCTACTTTCCAAGGTTTAAAAGGCATCTAATTGATACAAATCAGCGA